>Ga0209572_1000049_pt1 | contig 292014 bp, 281 predicted proteins | sample EBPBio232012_DNA_FD_185867 | JGI IMG/M metagenome (GOLD analysis project Ga0209572, IMG submission 185867) | Wastewater treatment Type I Accumulibacter community from EBPR Bioreactor in Madison, WI, USA - Reactor 1_1/23/2012_ DNA (SPAdes)... | ecosystem: Engineered > Bioreactor > EBPR >... | reverse complement strand
GGTGGCCGCCACCAGCTTGCCGATCGGCAGGCCCATCATGCGCGCCACATGGCCGGCGCAGATGTTGCCGAAGTTGCCCGAGGGCACGGTGAAGTCCACCACCTCGCCCTCGCCGCGCGTGGCCAGGAAGTAGCCGCGGAAGTAGTACACCACCTGCGCCAGCAGCCGTGCCCAGTTGATCGAGTTGACGGTGCCGATATGGTGCCGCTGCTTGAAGGCGAGGTCATTCGACACGGCCTTGACGATGTCCTGGCAATCGTCGAACACGCCCTCGACGGCGATATTGAAGATGTTCGGATCCTGCAGGCTGAACATCTGCGCCTGCTGGAAAGGGCTCATGCGGCCGTGCGGCGACAGCATGAACACGCGCACGCCCTGCTTGCCGCGCATCGCGTACTCTGCGGCGCTGCCGGTGTCGCCACTGGTGGCGCCCAGGATGTTCAGCTGACGGCCGGTGCGGCCCAGCTGGTATTCGAACAGCTGGCCCAGCAGCTGCATCGCCATGTCCTTGAAAGCCAGCGTCGGCCCGTTGGACAGCGCCTGCAGGTACAGCCCCGGCTCCAGCGGCTTCAGCGGCGTGATCTGCGGCGTGCCGAACACCTGCTCGGTGTAGGTGCGCTGCAGCAGCATGCGCAGATCGGCGCGCGGGATGTCGTCGATGTACAGCGCCAGGATCTGCTCGGCCAGGTCGGCATAGCTCAGGCCGCGCCAGCGCGCCAGCGTGGCCGCGTCCACCTTCGGGTAGGCCTGCGGCAGGTACAGCCCGCCGTCGGGCGCCAGGCCTTCCAGCAAGATGTCGCAGAAGGCCCGGGGCGTTGCATCGCCGCGGGTGCTCAGGTACTTCAATTCAGCTCTTCCTTGCGGATGCGCACGATCGGCGCCAGCACCGTGGGCAGCGCCTGCATCTGCGCCAGCGCCTTCGTCATGCGCCCCTCGACGGTGTCGTGCGTCAGGATGATCAGGTCGGTCTGCTTTTCGCCCTCGGCGCTCTCACGCTGCAGCACCGCGTCGATGGAGATGTCGTTGTCGGCCAGGATGCCGGTGATGCGCGCCAGCACGCCCTTCTCGTCGGCCACCTGCAGGCGCAGGTAGAAGGCGGTGACCACCTCGTCGATCGGAAGGATCGGCGTGTCGTGCAGCTCGCCGCGGCGGAAGGCCAGGTGCGGCACGCGGTGCTCCGGGTCGGCCGTGTGCAGCCGGGTGATGTCCACCAGGTCGGCCACCACGGCCGAGGCGGTAGGCTCCGAGCCGGCGCCCTTGCCGTAGTACAGCGTGGTGCCGACCGCGTCGCCCTGCACCACCACCGCGTTCATCGCGCCTTCGACATTGGCGATCAGCCGGCCGGCGGGAATCAGCGTCGGATGCACGCGCAGCTCGATCCCTTGCTCGCGCCGCTTGGTGATGCCCAGCAACTTGATGCGGTAGCCCAGCTGCTCGGCGTAGCGGATGTCGGCCGCCTGCAGCGCGCTGATGCCCTCGACATGCGCCTTGTCGAACTGCACCGGGATGCCGAAGGCCAGCGCGCTCATGATCGTGGCCTTGTGGGCCGCGTCCACGCCCTCGATGTCGAAGGTGGGGTCGGCCTCGGCATAGCCCAGGCGCTGCGCTTCCTTCAGCACCACGCCGAAGTCCAGCCCCTTGGAGCGCATCTCCGACAGGATGAAGTTGGTGGTGCCGTTGATGATGCCGGCGATCCACTCGATGCGGTTGGCGCTCAGCCCCTCGCGCAGCGCCTTGATGATCGGGATGCCGCCGGCCACCGCGGCCTCGAAGGCCACCACCACGCCCTTGGCGCTGGCCGCCTCGAAGATCTCGGTGCCGTGCACGGCCAGCAGCGCCTTGTTGGCGGTGACCACGTGCTTGCCCGCAGCGATGGCTTCCAGCACCAGCGCCTTGGCGATGCCGTAGCCGCCGATCAGCTCGATGACGATGTCGATGTCCGGGTTGGCGATGATGCGCCGCGCGTCGTCGACGACGGCGACGTCCGGGCCGACGATGGCGCGGGCGCGGGCCACGTCCAGGTCGGCCACCATGGTGATCTCGATGCCGCGGCCGGCCCGGCGGCGGATCTCCGCCTGGTTGCGCTGCAGCACCTTGAAGGTGCCGCTGCCGACGGTGCCGATGCCGAGCAGGCCGACCTGGATGGGTTTGATCGTCGTGTTCACTGGGAATGCCGTTTGCGGTAGTGGCCTAGGAAGCGTGCGATGCGGCCGATGGCATCGTGCAGGTCGTCGCTGTTGGGCAGGAAGACCAGGCGGAAATGGTCCGGCGTGGGCCAGTTGAAGCCGGTGCCCTGCACCACGAGCACCTTCTCCTCGGCCAGCAGGTCGTAGGCGAACTGCTGGTCGTCGCTGATCGGGTAAATCTTCGGGTCGAGCTTGGGGAACATGTACAGCGCGGCCTTGGGCTTGACGACGCTGACACCCGGGATCTGCGACAGCAGCTCGTGGGCCAGGTCGCGCTGGCGGCACAGGCGCCCGCCCGGCGCCACCAGGTCCTTGATGCTCTGGTAGCCGCCCAGCGCCGTCTGGATGGCCAGCTGGCCCGGCGTGTTGGCGCACAGCCGCATCGAGGCCAGCATGTTCAGGCCCTCGATGTAGTCGCGGGCATGGCGCTTCTCGCCCGACACCACCATCCAGCCGGCGCGGTAGCCGCAGGAGCGGTAGTTCTTGCTCAGCCCGTTGAAGGTGACGAACAGCACGTCGTCGGCCAGCGAGGCGATGCTGGTGTGGGTGTTTCCGTCGTACAGCGTCTTGTCGTAGATCTCGTCGGCAAAGACGATCAGCTGATGCTGCCGCGCCAGCTCGACGATCTGCAGCAGCAGCTCCGGCGGGTACAGCGCCCCGGTCGGGTTGTTCGGGTTGATGACCACGATGCCGCGGGTGCGCGGCGTGATCTTGCGCCGGATGTCCTCGATGTCCGGGAACCAGTCGGCCTGCTCGTCGCACAGGTAGTGCACCGGCCGGCCGCCGGACAGCGATACCGCCGCCGTCCACAGCGGGTAATCCGGCGCCGGCACCAGCACCTCGTCGCCGGCATCGAGCAGCGCGTTCAGGCTCATCACGATCAGCTCGGACGCGCCGTTGCCGAGGTAGACGTCGTCGACGCCGACGCCGGCGATGCGCTTTTCCTGCGTGTAGTGCACCACCGACTTGCGCGGCGCAAACAGGCCCTTGCTGTCGGTGTAGCCGGCCGAATGCGGCAGATTGCGGATCATGTCCTGCACGATCTCGTCGGGCGGCTCCAGACCGAACACCGCCAGGTTGCCGATGTTCAGCTTGATGATCTTGTGGCCCTCTTCCTCCATCTGGCGGGCCTTGTCCAGCACCGGCCCGCGGATGTCGTAGCACACGTCCTGCAGCTTGCTCGACTTCTGAATGGGCTTCAACGCATGCGCTCCTGTGGGCCGCCTGAGGCGGTGCGCGGTGCCGGGTGCTGCACCGCAAAAACCTATAATTTTACGCTTTGCCACCGCCTTCGGCCGCCCCGCGGACGCCCACAGCTTGAAGTTCCAGCCCGATCGCGCCGAGGGCGTCAATCTCATCACGCGCCAGGACGGCTTGGCCATCTGGGTCGGGCCGGTGCGGCACGGTCACAGCCTGCTGGTGCCCTGGCAGGGCGAGGCGCAGCGCTGGGCACCGGCGCGCATCGAGGACCTGAGGGCCGCTCACTTCGAGCAGGTGCTGGCGCTGCGGCCCGAGCTCGTGATCTTCGGCAGCGGGCCGCGGCACCGCTTCGTGGCGCCCGCCTTGATGCGCTGCCTGATCGACGCCCGCATCGGTTGCGAGACCATGGACACCGCAGCCGCCTGCCGCACCTACAACGTGCTGGCCAGCGAAGGGCGGGCCGTGCTGGCGGCACTGCTGATCGAACCGGAGCCGGTCGCCGCGGGGTAGGCGGCTGCCCGGTCCATGACGAAGCATGTCATGCCATGACTTTATAATTCTTGGTTAGGCCGCTACTGTCCCCGCCCTTCGAGAGCCGAACCCCATGACCCCAGCTGTCAACAAAGCCCTCCCGGAATTCGAAGCCGTCGCCACCAGCGGCGTGAAGTTCACGCCCCAGGCCTTCCAGGGCCGCACGGTGGTGCTGTACTTCTACCCGAAGGACGCGACACCGGGTTGCACGACCGAGGCCATGCAGTTCCGCGACCGCCACAAGGATTTCGTCAAGGCCGGCGCGGTGGTGTTCGGCGTGTCGCGCGACAACATGAATTCGCACGAGAAGTTCAAGAGCAACCTGGAACTGCCTTTCGAACTGATTGCCGATACCGAAGAGAAGCTGTGCCACATGTTCGGCGTGGTCAAGAACAAGATCATGTACGGCAAGAAGGTGAAGGGCATCGAGCGCAGCACCTTCCTGATCGACCCGCAGGGCGTGCTGCGCGCCGAGTGGCGCGGCATCAAGGTGGCCGGCCATGTGGATGAAGTGCTCAAGGCCGTCAAGCTGCTGAAGAAAGCCGCTTGAAGCTGCTGCCCGCCTCCCCTCCGAGTCCGACGCCGGCCCTGTGCCGGCGTTTTCATTGATCGAAGACTTTTCCTCCCCATGCCCCTGCCCAAGCCGCCCGCGAAGAAAGCCTCCCTGCTCTCTGCCAACGAGTTCGAAGCCCAGGCCGCACCGCGGCCGGAACGCCGTCCGCTGAAGCCCGCCACTGCCGAGGTGGCACCCCAGGCACTGGAGTTGCTGGACAGCCGCGTGGCCGCCCCGGTGTTGCCGCCGGCGGCAGCGGCCGTTCCGGCGCGCACCGCTGCCGTCGCCGAGCCGAAGCCACGCAGCAAGCCGCCGCGCCGCAGCGGCCCCGCCAAGCTGTTCGTGCTGGACACCAACGTGCTGATGCATGACCCGATGTCGTTGTTCCGCTTCGACGAGCACGATGTCTTCCTGCCGATGATCACGCTGGAGGAACTGGACAACCACAAGAAGGGCCTCAGCGAAGTGGCGCGCAATGCGCGCCAGGTCAGCCGCAACCTGGATGCACTGGCCGCCTTCACCGATGGCAACGGCAACCTCGACCCCAAGGCCGGCATCCCGCTGGCCAAGACCGGTCACAAGGATGCCGGCGGCAAGCTGTTCTTCCAGACCACGCTGCTGGACATCGCCCTGCCCACCGGGCTGCCGCAGGGCAAGGCCGACAACCAGATCCTGGGCGTGGTGCGGGCGCTGCGCGAGCAGCAGCCCGGCCGCGATGTGGTGCTGGTGTCGAAGGACATCAACATGCGCGTCAAGGCGCGCGCGCTGGGCCTGCCGGCCGAGGACTACTTCAACGACAAGACGCTGGACGACGGCGACCTGCTCTACACCGGCGTGATGGCGCTGCCAGCCGACTTCTGGGAGCGCCATGGCAAGACCATGGAAAGCTGGCAGCAGGGCGGCCACACCTACTACCGCATCAGCGGCCCGCTGGTGCCGGTGCTGCTGATCAACCAGTTCGTCTACCTGGAGACGCCCGGCGCCGCGCCGCTATACGCCCGTGTCACCGAGATCACCGGCAAGACCGCCGTGCTGAAGACGCTTCGCGACTACAGCCACGCGAAGAACGCGGTGTGGGGCGTGACCTCGCGCAACCGCGAGCAGAACTTCGCGCTGAACCTGTTGATGGACCCGGAGTGCGACTTCATCACCCTCACCGGCACGGCCGGGTCGGGCAAGACGCTGATGACGCTGGCCGCCGGCCTGAGCCAGGTGCTGGACGAGCGCCGCTACACCGAGATCATCGTCACCCGCGTCACCGTGCCGGTGGGCGAGGACATCGGCTTCCTGCCCGGTGACGAGCAGGAAAAGATGGGCCCGTGGATGGGCGCGCTGGACGACAACCTGGAGGTGCTGGCGCGCACCGACACCAGCGCCGGCGAATGGGGCCGCGCCGCCACCAACGACCTGGTGCGCAGCAAGATCAAGATCAAGAGCCTGAACTTCATGCGCGGCCGCACCTTCCTGAACAAGTTCGTGCTGATCGACGAGGCGCAGAACCTGTCGCCCAAGCAGATGAAGACGCTGATCACCCGCGCCGGCCCGGGCACCAAGATCGTCTGCCTGGGCAACCTGGCGCAGATCGACACGCCCTACCTCACCGAAGGCAGCTCGGGCCTGACCTATGCGGTCGACCGCTTCAAGGGCTGGCCGCACGGCGGCCATGTCACCTTGGCGCGCGGCGAGCGCTCGCGGCTGGCCGACTTTGCGTCAGAAGTGCTCTGAACGCACCCGCAGAAAGCTGGCAAAGCGCGGCAGGCCGTCGGCCGTGAGCCCGCGGTACCGATAGCTGACCCAGCTGCCCTGCGGCGGCGGTGCGTCCCGCTCGGCATCGCTCAGGCCGGTGCCCAGCAGGAACTCGCGGCCCTCAGGCGAGCGCACGCGCAGCGCCCCCAGCCGGCCCTGGTGCCGGCCGCGCCCGGCCACATGGCCGATGACCTGCGCCTCGGCATCGTGCTGCGCCTTCAGCTTCAGCAGCGCCGGGCTGCGCCCGGTGTGGTACGGCGCATCGGCACGATGCAGCATCAGCCCTTCGCCACCTTCACGCAGGACTTGCTGCAGGCGCTGCTGCAGCGCGGCCTCGGAGGCCAGACGTGTCTGCGGCACCGCCACCAACGCCGGCCACCCCGCCTGGCGGGCGATGGCTTCGAGCTGCCTTGCGCGGTCGGCAAAGGGGCCGCTGCCGCCGGGCAGCTCGAATACCATGTAGCGCAGCTGGCGCCAGCCGGCATCGTCGGGCACCTGGCGGCGCACGATGCCCGACAGCACTTCGAACCGGCCCCGGTCCAGCCATAGTTCCCCGTCCAGTGCCACGCGCGGCAGTCGCTGCGTGAACCAGCCCGGCGCGGCAATCGATGCGCCACTGCGAAAACGCAGCGCATGGCCATCCCAGACCGCGCGCACACCGTCGTACTTCTCGCTGACCAGCCAGCCGGCCGGATCGATGGATGGCGGCGCGTCCTGCGCCAGCAGCAGGGGCAGCCGGGCCTGCGCCCAAGCAGGCACAGCGGCCAGGGCGGCGACGAAGGCGCGACGGGTGGGGTTCCAGGTGTGCATGGCGAGCCTCGTGCATAGCGATGCCCGCAGTCTTCCCGGTCATGTCGCCGCCGGCCATCCCTCCGGCGGCTGGGAAAGCCTCCCCCTTGCGGGGGAGCTCCGCTACCTGGCCGCGACCAGGTCCTTCACCTGCTGCAGCGCGGTCGGATCCTCGATGGTCGTCAGGTCGCCCGGATCGCGGCCTTCGGCCACGGCCTGCAGCGCACGCCGCAGCAGCTTGCCGGAGCGCGTCTTCGGCAGCGCGGTCACGAAGTGCACGCGCGAAGGCCGCGCCACCGCGCCCAGCTGGCCGTCTACCACTTTCATGATGTCGCCTTCCAGCTTCAGCCGCGCAGCGCTGTCGCCCAGGGCGCTGGCGTCCTTGGCGATGACGAAGGCCATCGCCACCTGGCCCTTCAGCTGATCGGCCACACCCACCACCGCCACCTCGGCCACGTTGGGGTGGCTGGAGATGCTCTCCTCGATCTCGCGCGTGCCCAGGCGGTGGCCGGCCACGTTGATCACGTCGTCGGTACGCCCCAGGATGAAGTAGTAGCCGTCCTTGTCGCGGATGCCCCAGTCGAAGGTGCTGTACAGCCAGCGGCCCTTGGCTTCGGTCCAGTAGGTCTTGACGAAGCGCGCGTCGTCCTGCCAGACCGTCTGCATGCAGCCTGGCGGCAGCGGGCCTTCGATCATCACCACGCCCTTCTCGTCGGCGCCCTGCACGGGCTCGCCAGTGCTTTCATTCAGCAGCTTGACGTCGTAGCCGTACACCGCCTTGCCCGGGCTGCCGAACTTGGATGGCGCCGGCTCGATGCCGTTGCACAGGCTCAGGATCGGCCAGCCGGTCTCGGTCTGCCAGTAGTTGTCGATGATCGGCCGCCCCAGGGCCTCGGCAATCCATTTGGCCGTCGGTTCGTCCAGCGGCTCGCCGGCCAGGAACAGTGCGCGCAGGCTGGAAAGGTCGTACTTCTTCAGGTAGGCCGGGTCCTGCTTCTTCAGCACGCGCACCGCGGTGGGCGCGCTGAACATCGAGGTCACCTTGTACTTCTCGACCAGGCTCCACCAGACGCCGGCGTCGGGCCGGATCGGCAAACCCTCGTACATGATGGTCGCCATGCCGGCGATCAGCGGGCCGTAGATGATGTAGCTGTGGCCCACCACCCAGCCGATGTCGCTGGTGGAGAAGTAGGTCTCGCCCGGGTTGCCCAGGAAGATGTGCTTCATGCTGGCCGCCAGCGCCACCGCATAGCCGCCGGTGTCGCGCTGCACGCCCTTGGGCACGCCGGTGGTGCCGCTGGTGTAGAGCGTGTAGCTCGGGTGCGTGGCATCCACCCAGGCGCAGGGCACCTCAGTGTCCATGTGCTGGCGGCGCAGCGCGGCGTAGTCCTCGTCGCGGCCGGCCACCGGGGTGAAGGGCGCGAGGCCGCGGTCGACCATCAGCACCTTGGCCGGCTTGTGCTGGGCCAGCTGGATGGCTTCGTCGAGCAGGCCCTTGTAGGGCACGCTCTTGCCGCCGCGGCTGCCGGCATCGGCGCTGACGATGAGCTTGGGCGTGGCGTTGTCGATGCGGCTGGCCAGGCTGACGCTGGCAAAGCCGCCGAACACCACCGAGTGGATGGCGCCGATGCGCGCGCAGGCCAGCATCGCGAAGCAGGCCTCGGCGATCATCGGCATGTAGATCAGCACGCGGTCGCCCTTGCCGACGCCCAGCGCCAGCAGCATCGCTGCCATGCGCTGCACCTCGGCATGCAGCTCGCTGAAGCTGTAGACGATTTCCTTGTCGACCTCGGTGGACACCCAGATCAGCGCGTTCTGGTCGCCGCGGTCCTTCAGGTGCCGGTCCACCGCGTTGTGGCACAGGTTGGTCTTGCCGCCGGCAAACCAGTGCACGAAGGGCGGGCGGCTGTAGTCGCACACCTGCTCGAAGGGCTGCTGCCAATCGATCAGCTGGGCCTGCTCGGCCCAGAAGGCCTCGGGTTGCTCGATGGAACGGCGGTGGAAATCCGCGAAGCTCATGTGTGTCTCCTCCATGCTCGGCCGGGCCGGGCCGGGATGTCTGCGACCCCCGGCGTGCAGGCTCCCATTCTCGCGGTCGCGCTTGCGCCATGCTGACGCGTGGCGCGGGCCGGCTCGTATGATGCGGGCCCCACCCGTGCCAGCACCCCAGCCGATGGCGGACTACATCGTGATCTTCGGCGCCGCGGTGCGTGCCGACGGCTCGCCCAGCGGCAGCCTGCAGCGGCGCTGCCAGACGGCGCTGCGGCACGGCGGCGCCGGTGCGCTGGGCCCCTGCTACCTGCCCACGGGCGGCGTGGGCCGCCATGGCCCGGCCGAGGCGCTGGTGATGCGCGAATGGCTGTTGCAGCAGGGCGTGGCCGAATCACGCGTGCTGCTCGAATGCGAAGCCCGCGACACGCTGCAATCGGTGCGGCTGTGCAGCCGTATCCTGCGCCGGCGCGGCGATGCCGACGCCGTGTGGGTGGCCACCAGCGGCTACCACGGCCCCCGCTGCACCCTGCTGTTCCGCCTGGCGGGCTTCGACAGCCACCGCCTTCCGGCCGAAGCCGACCGGCCGCACCTGGGCAGCGCCAAGTGGTTGCGCTACCTGCTCAAGGAACTGATTGCCACACCCTGGGATGCGGCATGGCTGCTTTGGCACCGGTTCCGCCGTACGATTTAGGCCGGATGAAGATCTTTCTGTCCTATGCCTCCGAGGACCGGCCACTGGCCGAGGAGATCCAGCTGGCGCTGGCCGGCGCCGGGCACGAGGTGTTCTTCGACCGCGAGAGCCTCCCGGCGGGCGGCGACTACCACGCGCGCATCAAGGCCTCGGTGGGCGATGCCGACCTGTTCGTCTTCCTGATCTCGCCCGACTCGGTGGCTGCCGGTGGCTATGCACTGACCGAGATGGGCTACGCCCGCAGCCGCTGGCCGCACCCCAAGGGCCGGGTGCTGCCGGTAGTGGTGCGCAAGACCGACTTCGCCGCGATCCCGGCCTACCTCAAGTCGGTGACGGTGCTCGAGCCCAGCGGTAACGCCGCGGCCGAGGTGGTCAGCGCCGCGGCCCGCCTGGCCGATATGCCTGAGGCCGCGCCCAACAAGCGCAAGTGGCTGCTGGCCGGCGCCGCCGCGGCGGTGCTGGTCGCCGGCGGCGTGATCTACAAGTGGCTGCCGCCCGGGCCCACGCCCGATGCAGGCAGTGCCCGTGCACCTGGCGCGACCCCGGCGACGACCGGGCCCGAGGTGCCCAACCCGGTGCAACTGCGCTTCAGCTACAAGCCGGTGACCGAAGCGCAGGTGTCGCTGGACGACACGCTGCGCGTCAACCTGCAGACCAAGCGGCGCATCGTCGACGGCGAGCGGCTGGCGCAGCAGCCCGGCGGCTTCTACAGCTACAACACCGCCTACCCGGCGACGGATGAGCGCATCCTGGGCACCCTGGTGCGCGAGATCCGGGCCTCCAGCCTGGGGGCTGCGCCGGGACCCGCGCGCTTCTGCCTGAAGCGGCCCGCCACGCTGGAACCCTCGGCCGACCAGCACGTGCACCTGGACTGCGACGAGAGCAACTCGTGCAAGCTGCATTTCCCCAGCCCCAAGTGGCTGGAGCCCTGCCCGATCGAGGAGATCCGCAGCTCGCGCGGGTTCAGCTGGCTGCCGGTGGCCCATGCCGCCGAGCCGGCGCGCCGTTGGTCGGTGCCCTCGGCCAAGACGCTGGACACCTACAAGGACCAGATGAAGGGCGTGGGCTACACGCTGGTCAGCATCGAGACCGACGCACTGCGCGACCCGGCGGTCATCGGCGTCGAGGTGGACGTGCGCGTCAACGGCCTGCCGGTGCTGGAAGACGGCCTGGTGCCAGCGCTGCGGCCCGTGCCCAACGACCCGACCCAGCCCTTCAAGCACCGCTTCGCGCTCGAATCGCTGGACTTCGAAGGCGCGCAGGCCGGCTGCGAAGCCATCGTGCTGACGCTGCGGCCGCGGCTGTCCAGCGGCAAGACCGGCGAGCCGCTCAGCGCCACCCTGCCCTACGTGGCGCTGCGCGACGCACCAGGCAAGCAGCTGCCCTTCGGCAAGGGCACGCTCAACTGGTCGGCCAAGTACGTGGTGCCCAACGCCGAATGGAGCCACGAGGCATTCATCACCTCGATCACTTACGCCAGTTCGGGCGGTGATGCGGCCGCGGCGGCGGCGCGCGAGCGGGCCGTGTCGCTGAAGCGCGACTTCGACCGCCTGGGCCTGACCCACCAGGGCCGGCCGCTGGTGGCGGTGATCCGCCCGCCCCTCACGCTGACTGGCGACCGCCTGGCCTACGGCCTGACCACCGGGGTGGTGCAGCCCAGCGGGCAGGTGCGCTTCACCTTCTCGCCGCAGGACGCCCATGCACTGGGCGATGCGCTGCTGGCCGCGCGGCAGGGCAGTGCCGCGGCGCAGCGCGTGATCAACCGCGAGAAGTACATCTACAAGGTGGCCGGCACGCGCGAGCGCCAGGAGACACCCACGCCGGCTGGCGTGTGCAACCACGTCAAGGCACCCTGAGCGCCGGCAGCCCTTTGGCGCCCCGAGCACAATAGCGGCATGCGCGACACACGGATTCCGCTGGACGACCTGCGCCGCAGCCTGCGGCCGGTGGCAGCCGACTGGGACGGCCGCCAGCCGATGGACCGGCTGGGCCGGCCGCTGCGCGACCTGCGCATCTCGGTCACCGACCGCTGCAACTTCCGCTGCAGCTACTGCATGCCGAAGGAGGTGTTCGACAAGACGCATGCCTTCCTGCCGCACAGCGCGCTGCTCAGCTTCGAGGAGATCACCCGCACCGCGAAGCTATTCGTCGGCCTGGGCGTGCGCAAGCTGCGCCTGACCGGCGGCGAACCGCTGCTGCGCAAGAACCTGGAGCGGCTGGTGGAGATGCTGGCGGCGCTGCGTACCCCCGAAGGCGAGCCACTGGACCTGACGCTCACCACCAACGGCTCGCTGCTGGCGCGCAAGGCCCAGGCGCTGAAGGACGCCGGCCTGCAGCGCATCACCGTCAGCCTGGACGCGCTGGACGATGCGGTGTTCCGCCGCATGAACGACGTCGACTTTCCGGTGGCCGACGTGCTGCGCGGCATCGAGCAGGCGCAGGCCGTGGGCCTGGCGCCCATCAAGGTGAACATGGTGGTCAAGCGCGGCACCAACGACCACGAGGTGCTGCCGATGGCCGAGCACTTCCGCGGCAGCGGCATCGTGCTGCGCTTCATCGAGTACATGGACGTGGGCGCCACCAACGGCTGGCGCATGGACGAGGTGCTGCCCTCGGCCGAATTGCTGCAGCGGTTGCTGCAACGCCATGCGCTCGAAGCGATGGACCCCACTGCCGAAGGCGAGACCGCCGAGCGCTGGCGCTATGCCGATGGCAGCGGCGAGATCGGGTTGATCTCCAGCGTCACGCAGGCCTTCTGCGGCGGCTGCAACCGCGCCCGCCTGTCCACCGAGGGCCGCCTGTTCCTTTGCCTGTTTGCCGGCGCCGGCCACGACCTGCGGGCGCTGCTGCGCAGCGGCGTCGGCGACGAGCAGATCGCGGCCACGATTGCCGGCATCTGGCAGCGTCGTGCCGATCGCTATTCCGAACTGCGCGGCGTGGCCGCGCCGGCGCCTGATGTGCGCCGGGTCGAGATGCACTACATCGGCGGGTGAGCACCATGCTGCCGTTGTGGCCCGGTTGGCGAAGCTCACGCACCCGCTGGCATCTGCTGTGGGCCACCGCGGCCAGCGTGCTGCTGCCGTGGATGCTGGGAGAGCTGTTCAAGACATTTCACCAGCCTGGCCTGGACGATCGCAGCGAACGCAACCTGATGCTGATCGACTTCATCGTCATCGGCGGCATCCTGTTCGCCCTGACCATGGTGCTGACCTACGCGATCGGCTGCTGGATCACCGCCGTGATGCGCGGCCCGCAGCGCCAGGGTGACCCCTTCCCTGCCGACCGCGGCCAGCCCGAAGACGATGACTAAGCCTGCACTGTCCTTGCAGCAGATCGCTTCCTGCGTGGCTGGCTACGACCCCAGCGCGCTGCCGGTCGCGCAGGCGCAGGACTTCATCGCCCGGCTGGTGCCGGTGGTGCAGGCCGTGGAGATGAAGCCGATCCGTGATGCGCTGGGCCGGGTGCTGGCGCAGGACATCGTCTCGCCCATCGACGTGCCGGCACACGACAACTCGGCGATGGATGGCTATGCGCTGCGCGGCAGCGAGCTGCGCGCCGATGGTCCGACGCGGCTGCGTGTGGTGGGCAGCGGTCTGGCCGGCCAGAACTTCGAAGGCGCGGTGCCCGCAGGCGCCTGCGTGCGCATCATGACCGGGGCAGTCATGCCGGCCGGTCTGGACACCGTGGTGCCGCAGGAATTCACGCAGCAGGATGGCGATGCGGTGCTGGTGCCGCCGGGCCTGCTGCTCGTCGGCGACAACCGCCGCCTGGCCGGCGAGGACCTGGCGCTTGGCGAAGTGGCGCTGGCCGCCGGCCGCGTGCTGCGGCCGGCCGACCTGGGGCTGCTGGCCTCGCTGGGCCGCGCCGAGGTGCCGCTGCGCCGCCGCCTGCGCGTGGCTTTTTTCTCCACCGGCGACGAGCTGCGCTCGATCGGCGAGCCGCTGGACGCCGGCTGCGTCTACGACAGCAACCGCTACACGCTGTGGGGCATGCTGCAGCGCCTGGGCGTCGAGGCCATCGACATGGGCGTGGTGCGCGACGAGCCCGCGGCGCTGCGCGACGCCTTCACCCAGGCCGCGGCCTGCGCCGATGCGGTGATCACTTCCGGCGGCGTCAGCGTCGGCGAGGCCGATCACACCAAGCGCATCATGGCCGAGCTGGGCGAGGTGCTGTTCTGGAAGATCGCGATGCGCCCGGGCCGGCCTATGGCCATCGGCCGCATCGGCGTGGCGCCGCACCAGGCCATCCTGTTCGGCCTGCCGGGCAACCCGGTGGCGGTGATGGTGACCTTCTACGCCTTCGTGCGCGAAGCGCTGCTGCGCATGGCCGGTGCAATGCCCGCGCCGCTGCCGCTGCTGCGCGCGGCCTGCACCACGCCACTGCGAAAGAAGCCAGGGCGCACCGAGTTCCAGCGCGGCATCGTCAGCCGCGCGGCCGACGGCAGCTGGCAGGTGGCGATCACCGGCTCGCAGGGCAGCGGCATCCTGCGCAGCATGAGCCAGGCCAACGGCATGGTGCTGCTGCACCACGCGCAGGGCAACGTGGCCGCCGGCGAGCCGGTCGACGTGCTGCCCTTCGACGGCCTGGTCTGACGGCCGGGCCTTATTCGGCGCCGGCGCCCTGCGGGTGCGGCGTGTCCTCCGCCGGTGTGGCGATCTCGCCCGGCACCGCCTTGCGCGCGAACAGCGTGTACATGGTCGGCACGACAAACAGCGTCAGCAGCGTGCCCAGCGACAGCCCGCCGACGATCACCCAGCCGATCTGGTGCCGGCTTTCGGCCCCGGCCCCGGTGGCCAAGGCCAGCGGGAGCGCGCCCAGCACCATCGCGCCGGTGGTCATCAGGATCGGCCGCAGCCGCAGGCTGGAGGCCTCGATCACCGCATCGCGCACGCTGCGCCCCTGCTGGCGCAGCTGGTTGCTGAACTCGACGATCAGGATGCCGTGCTTGCTGATCAGCCCCACCAGCGTGATCAGCCCGATCTGCGAATAGACGTTCAGCGTGCCCCCGCTCCACTGCAGCGCCAGCAGCGCCCCCACGGTGGACAGCGGCACCGCCAGCAGGATGACGAAGGGGTCGACGAAGCTCTCGAACTGCGCCGCCAGCACCAGGAAGATGAACATCAGCGCCAGCACGAACACCAGGCCCAGCGCCCCGGAGGACGAGCGGAACTCGCGGCTGACGCCGTTGAGTTCGGTGGCATAGCCGGCCGGCAGCAGCTTGGCGGCCGTGGCGTCCATGAACTGCAGCGCCTCGCCCAGCGAATAGCCCGGCGCCAGGTTGGCGGTGATCGACACCGAGCGGCGCTGGTTGAAGTGGTTCAGCTCGCGCGGACTGACCGCCTCGCGTACCTTGATCAGCGAACTGAGCGGCACCATCGCCTCGCCACGGCCGCGCACGAACAGCTTCTCGATGTCCTCGGGCGTGGTGCGGCCGCGGCTTTCGGTCTGCACGATCACGTCGTACTGCTCGGCATCGCGCTTGTAGCGCGTGACGGCACGGCCGCCGAGCATGGTCTCGACGGTGCGCGCCACCGCATCGACGTTGACGCCCATGTCGGCCGCACGGGCGCGGTCCACCTCGACGAAGATTTCCGGCTTGTTCAGCCGCAGGTCGGTATCAGGCTGCACGAAGCCGGGGTTCTTGGCGATCTCGGCCATGAACTGCTGCGACACGCGCGCCAGGTTCTCGTAGCTGTCGCTGGTGACGATCACGTAATTGACCGAACGTTCGCGGAAGCCCTGCCCCAGGCTGGGCGGCGTCACCGGAAAGGCGGTGACGCCGGGGAGACCCATGAACTGCGGCTGCAGCAGGCGCGCCAGCTCGAGCGTGCTGCGATCGCGCTCGGTCCAGTCCACCGTGCGCAGGAACGAGATGCCCTGCGACACCGTCGGGTTGCCGGCCACGACGAAGACGCGGTCGAACTCCGGATAGCTGCGGCCGATGGCCTCGATTGCGCGCAGGTAGCGCGCGGTGTAGTCCAGCGTGGCGCCGTCGGGTGCGTTGACGGTGGCCAGGATCACGCCGCGGTCTTCCAGCGGGGCGAGTTCGCTCTTGGCGTTCTTGAACAGCCACCAGCTGCCGCCGGCGGAGGCGACCATCACCAGCAGCACGATCCAGCGCTGCGTCAGCACCCAACCCAGCGCGCGGCCATAGCCGTTGCCCAGCGCCACCAGCACCCGCTCCATGCCGCGGTCGAAGCGGTTGGGCGCGGGGTTGTGGCGCAGCAGCTTGCTGCACATCATCGGCGTCAGCGTCAACGCGACGAAGCCGGAGACGATCACCGCGCCGGCCAAGGTCAGCGCAAACTCGGTGAACAGCCGCCCGGTGCGGCCCGGCGTGAAGGCCAGCGGCGCGTACACCGCGGCCAGCGTCAGCGTCATCGCCACCACCGCGAAGCTGATCTCCTTGGCGCCCTTCAGCGCGGCCTGGAAAGGCGTCAGGCCCTCCTCGATGTGGCGGAAGATGTTCTCCAGCACGACGATCGCGTCGTCCACCACCAGGCCGATGGCCAGCACCAGCGCCAGCAGCGTCAGCGTATTGATGGTGAAACCGGCCGCGGCCATGATGCCGAAGGCGCCGATCAGGCTGACCGGGATGGTGACCATCGGGATGATCGACGCGCGGATCGTGCGCAGGAACACGAACACCACCAGCGCCACCAGCACCACCGCCTCGGCAATGGTGGTGTAGACCGACTTGACCGAGCGGTCGATGAAGATCGCGTTGTCGTTGGCCACCTGCACCGTCAGCCCGGGCGGCAGCTCGGCCTGGATCTGCGGCAGGATCTTGCGCACCGCGGCCGAGATCTCCAGCGGGTTGGCGGTGGCGTTGCGGATGATGCCGGTGCTGATCGACGGCACGCCGTTCAGCCGGACGCTGGTGCGCTCGCTGGCGGCGGCCTGCTCGATGCGGGCCACGTCGCGCAGCCGCACCGTGTAGCCGTTGACCGACTTCAGTGCGATCTCTGCGAATTGCGGCACCGTGTTCAGATCGGTGCGCGCGGTGACGCTGAACTCGCGCTGCTGGCTTTCGATGCGCCCGGCGGGTACCTCCAGGTTCTGGCGGCGGATCGCGTCCTCGACGTCCTGCACCGTCAGCCGGTAGGCGGCCAGCTTGTCCGGATCGAGCCAGATGCGCATCGAGAACAGGCGGTCGCCGTTGACCTGCACGTTCGACACGCCGGGCACCGTCTGCAGCCGCGGCTTGACGATGCGGTTGATGATGTCGGTAACCTGCAGCGGGCTCAGCGTCTCGCTGGTGAAGGCCAGCCAGATGGTCGGTGTGGCATCGGCTTCGACCTTGGCGATCACCGGTTCGTCCACCGCATCGGGCAGCCTCGCGCGCACCCGAGAGACGCGGTCGCGCACGTCGGCCGCGGCATCGTCGGGGTTCTTCTCCAGCTTGAAGCGCACCGTGATCTGGCTCTGCTCGGAGCGCGAGATAGAGGTGATGATGTCCACCCCGTCGATGCCGGCGATGGAGTCTTCCAGCGGCTTGGTGACCTGCGACTCGATCACCTCGGACGACGCGCCGATCAGCTTGGTGGTGACGGTGACCACCGGCTCGTCGATGCGCGGGTATTCGCGCACCGACAGCCGGTCGAAGGACACCGCACCGATCAGCAGGATCATCAGCGACATCACGGTCGCGAAGACCGGACGGCGGATCGAGATCTCGGAGATGCGCATGGCCTCGCCCCGCTCAGGGTGAAGGCGGCTTGGCCGCCGATGCGGCACCGGCAGGCCGCGGCCCGGCGCCGGGCGGCTTGCCGCCCGCGCCGGCCCTGGAGATGTCCACCACCCGCAGCGGCAGGTTGTCGCCGCGCGCCAGCCGCGCCTGGCCTGCGGTCACCACCAGGTCGCCCGGTGCCAGGCCTTCCAGGATCTCTGCCTTGCCAGGCAGGCGCAGGCCGATGCGCGCCTCCAGCCGCTGCGACACCTTGCCGTTGGGCCCGTCGATCACCTTGTAGAGGAACTGCTTGCCGCCCTGCGGTACCAGCGCCTCCTCAGGCACGACCAGAGCGTTCTCGCGCGTGGCAAAGACGATGCGCGTGCGCGCGAACAGGCCCGACTTCAGCACGCCTTCGGGGTTCTCCAGCCGGGCGCGCACCAACAGCGAGCGGCCATCGGCGTCGATCACCGAATCCAGCGCATCGATGCGGCCGGTGAAGCGGCGGCCCGGCAACGCATCCAGGCTGACCTCGACGGCCTGCCCGGTCTTGACGCGCGCAATGAAGCGCTCGGGCAGGCGAAAGTCCACCAGCACCTGGGACAGGTCCTGGATGCTGACCAGATCGGCGCCGTCCTTGACGTAGTCGCCCAGGTTGACGGTGCGGATGCCGGCCATGCCGTCGAAGGGCGCGACGATGCGCATGCGCGCCAGCTGCGCCTTGGACAGCGCCACCTGCGCCTCGGCCACTTCCAATGCCGCTGCGCTCTGGTCCACCGCACTCTGGCTGACGAAGTTCTGGGCCACGAGGTCGCGGTTGCGCTGCAGGTTGGTGCGGGCAATGCTGGCCTGCGCTTCGGCCTGCTTCAGCTGGGCCTGCTGCAGGGTGTCGTCCAGTTGCACCAGCAATTGCCCGCGGCGCACGCGCTCACCATCGCGAAATCCCAGCGCGGCCACCCGGCCCGAGACCTCGGGCCGCAGCATCACCCCCTGGTTGGAGCGCAACGACCCCACGGCCTGGGCATCGTCGGACAGCGCGGCCACTTCGACCTTGCCGACCTCGACACTGACCGGGCCTGCGGGCCCGCCCGGGCCGCCCGGCCCCGCGGGGCCGCCCGGCCCGCCTGCCTTGGGTGCACCGGCCATGGCGCTGCTGGCCGGCGCGGCAGCGGCGGCGCCCTCCGCTGCGGGCTGCGGGCCGCGGTTCTGCCACCACCAGGCGAAGCCCGCCAGCGCCACCAGGCCGACCACGGCCACCCAGGTTTGGACTTTCTTCAAGCGCTTGTCCTTCGATCGATGGCGCACTGTAGCGGGAAGCGAGGGTTCCCGCCGGCCATGGCTCAGACGCCTGGCACGCCGCGGTTGGCCAGAGCGTCGGCACGTTCATTGCCCGGATCGCCAGCATGCGCCTTGACCCAATGCCAGCTTACGCGGTGCTGCTGCACCAGCGCATCCAGGCGTTGCCACAGGTCGACGTTCTTCACCGGCTTGTGGTCGGCCGTCTTCCAGCCACGGGCCTTCCAGGCATGGATCCAGCTGCCGATGCCATTGCGCAGGTACTGGCTGTCGGTATAGATGGCCACGTTGCAGGGCTGCTTCAGCGACGACAGCGCCTCGATCGGCGCCGTCAGCTCCATGCGGTTGTTGGTGGTCAGGCGTTCGCCGCCGAACAGTTCCTTGGTGTGTTCACCGGCGCGCAGGAAGGCGCCCCAGCCGCCGGGGCCGGGATTGCCCTTGCAGGCGCCATCGGTGTAGATCACCACATCCTTCATTCACAGATCTCCTCGGGTTGCCGGCGCTGCCGGTTGGCCACCACGGCCGGCGCCGCGCGCGCCGCGCGCGCTTCATGTCGCACCAGGCCCACCAGACGCATGCCCCGTACCCGTTTGACGGCCACCAGGAAATAGGCGGCACCGAACACCGGCCACCAGCGCTCGCCCACCGCTTCCATCCAGGCGCTGCGATCCAGCCAGCGCGCCGAGCGGTACGGCGGGCGGAAGCAACCGAAGCGCCCGCCTTCGACCTCGAAGCTCAGCAACCGCAGCCAGTCGCGCAGCCGCCAGTAGCCCAGGAACTCGCCAGAGCGTGGCAGGTACAGCGGCCCTCGCGAGGCCATGCCGGCGGCGCTGCGCGCATGGCCCAGCCTCTGTCGCAGGCCCCACATGCTGGCCGGGTTGAATCCCAGGATCATCACGCGGCCTTCGGGCATCAGCACCCTTTCCACCTCACGCAGCGTCAGGTGCGGGTCGCGCGACAGCTCCAGCGCATGGGGCAGCACCACCAGGTCGAGGCTCTGGTTCGGGAACGGCAAGGCATCGAAATCGCAATGCAGCGCCACGGCCGCATCGGTGGGCAGGCTGTCGAGACCGTCGCCCAGCGGTGCGATGGCTTCAGTGGGCTCCGGCAGCAACAGGCTGTCGGTGGCCACCCAGCGATGGGGCATGCGGTTGGCACGCAGCGCATGCAGTTGCGGCAGGCCGAGCTGCAGCGCGTGATAACCGAAGACATCGGCCACGGCGGTGTCGATCTGCCGCTGCTCCCAGCGCAAGAGACACTGGCCCGGCGCGGTCTGCAGCCAGGAGGCCAACTCTATAATCGACGCATCGCGAACCATGACGAAGACAGCCTCTCACGCCATACGGAACTTCGGCTTCCGGACCGTCCACTCTGCCGTGTGTGCAGGGGTGCCGGCGACGGCGGCGAGCGCATCGCGTCGGGCCATGGTGTTCGAGCCTTCACGCATTGCGGCCCCTCGGCTGCCAGTGGCGGCGATTCTAGTGGCCACCTTGGCAGATCGATGCGTCCGGCACGGCACATCGCCCGCGGCTCGATGAGCCGGCTGCGGGCCATTTGTCGCGCAGCCGGGTTGCCGGCGCTCTGGGTGGTGGCCCTGGCGCTGTCGGCCTGCAGCACACCGCCCGGCGCGCCCGCCGAAGGCGCACCGGGGCCCGCGCCCAGCGTCGCCGCCAGCGCACCGCAGGCCGTGCCGCCGGCCGCTGCAGCCTCGGCACCGAAGGCTGATGCCAAGGCCGGCACGCAGCCTTATCTGTTCGCGCTGGATCCGCTGAACCCCTCGGTGATCATCGAAGGCGACGACCCCGCGGCCTACACCGACTTGTGGGTGCGCGTGCGTCGTGGCTTCGCGATGGTGGACCTGGACAATGCGCTGGTGCTGAAGTGGCAGGACTGGTACGCCTCCCGGCCGGACTACGTGCAACGCATGACCGAGCGCGGCAGCCGCTACCTGTTCTATGTGGTCGAAGAGATCGAGAAGCGCGGCATGCCCACCGAATTGGCACTGCTGCCCTTCATCGAAAGCGCCTTCAACCCGCAGGCCCTGTCGGTGGCGCGCGCCTCGGGCATGTGGCAGTTCATGCCCGCCACCGGCAAGGACTTCGACCTGAAACAGAACCTGTTCCGTGACGACCGGCGTGACGTGCTGGCCTCCACCCGCGCGGCACTCGACTACCTGCAGATGCTGCACAAGCAGTTCGGCGACTGGCAGCTGGCGCTGGCGGCCTACAACTGGGGCCAGGGCAATGTGCAGCGCGCCATCGACCGCAACCTGAAGGCTGGCCTGCCGGGCACCTACGAACAGCTGCGCATGCCCGACGAGACCCGCAACTACGTGCCCAAGCTGCAGGCGGTGAAGAACATCGTGCTGCGGCCTCAGGCCTTCGCCATCACGCTGCCGCCGCTGGAGAACCACCCCTACTTCCTGGCGGTGCCGATCACCAACGACATCGACGTGGACGTGGCCGCCCGCCTGGCGGGCGTGTCGCTGGAAGAGTTCCAGCAACTGAACCCACAGATGAACAAGCCGGTGATCCTGGCGGCTGGCACGCCGCAGGTGCTGCTGCCCTACAGCGCCGCCACGCTGTTCGTGCGCAACCTGCGCGAGCACCGCGCACCGCTGGCCACCTGGACCGCCTGGGTGGCGCCGGCCACGCTGAAGCCGGCCGACGTGGCCAAGCAGCTGGGCATCAGCGAAGCCGAGTTGCGCCAGGTGAACCGCATCCCGCCGCGCATGCTCGTCAAGGCCGGCTCCACCTTGCTGGTGCCGCGGGCCGTGCACAAGACCGGCGACGTGCCCGAGCAGGTGGCCGACAACGCGAAGATCCTGCTGGCACCCGAACGCGCATCCGGCCGGCGCATCACCTTCAAGGCCGGCAAGAGGGGGGACAGTGTGGCCGCGGTGGCCAAGCGCCACGGTGTCAGTGCCGAGCAAGTGGCGCAGTGGAACAGCGTGGACACCGGCGCGCGCTTCAAGCCGGGCCAGACCATCGTCGTGGTCAAGGCCACGCCGGCCCCCACGGGCAAGCGGCAGACCACGAAGAGCCCGAACGCGCGAACCGCCAAGGCGGCGCCGAAGCGCGGCACGGCCAATGCGGCCGCCCCCGCCAAGCCCACGCCGCGTGTCGCGGCCTCGAAGCCCGACTCTAAGCTCTAGCGCCGCCGCTTCAGTGCCGGTCGACCAGGGCGTGGGCGATGGTGCCCAGGTCGACGTACTCCAGTTCACTGCCGGCTGGCACGCCACGCGCGAGGCGCGTCACCTTCAGGCCACGCGATCGCAAGGCCTCACCCAGCGCATGCGCGGTGGCTTCGCCCTCGGCGCTGAAGCCGGTGGCCAGAATGACTTCGGCCACGACGCCATCGCACGCACGTTCCAGCAACTGCATGGCGCCGATGTCGCGCACCCCGACGCCATCCAAGGGGCTGAGCCGGCCCATCAGCACGAAGTACAGGCCGCGGTAGCCGCCGCTGCGCTCCAGTGCCGCCTGATCGGCCGGCGTTTCCACCACGCACAACATGCGCGGGTCGCGGCCGGTGTCGGCGCAGGTGGCGCAGACCTCGTTTTCGGTGAAGGTATGGCAACGCCGGCAGTGGCCCACCTGCTGCAAGGCCTGCTGCAGCGCCTGTGCCAGCGTGCCGGCGCCAGACCGGTCATGCTGCAACAGGTGGTAGGCCATGCGCTGCGCCGACTTCGGCCCCACGCCGGGCAAGCGACGCAACGCGTCGATCAGCGCCTCGAGTCGGGCTTCGGCCATGCGCCGCCTACCACGCCTAGAACGGGAACTTCATCCCCGGCGGCAGCGGCAGCCCGGCAGTCAGCGCACCCATCTTCTCGGTGCTGACGGCCTCGGCGCGGCGGATGGCGTCGTTGAAGGCCGCGGCTACCAGGTCCTCGAGCATGTCGCGGTCATCGCCCAGCAGGCTGGGGTCGATGGCCACGCGGCGCACGTCGTGCTTGCAGGTCATGACCACCTTCACCAGACCCGCGCCGGACTGGCCTTCGACTTCGATCGAAGCCAGCTCCTCCTGCGCGCGCTTCATGTTGTCCTGCATTGCCTGGGCCTGCTTCATCAGGCCGGCCAGCTGGTTCTTCATCATGGTGCAGATCCTTCGTGGTTCAGATGGGTTTGATCGAGCCGGGCACGATGCGTGCACTCTTGAATTGGGACATCAGGTCGAGCACCAGCGGATCGTTGCGGATGGCTGCCTCGGCCTCGCGCTGCCGGCGGTCGCGTTCGGCCGCATCGCGGCGGGCCGGCGAATCCTGCGGCACACGGGCATGCAGCTGCAACTGCACCGGCTGGCCAAGCTCGGAGACCAAGGCCTGCACCAACTTGTCGCGCAGCGCATCGGTGCGCAACGAGTCGCGTTCCACCAGCAGATGCCAGGTGGGCGGCGCGCTGGTGTCGTCGATACGCTCCAGGCCGGCCTGTTGCGCCAGCTCGCGCACCAGCGCCTGCACCGCACCCGCAGCCACCAACCGGCCGACCAGCGCGGCCCAGCGGTCGCCCTCGGGCGTGGTCTGCAGGGGTGCCGTGTCAACCGGCGCGGGCGCCGCTACCGCCAGCGAAGGGGGCGGACTGGCACGCAGCGCCGCGCTGGCTGCGGCCGGCGGCACGTCGTCTTCGGGCGGCGGCGCGTCCAGCCACGGCGGCGGCTCGGGCGGGGCCGCAGGCGCGCGGGCCACCGCGGCAGGCGGTTTCGCAGGCGGCGGCGGCGCAGGCTCGATGCGCGGCTGCGATGGCGCGGCCCTGGGCACCGGGCGCGGCGCAGCGCCGGCCGGTGCGAAGGCCAGCATGCGCAGCAGCACCATGGTCAGTGCCGCATAGTCGTCGGACATCAGGTGCAGCTCGCCTCGTCCCTGCAGCACGATGCTGTAGAGCAGCTGCGTCTCGTCGGCCGGCAACGATGGCGCCAGGCGTGCGGCGTCGGCCAGATCGGGGTCGGCGGCGTCCAGCGTGCCGGGTACGGCCTGCTCCACCGCCATGCGCTGCAGCAGCACGGCCATGCCTTCCAGCGTGCCGTCGGCCGAAAGGCCGTGCTCGCGCAGCTGGTCCAGCCGGGCCAGCAACCCGGCACCATCGCGCTGTGCCAGCGCCTCGACCAGCGCCGCGGCATGGCCCTGGTCCACCGCACCCAGCATCGCGCGCACACCGGCCTCCTCGAGCCGGCCGCCACCATAGGCGATGGCCTGGTCGGTGAGCGAGAGCGCATCACGCATCGAGCCGCGCGCCGCACGTGCCAGCAGGCGCAGCGCAGGCGTATCGAAAGCGACGCTTTCCGCCTGCAGGACGTTCTGCAGGTGCTGGTGAACCACCTCGGGTGCCATCGGCCGCAGGTTGAACTGCAGGCAGCGGCTCAGCACCGTGGGCAGCATCTTCTCCGGGTCGGTGGTGGCCAGCACGAACTTCAGGTACTCGGGCGGCTCTTCCAGCGTCTTCAGCAGCGCGCTGAAGGCGTCCTTGGTGAGCTGGTGCGCCTCGTCGATCATGAAGACCTTGAAGCGGCCGATGCTCGGCTTGTAGGCGGCCCGCTCCAGCAGGTCGCGCGCCTCGTCGATGCCGCGGTTGCTGGCGGCGTCGAGCTCAACGTAGTCCATGTAGCGGTCTTCGTCGATCTCGACGCAGGCGCTGCACACGCCACAGGGCGTGGCCGTGATGCCGCCGCGGCCGTCGGGCCCGGTGCAGTTCAGGCTCTTGGCCAGGATGCGCGAGACCGTGGTCTTGCCGATGCCGCGCGTGCCGGTGAACAGGTAGGCATGGTGCAACCGCTGCTGCTGCAGCGCGTTGGACAGCGCACGCACCACATGCTCCTGGCCCACCATCTGCTCGAAGCTGCGGGGCCGGTACTTGCGGGCCAGCACGACATAGGACATGCGCTTCATTCTACGGGCCGGCCCCGGGCCGCCATGGACCCGTGCCGGATAATGCCGGCGCATGAACAGCCCTGCCCAGGCGCCCGCGGACGCCACGCTCAGCTACCGCCAGGCCGGCGTCGACTACGACCTCATCGATCCACTGAAGGTGGCCGCGCAGCGCGCCGCCGCCGCCACCGCGCAGCACCTGGGCGGCCACGGCTTTGCAGAGCTGCAGGCCTCGCGCGGCGAATCCGCCTACGTGGTGGACGTGGGGCCCTTCTACTTGGCCAGCATCGTCGAATGCCTGGGCTCGAAGGCGCTGGTCGCCGACGAGATGGCGCGCCTGACCGGCCGCAGCTACTACGACGCGATCGCGCAGGACACCATCGCGATGGCGGTCAACGACCTGATCACCGTTGGCGCCACGCCGCTGGTGGTGCAGGCCTACTGGGCGGCCGGTGGCTCCGACTGGTTCGGCGATGCGCAGCGCGCCCAGGCGCTGGTGGACGGCTGGAAGCGCGCCTGCGACCGTTGCGGCGTGGCCTGGGGCGGCGGCGAGACACCGGCACTGGCCGGCATCGTCGAAGCCGGGCGCATCGACCTGGCCGCATCCTGCACCGGCCTGGTCAACCCGAAGACGCGGCTGACGCTGGGCGATCGGTTGGGCCCCGGTGATGCCATCGTGCTGCTGGCCTCCAGCGGCATCCACGCCAATGGCCTGAGCCTGGCGCGCAAGCTGGTGGAGCGCCTGCCGCAGGGCTACCTGACGCCGGTGCAGGACGGCCTGGGCTATGGCGAGGCGCTGCTGGCGCCGACGGTGCTGTATTCGCCGGTGACCGAAGCGCTGCATCGCGCCGGCATCACGCCGCACTACGCCTCCAACATCACCGGCCACGGCTGGCGCAAGCTGCTGCGCCACCCGAAGCCGCTGCGCTATCGCGTGCACACCGTGCCCGAGGTGCCGCCGGTGCTGCGCTTCATCCAGCAGCAGGCGCGACAGGACGACCACGAGGCCTATGGCACGTTGAACATGGGCACCGGTTTCGCGCTCTTCGTCGCTGCCGACCAGGCGGCCGAGACGCTGCGCGTGGCTGCCGAACAAGGCGTGGCGGCCACCTTGGCCGGTGTGGTCGAGGACGGCCCCAAGGAACTGCTGATCGAGCCGCTGGGGCTGCGCTTCGCCGGCGACGAACTGCAGCTGCGCTGAAGGGCAGCGCAGGCCCCTCGCCTACAATGGCCAGCGACGGGCCTCCCCGCATGGAAGCGCGGCCAACCGGGTCAGGTCGGGAACGAAGCAGCCCCAACCGTTGTGACCAGTGCCGGGGGTAAGGCTCGTCACCCGTCTTCAGGCGCGGTTCTCGGATTGCTCCTGCGATGCCGCCGCCACTTTCGCAGCCGCCGCGCCCGGGCGCACACCCGCCAGCGCATCGCGAAAATCGCGCAAGCTCATTTTCAGCGGCCGACCATAGCGCTGAGCCACCTGGCGCAATGCAGCCTCACGCCGTGCCTCGTCCGCAGACTGGCCGTCGATCAACTCGATTGCACAACTGGCCACCGCACGCAGCATGTCGTCGTCGTTGTCGATGCTGCGTGGCAGGGTCGCCAGCGGCATCCTGCGGATCAGGTGCAGCACGCTGTCGTCCAGCCCCCAGTAGCGTGCAACGGCCGCACCAAGACCTTCGATATCCGCGCCTAGCACCGCGAACGAAGCGGCCTGCTCCGACATGCCGGGCTGCTCGGCCTCGCCGGGCAGCTCGGGCGGCGCGGGTTGCATCAGCCGCTGGATCTGCTGCCATTCATCGGGAAAGTGGTAGGCCGCCACCAGCCGGCCCAGCAGTTGCAGCAGCGTGACCATCAGCACCACTTCGCCGTCGTAGCCGGCCGGCCGCAGGGCCTGGGCCAGTTGGCCGGTACGCCGCGCCGTGCCGAGCAGCCGCCCCAAGGTCTTGGCGCTGTCTTCCGGCAGCGGTCCGGGCCATGCCCGCAGGCCTAGCGCAGCGCGGCGCACGCCGTCCAGACCGATCATCGCGATGGCTCTGCGCACAGTCAGGATGGCAGCGCCACCCGCCGGCTGGCTGCCGCGCACTTGGGCACTGTTGACACCGCGCAGCAGCTCGAAGGACAGCGCCACATCCTGCAGCACCACCTCGGCCAGCTCGTTGGTGCGCTCCTTGTCCATCAATGCGAGGCGGGCCGCACGCGCGGCGCTGCCGGGCGAGCCCGGCAAGGTGCCGGCGCTGTGCAGACGGTCGCGCAGCAGGGCCAGCGGACCGCCGCCCGCCCGCCCTTCTGCCTGCAGCCAGCCTTCCAGCGCCCGGGCCATCGCTCTCGCGCTGCCATAGCGCTGCCGAGGCTGACGATCGGTGGCGCGGTTGGCGATGGCCCTCAGCACCTCAGGCACGGGGCGTGGTGTTTCCCAAGGCAACCTGACCAGTTCGCGTCCGGCCGGCGGCATGCGCTCGACCACCACGCCGAAGTCGGCTTCATCCAGCGGGGCCTGGCCGCACAACAACTGGTGCATCAGCAAGCCAACGCCCAGCAGGTCCGCTCGCGCAGCATCACGCAAACGGTACAACTGCAGCGCGTCGATGTGGTGGGCCGCCGGCAGTTTCGTCGGCGCGCCAGCGGCTTCGGCCACTTCCAGCCCCACCCAGCGCACCTGACCCTGTTCGTCGCGCAGAAGCATGTAGGGCTGAACATCGCCATGCACCACGCCGCCGTCGTGCGCATAGGCCAATCCTGTCAGCGCGTCCGCCATCCACTGCGCCACCTCGGCAGCGCCCGGGGGCGGCAGAGTGATGGGTTCGTCCAGCAGTTCCATGCCTGCCGCGTCGTAGAGCACATAGGGCCAGCGTTCGACGACACCCACATCCACCACTTCGGCCAGGTGGGGGTGGCGCAGACGCGCCGCACGACGCACTCTCTGTTCCCAGGCCTGCACTGCCGCCGCGTCGGGAGGCTGGGTGCGCGGCATCACCAGCAAGCGCGGTGAATGGGATGCCCCCTGTCGCTGATCATGAATGCGCCATGCCATCGTCAGCCGGCTCTTGCCGGCCAGGGCCACCAACTGAAAAGGCCCCATGCGGCGCAGCGCCTGGCCTTCGGTCGAAGGTTGGGGAGGCGTCGATGCGATCGCGGGCGAGTTCATGGCAGACGTGGCAGCACGCCTTCGATTGGACCGCGGCATGCCCCCCGCCGGTGGCATGAACTGCAGCGCAAAGCGCCGGCAGTTCGTCGGCTGGGGTGCGACAGCTCGCAGGTGCCGCATCGCGCCGGGCCGGGGCCTTTGTGACAGAATTCAGCCATTCACCCCATGCCAAGCGCAGGGTTTGCGGAGGTCCCAACATGAGCAGCGAACTGATCAAGCACGTTTCCGACTCTTCTTTCGACAGCGACGTGCTGCATTCCGACAAGCCCGTGCTGGTGGACTTCTGGGCCGAGTGGTGCGGCCCCTGCAAGGGCATTGCGCCCATCCTGGACGAAGCCTCGAAGGACTACGACGGGCGCCTGCAGATTGCCAAGCTGAACGTGGACGAGAACCGCGACGTGCCCGCGAAGTTCGGCATCCGCGGCATTCCGACGCTGATGCTTTTCAAGGGTGGTGAACTGGCCGCCACGCGCGTGGGCGCGCTGTCCAAGGCGCAGTTGACTGCCTTTCTCGACGGTCATCTATAATCATCGCTGGTGAGCAGCTAGGCAGCCGAGCAGGCTGGCGCTAGAGCCACCCGATTCACCTCCACGTCCCGACCCTCCTGCCTTCTGGCAATTGGCCGGTAGCCCAGTGGATTCGATCTGACCCCTCAGCCCTTGGCACCCTAGGCGCTTCCCGATCTGGGCGGGTGCCGACCGGAGGCCACTTGGCGGCGGGTTGCATCGAATGTGTGTCGCATGGCCCCTGCCGGGGTCTGTCCTGTTGTCGGGAACTCCTCGCATGCACCTTTCCGAACTGAAGGCACAGCACGTCTCCAAGCTCATCGCCATGGGCGAGGCACTGGAGATCGAGAACGTCAGCCGCATGCGCAAGCAGGAGCTGATGTTCGCGATCATGAAGAAGCGCGCCAAGGCCGGCGAGCAGGTCTTCGGCGACGGCGTGTTGGAGGTGCTGCCCGACGGCTTCGGCTTCCTGCGCTCGCCCGACACGAGCTACATGGCGAGCACCGACGACATCTACCTATCGCCCAGCCAGATCCGCCGCTTCAACCTGCACACCGGCGACATGATCGAAGGCGAGGTGCGTGTGCCCAAGGACGGCGAACGCTATTTCGCGCTGGTCAAGGTGGACCGCGTCAACGGCGTCACGCCCGAGGAGAACAAGCACAAGATCATGTTCGAGAACCTGACGCCCTTGTTCCCCAAGGAGCAGTTCAAGCTCGAACGCGACATCAAGAGCGAAGAGAACATCACCAGCCGCATCATCGATCTGATTGCGCCGCTGGGCAAAGGCCAGCGGGCGCTGCTGGTGTCACAGCCGAAAAGCGGCAAGACAGTGATGATGCAGCACTTCGCGCATGCCATCGTCGCTAACTATCCCGACGTGCACCTGATGGTGCTGCTGGTCGACGAGCGGCCCGAGGAAGTGACCGAGATGCAGCGCACGGTGCGCGGCGAGGTCATCAGTTCCACCTTCGACGAACCGGCGGCGCGCCACGTGCAGGTGGCCGAGATGGTGATCGAGCGCGCCAAGCGCCTGGTCGAAATGAAGAAGGACGTGGTGATCCTTCTCGATTCGATCACCCGCTTGGCCCGCGCCTACAACAATGTGCTGCCAAGCTCCGGCAAGGTGCTGACAGGGGGCGTGGACGCCAATGCGCTGCAGCGGCCGAAGCGCTTCTTCGGCGCGGCGCGCAACATCGAGGAAGGCGGCAGCCTGACGATCATCGGCACCGCGCTGATCGACACCGGCAGCCGCATGGACGAAGTCATCTACGAAGAATTCAAGGGCACCGGCAACTGCGAGATCTACCTCGACCGCCGCATGTCCGAGAAGCGCGTCTACCCATCGATCCTGCTCAACAAGAGCGGCACGCGGCGCGAAGAACTGCTGCTCAAGCCGGAGATCCTGCAGAAGACATGGATCCTGCGCAAGCTGCTGTATCCGATGGACGAGATCGAGGCAATGGAGTTCATCCTCGAGAAGATGAAGGCCACCAAGACCAACCTCGACTTCTTCGACATGATGCGTCGGGGCGGGTAGGTTAGAATCGCGGGTTGTCCGCAAGTGGCAAGTGCGCCGAAAGGGTCGGCGTGGCTACCGCAGCTCAAAAGCGCAAAGGTTTCCCATGAAAGAAGGCATCCACCCCAACTACCGCGAAGTGTGCTTCGTGGATCTGTCCAACGGCTTCAAGTTCGTCACCCGCTCCTGCGTGCAGAGCAAGGAGACGGTGAAGATGGACGATGGCCGCGAGCTGCCGCTGATCAAGCTGGAGACCACCAGCGAAACGCATCCGTTCTATACCGGAACGCAGAAGAGCGTGGACAACCTGGGCGGCCGCGTCGAGAAATTCCGTACCAAGTTCGCCCGCGTCGGCATCAAGAAGTGACGCACCCGCGTCCCGAACAAGGCAGCTGCGGCTGCCTTTTTTGTTGCCCGGCGCATCGTGGCGGTGCTCGGGCATGATGCCATCGTGAACACGCCCTCCCCGGCCCTGGTGACCAAGCGCGGCGCACGGCGCATGCCACGCCTGGCGCTGCTGCTGCTGTGCGCGGCCTACGTGCTGCCGGGCGTGTTCGGCCGCGACCCCTGGCGCAATGCCGACATCACCGCCTTCGGCTACATGCTCAGTCTGGCCGAAGGCCGCAGCGCCTGGCTGCAGCCCGCGCTGGGCGGCGTGCCGGCCGATGCGGCGCTGCTGCCCTACTGGCTGGGCGCGCTGTTCATCCAGCTGCTGCAGCCTTGGGTGGACCCGGCGCTGGCGGCGCGCCTGCCCTTTGCCGCGCTGCTGGCGCTGGTGCTGTCGCTGACCTGGTACAGCTGCTATCAGCTGGCCCGCACCGAAGCCGCGCAGCCGGTGGCCTTTGCCTTCGGCGGCGAGGCCGAGCCGGTGGACTATGCCCGCGCGGTGGCCGATGCCGCCGTGTTGGCGCTGATCGCCAGCCTCGGCCTGCTGCAGCTGGGGCACGAGACCACGCCCGAGCTGGCGCAACTGTTCGGCGTGAACCTGTTCCTGTGGTCGATGGCCGCCGCGCCCTACCGGCTGTGGCGTGCCCGGGCCGGTCTGCTCACTTCACTGATGGTGGTGGCCGGCAGCGGCGCGCCCACCGTAGCCGTGGCGCTGGGCCTGGGCGGCACGTTGGTGCTGGCCCGTTCCACCTACGCGCAGAGCCGCCGGCTGGCGGCGTGGAGCGCCGCCGCGGCGGGCGCCGCTGCCGTGGTGGCTTGGCTGCTCGGCACCTGGGCATGGCGCATCGCCGGCAGCTTCAGCGGGGCCGACCTGCTGTCGATCGGCCGCGAGTGGCTGTGGTTCATGTGGCCGGCCTGGCTGCTGGCGCTGTGGACCTTGTGGCGCTGGCGACGCCACCTGCTGCACCGCCATGTGTCGGTGCCGCTGGTCAGCGTGCTGGTGGCGCTGGTCGCCAGCCTGGTGATGGGCGGCGCGGAACGCACGCTGCTGCTGGCGCTGCCGGGTCTGGCCGTGCTGGCGGCCTTCGCGCTGCCCACGCTGAACCGCAGCACCACCGCCGCGATCGACTGGTTCTCGATGATCCTGTTCACGCTGTGCGCCGGCGCGCTGTGGGTCATCTATGCATCGGTGCAGGTGGGCATTCCGGCCAAGCCGGCGGCCAACGTGGCCAAGCTGGCCCCCGGCTTCGTGCCCGAGTTCTCGTGGCTGGCGCTGGCCTTGGCCCTGCTGGGCACAGGCGCCTGGATCTGGCTGTTGCGCTGGCGCACCGGCCGCCATCGCGAGGCGCTGTGGAAGAGCCTGGTGCTGCCAGCCGGCGGCGTGGCGCTGTGCCTGGTGCTGCTTATGACGCTGGGCCTGCCGATCCTCGACTACGCGCGCAGCAACCGGCCGCTGGTGGAACGCCTGGCGCGGCACCTGCCGCCGGGCGCCTGCGTGGTCACGCCCGAGGCTTCGCTGACGCTGGTGGCCTCGCTGGAGGTGTTTGGCGGCTACCGCGTCGACGCGCGTCACGGCCCGGCCGACACCCGCTGCGACTACCTGGTGCGGGTCGAGCCGCTGAACCGCGCTGCCGTGCCGCCGCCCGGCTGGACGCGCGTCGCGCGCGAGCGCCGGCCTACCGACCGCAACAACCTCACGGCCGTCTACCGGCGCCAGCCGGCCGGCTGATCAACGCGCGGTTTCGACGCTGGCCGGCGCCGGGGCCGCAGCCGCCTCCACCCGCACGCGGCTGGGCGGCAGCAGCAGCCGGAAGCTGGAGCCCTTGCCGGGCTCGCTCTGGATGTCGATCTCGCCGCCGTGGCGCTGCACCACGTGCTTGACGATCGACAGGCCCAGGCCGGTACCGCCGGTGTCGCGCGAGCGGCTTCCATCCACGCGATAGAAGCGCTCGGTCAACCGCGGCAGATGCTCGCGCGCGATGCCGATGCCGCTGTCAGCCACGCGCAGCACGCCCCAGCCGTCGTCGCGCACCGACCAGTGCACCTCGATGCGGCCGCCCGGCGGCGTGTAGCGCACCGCGTTCACCACCAGGTTGTTCAGCGCGCTCTGCAGCTCGGTCTCGCTGCCGGCCAGTTCGGCCTCGCCGTCGCTGTCGAACTGCAGCACATGCTGGCCGGCCGACAGCGCCACGGCGTCGGCTTCCGCCGCCTTCAGCAGCTTGCGCACGGCGACCCAGCGGTCGGTGGGCGGCCGCGGGCTGCCTTCCAGCTGCGCCAGGGTCAGCAGGTCGGCCACCAGGTCCTGCATGCGCTGCGCCTGGGTCGTCATCAGGCCGAGCACGCGCTTGCGCTCGGGTTCGGTCAGCGGCAGCTGGCTCATCGTCTCGATGAAGCCGGCCAGCACCGTCAGCGGCGTGCGGATCTCGTGGGACACGTTGGCCACGAAGTTGCGCCGCATGGTCTCGGCCCGGTCGCGCTCGGTGATGTCCTGCGTCAGCACCAGCTTCAGGCCCTCGTCGTAGGGCTGCACCAGCACCGACAGGCGGCTGGCCTTGTCGCCGCCGAACACCACCGGCTGGTCCAGCGGGCCATGCGCCAGGTATTCGACGAAGGCCGGCACGCGCACCAGGTTCGTCACCGGCTGGGCGATGTCGCGCTGCGGGTCCAGGCCCAGGTGGTCGGCGGCAACGCGGCTGCACCAGGTGATCTGGTGCCGCGCATCCAGCAGCAGCACGCCGATCGGCGAAGCCTCCACTGCGCTGAGCAGCTGCGCCAGGCGCTGCCGTTCCTGCTCGATGCGCTGCTCGCGGCGGCGCAGCAGCTTCTCCATCTGGTAGCCGAGCTCGCCCCAGCGGCCGGTCACCGGCGGCGAGGCACCCTCGCCGTCCTGGCGCAGCCAGGCCAGCAGGCGGTTGCTGCGCATCGCGTCGTGCACCAGCAGGCCGGCCAGGCCCATGGCCAGCGCAGCCAGCAGACCGGACAGCGGCTGGCCTGACCACCAGCCCACCAGCACGCCGCCCGCGACGCTGAGCAGCAGCCCGGCCGCCGCACCCAGCAGCTGCAGCAGACGTGCGCTCATCGGGACATGCGGCGCGTCAGGCCGAGGCGGCCGAGGCCTGCTCGCTGATGCGGTAGCCGGCGCCGCGCACCGTCTCCACCAGGTGGGCGCACTGCACCGCCGACAGCGCATCGCGCAGCCGCTTCACGTGCACGTCGACCGTGCGCTCCTCGATGAACACATGGTCGCCCCAGACCCGGTCGAGCAGCTGCGCGCGGGTGTGCACGCGCTCGGGGTGGGCCATCAGGAAGTGCAGCAGGCGGAACTCGGTGGGGCCCAGGCGTACCTCCTGCACGCGGTCTTCCATGCGCCGGCTGACGCGGCGCGTGGCCGGGTCCAGGCGCAGGCCGGCCAGTTCGATGGCGGCGTCCAGCGCCTGCGGCGCCTTGCGCCGCAGCAGCGCCCGCACGCGGGCCATCAGCGCGTTGGTGGAAAAGGGCTTGGCCACGTAATCGTCGGCACCGGCATCCAGGCCGGCCACCACGTCGGGCTCGTCCGCGCGGGCGGTGAGCATGATGATCGGCAGCGCGCGGGTGCGCGCCGCGCCGCGCCATTCGCGGGCCAGCGACAGGCCGCTCTGGCCGGGCAGCATCCAGTCCAGCACCACCAGATCGGGCAGCACCGCATCCACCTCCAGCTGCGCCTGCCGGGCGTCGCCGGCCAGCGTCACCTCGTGGCCGGCATGCCGAAGGTTGATGGCCACCAGCTCGGCGATGGCCGGCTCGTCTTCGACAACCAGGATGCGGGCCATGTCAGTGCCGCCCGGCCGTTCCGCAGGTACTGACCGCCCCCGCGGGGGGCAGCGAGCGTAGAGAGCGTGGGGGTTTCATCTCAGCGAACGATGGACTCCACCGTGTCGATGGTGTTGTGGCGCACGTCGGTGCCCTTGACCACGTAGATCACCGCCTCGGCCAGGTTCTTGCCGTGGTCGCCCACGCGTTCGATCGCCTTGGCCACGAACACCAGCTCGATGCTGGCCGAGATGGTGCGCGGGTCTTCCATCATGTAGGTGATCAGCTTGCGGATCAGGCCTTCGAACTCGCGGTCGATCTGGTCGTCGGACTTCAGCACCTCCAGTGCCTTGCCCACGTCCAGCCGGGCAAAGGCATCCAGCGCCTTGCGCAGCTGCGCCACGGCCAGAGAGGCCGCATAGTCCAGGTCGGACAGCGGCGTGCGCAGCCGGCTGGACACGCCTTCGTTGACCAGCCGCTGCACGGTGCGCGCAATACGCGCCGCCTCGTCGCCGGCGCGCTCCAGGTTGGCGATGGCCTTGCTGATGGCCACCAGCAGCCGCAGGTCGCGCGCGGTGGGCTGTCGGCGGGCGATGATGGTCCACAGGTCGTTGTCGATCTCGACCTCCATCGCATTGACGCGCTCTTCCAGCGTCAGCACCTGGGCGGCGGTCTCGTCGCTCAGGTGGGACAGCGCGTACACCGCCTGGCCCACCTGGGCCTCGACGATGCCGCCCATTTCGAGCACGCGGGTCGAGATGGAACCGAGCTCGGCGTCGAACTGCGAGGACAAATGTTTGTCGTTCATCGACTCCTCCTTCAGCCGAAGCGGCCGGTGATGTAGTCCTCGGTGTCCTTCTTCTTCGGGCTCATGAACAGATCCTTCGTGGGCCCGAACTCGATCAGGTCGCCCAGGTACATGTAGGCGGTGTAGTCCGAGCAGCGCGCCGCCTGCTGCATGTTGTGCGTGACGATGGCCACCGTGTAGTCGGACTTCAGCTCGTGGATCAGCTCCTCGATCTTGCCGGTGGAGATCGGGTCCAGCGCCGAGCAGGGCTCGTCCAGCAACAGCACCTCGGGCTTGATGGCGATGCCGCGGGCGATGCACAGCCGCTGCTGCTGGCCGCCGGACAGGCCCGAGCCGCTCTGCTGCAGCTTGTCCTTGGCCTCGTTCCACAGCGCGGCCTTGCGCAGCGCCCATTCGACGCGCTCGTCCATCTCGTCGCGCGACAGTGATTCGAACAGCCGCACACCGAAGGCGATGTTGTCGTAGATCGACATCGGGAACGGCGTCGGCTTCTGGAACACCATGCCCACCTTGGCACGGATCAGCGTGACGTCTTCCTTGCTGGCCAGGATGTTCTGGCCGTCGAGATTGATCTCGCCTTCGGCCCGCTGCTCGGGGTACAGCTCGTACATGCGGTTGAAGGTGCGCAGCAGCGTGCTCTTGCCGCAACCCGACGGCCCGATGAAGGCGGTGACCTTGCGCTCGGGAATGTCGAGGTTGATGTTCTTCAGCGCCTTGAAGTTGCCGTAATAGAAGTTCAGGTTGCGCACCGACAGCTTGGGCCGCTCGGTCACCGGGAGTTCGTACATCGCGCCCATCGACACTCCAGTCAATGCTTGTTCTTGAAGAGCACGCGCGCCAGGATGTTCAGCAGCAGCACGCCCAGGGTGATCAGGAAGACGCCGGCCCAGGCCAGCTTCTGCCAGTTCTCGTAAGGGCTCATCGCGAACTTGAAGATGGTCACCGGCAGGCTGGCCATCGGCTCGCGCAGGTCGCTGGTCCAGAACTGGTTGGACAGCGCGGTGAAGAGCAGCGGCGCCGTCTCGCCGGCGATGCGCGCCAGCGCCAGCAGGATGCCGGTGATGACGCCGGCACGCGCCGCCTTCAACGTCACCGACGAGATCACCTTCCACTTCGGCGTGCCCAGCGCATAGGCGGCCTCGCGCAGCGCGTTCGGGATCAGGCTCAGCATGTTCTCGGTGGTGCGGATGACCACCGGGATGACGATCAGCGCCAGCGCCAGGATGCCGGCAATGCCGGAGAAGCCCCGCATCGGCGCCACCACCACCGCATAGATGAACAGGCCGATCACGATCGACGGCGCCGACAGCAGGATGTCGTTGATGAAGCGCACCGTGTGGCCCAGCCAGCTGCGCTGGCCATATTCGGCCAGGTAGACCCCGGCCAGCACGCCGATCGGCGTGCCCAGCAGCGTGGCCAGCAGCACCATCGACAGCGAGCCGAAGATGGCATTGGCCAGGCCGCCCGTTGCCGCCATCGGCGGCGGTGTCATCTCGGTGAAGACCGACAGCGCCAGGCCGCCCAGGCCCAGGCGCACCGTCTCGAACAGGATCCAGGCCAGCCAGAACAGGCCAAAGCCCATCGCCAGCAGCGACAGCGTCAGCGCGATGACGTTGATGCGCTTGCGCGCATGGTGCTTGGCCAGGCTGGCCGAGGACAGGCGCGAAGATACCGCGCCGGCGGGGGCGATGCTGCTCATGACGCCTTGCCCTCCCCTTGCTTCAGCCGCGCCAGCAGCAGCTTCGACAGCGCCAGCACCACGAAGGTGATGAAGAACAGCACCAGGCCCAGGTAGATCAGCGAGGCCTGGTGTAGCCCGGCGCCAGCCTCGGCAAACTCGTTGGCCAGCGCCGAGGTGATGCTGTTGGCCGCCTGGAACAGCGACAGCGAATCCAGCTGGTTGAAGTTGCCGATGACGAAGGTGACGGCCATGGTCTCGCCCAGTGCCCGGCCCAGGCCCAGCATGATGCCGCCGACGACGCCGGTCTTCGTGTAGGGCAGCACGACCTTGGAAACCACCTCCCAGGTGGTGGAGCCCAGACCGTAGGCCGACTCCTTCAGCATCGGCGGCGTCACCTCGAACACGTCGCGCATCACCGCAGCGATGAACGGGATGACCATGATGGCCAGGATGATGCCGGCCGACAGGATGCCGATGCCCACCGGCGGCCCGGAGAACAGCGTGCCGAGCACCGGCACATCGCCGAAAGCGGACTGCAGCGGCGCCTGCACGTAGGTGGCCAGGATCGGCCCGAAGACCAGCAGGCCCCACATGCCGTAGACGATGGACGGCACGGCGGCCAGCAGCTCGATGGCAATGCCCAGCGGCCGCTTCAGCCAGCCGGGCGAGAGTTCGGTCAGGAACAGCGCGATGCCGAAGCTCACCGGCACGGCGATCAGCAGCGCGATGAACGAGGTCATCAGCGTGCCGTAGATCATCACCAGGCCGCCGAACTTCTCCTGCACCGGGTCCCACTCGGCCGACCACAGGAAGCCCAGGCCGAATTCCTTGATGGCCGGTGCCGCGCCAATGAACAGCGAGACGATGATGCCCACCAGCAGCAGCAGCGTCACCCACGCGGCGCCATGCGCCAGAAACGCGAAAAGCCGGTCGGCCCAGGGGGCGACGCGCCGGCGCTCGGGGGGGCGCCCTTCCGGTATCGAGCGCTCCATGGCGGATTCGGGGTCGTACGAGGGTGCCGGAAGTGTAGCGGCCACGATCGGTCCTGATTTCAGAGGTGAGGTCGCCCTGGCGCGAGCGGGCAGCCGGGGCTGCCCGCACGGTTCAGGTCACTTGAAGGCGATCGGCTTGCCGCTCGCGTCTTTCAGGTTGTCGGTCCACTGCTTGCGCACGAGGTTCTTCACCGAATCGGGCAGCGGCACATAGTCCAGCTCGTCGGCCATCTTGTCGCCGTTGTTGTAGGCCCAGTCGAAGAACTTGAGCGCGTTGCTCGCAGCCGCAGGCTTCTCCTGCGTCTTGTGCATCAGGATGTAGGTCGGGTTGGTCAGGGGCCAGGAATCCTTGCCCGGCTGATCCGTCGTCACCTGGTTGAAGGTGCGGTTCCAGTCGGCACCGGCCGCGGCGGCCTTGAACGCGGAATCGTTCGGCTCGACGAACACGCCATCGCGATTCTTCATCAGCGTGTAGGTCATCTTGTTCTGCTTGACGTAGGCGTACTCGACGTAGCCGATCGAGTTGGGCAAGCGCTGCACGAAGGCCGCGACACCTTCGTTGCCCTTGCCGCCTGCGCCTGTGGGCCAATTCACCGCCGTACCTTCACCGACCTTCGCCTTCCACTCAGGGTTCACCTTCGAAAGGTAGTTGGTGAAGATGAAGGTCGTGCCCGAACCGTCCGCGCGACGCACCGGCGCGATGGCGGCATCAGGCAACGGCACACCCGGGTTCAGGGCGGTCAGCGCCGGATCGTTCCACTTGGTGATCTTGCCGAGATAGATGTCGCCCAGCACCTGCCCCGTCAGCTTGATCTGGCCTGGCTTGATGCCGGCGATGTTGACCACCGGCACCACCCCGCCAATCACGGTCGGGAACTGGATCATGCCGTCCTTGGCCAGCTGCTCGTCCGACAGCGGCATGTCCGAGGCACCGAAATCCACCGTCTTGGCAGTGATCTGCTTGATGCCGGCACCGGAACCCACCGACTGGTAGTTGATGCGCGCGCCGGTCGCCTTGTTGTAGGCATCGGCCCACTTGGCGTAAATCGGCGCCGGGAACGTGGCGCCCGCGCCGGTCACGTCCTGCGCCTGCACCGTGGCGGCCAGGAGCAACGCGGCCGAGGCGGCCAGCGAGCCGCGGACAAACTGTTTCAGCATGGATCCCACCTGCAGTGAAGTGTCGATGCACCGCACTGTAGGCAGACCGCATGACGGCTTTGTGACACCGTGGCGGCATGGCCGCAGGGGCTCGCCGGCGTCGCCAGCCCGTCACCGGGCTGTCAAAAAAGCGTCACATGACGCTCAGGCAGTGGCGGCCGCGGCCAGCCGCTCGGCCGCCCGCCGGCCCTGCTCCGAATCCCGGGCTTCGACCATGATGCGCAGCACCGGTTCGGTGCCCGAGGCCCGGATCAGCACCCGGCCGCTGTCGCCCAGCTCGGCATCCACCGCCTGCTGGGCGCTGGCCAGCGCCGGGTTGGACCGCCAGTCGCGGCCTTCCTGCAGCCGCACGTTCAGCAGCGTCTGCGGGAACAGCACCACGTCCTGCAGGATGCCGGCCAGGCTGCCGCCCTGCCGCTGCACCGCCTGCAGCACCTGCAGCGCGCTGACGATGCCGTCGCCGGTGGTGTGGCAGTCCAGCGCCAGCAGGTGGCCGGAACCCTCGCCGCCCAGCTGCCAGCCGCGCTCGACCAGCTCTTCCAGCACGTAGCGGTCGCCGACCTTGGCGCGCACCAGCGGGATGTCGCGGCGGCGCAGCGCCAGCTCCACCGCCATGTTGGTCATCAGCGTGCCCACCACCCCGGGCACCGGCCGGCGCTGGGCCAGCCGGTCGGCCACCATCACGTAGAGCAGTTCGTCGCCATTGAACAGCCGGCCCTGGTGGTCGACCATCAGCAGTCGGTCGGCATCGCCGTCCAGCGCGATGCCGTAGTCGGCCCGCTCGGCCTGCACCCGCTGCACCAGCGCGGCCGGCGCGGTGGCGCCGACCTCCTTGTTGATGTTGATGCCGTCGGGGCTGCAGCCGATGGACACCACGTCAGCGCCCAGTTCGTGGAACACGTTGGGCGCCACCTGGTAGGCCGCGCCGTGGGCACCGTCGACCACCAGCTTCAGGCCGCGCAGCGACAGCTCGCTGCCAACGGTGCTCTTGCAGAACTCGATGTAGCGGCCCTGCGCATCCTCCAAGCGGCGGGCGCGGCCCAGGCCGGCGGCGTCCACCCAGCGCGGAGTTTCTTCCAGCGCCGCCTCGACGGCCACTTCCCACTCGTCGGGCAGCTTCTCGCCGCGAGCCGAGAAGAACTTGATGCCGTTGTCGGCAAAGGGATTGTGCGAGGCGCTGATCACCACGCCCAGGTCCAGCCGCAGCGCCCGCGTCAGATAGGCCACGCCGGGCGTGGGCAGCGGGCCGCTGAGCAGCACGTTCACCCCGGCCGAAGCAAAGCCGGCCTCCAGCGCCGATTCGATCATGTAGCCGGAGATGCGCGTGTCCTTGCCGATGATCACCGTCGGGCGGTCGACCGTGCGGCGCAACACGATGCCCACGGCGTGGCCCAGGCGCAGCATGAAATCGGGCGTGATGGGCGGCATGCCGACCGTGCCACGGATGCCGTCGGTGCCAAAGTAACGTCTGCTCATGCGGGGCTCTGCCTTGCGAAAGAAGATGGGGGGCCGGCGGGGTCGCCCTGCAGCGCCTGCCAGACCTTCAGCGCGTCGACCGTCGCGGCCACGTCGTGCACGCGCAGCAGCCTGGCGCCCTGCTGCACGGCCGCCAGCGCGGCGGCCAGGCTGGCGGGCAGGCGCTCGTGCACCGGCCTGCCGGTGATTCTGCCGAGGGTGGACTTGCGCGACCAGCCTACAAGTACCGGAAAGCCCAGCGCCTGCAGCCGCGGCAGCGCACGGTGCAGCGCCACTTGGTGTGCGTCGGTCTTGCCGAACCCGAAGCCGGGATCGAGCACGATGCGTTCGGCGGCCATGCCACAGGCCTGCAGGGATGCGGCGCGCCCGGCCAGGAACTGCGCCACTTCCTCGACCACATCGTCGTAGTGCGGCGCCTGCTGCATCGTGGCGGGCTCGCCGCGCATGTGCATCAGGCACACGCCGGCCGTCGGGTGCACGGCCAGCAGCGCCTCGGCGCCGTCGTCGCGCAGGGCGTTGACGTCGTTGATGATGTCGGCACCGGCGTGTAGCGCCTGTTGCATCAGCGCGCGGCGGCGCGTGTCCACCGACACCGGTACGCCCAGGCGCAGCGCATGCTGCAGCACCGGCAGGACCCGCGCGCGTTCTTCGTCCAGGCCGACGGCCGCCGCGCCGGGCCGCGTCGATTCGCCACCCAGGTCCAGCAGGTCGGCCCCTTCGGCCACCAGCCGCTCGCATTGCGCGATGGCCAGCGCGGTCGTCGCGTGGGCGCCGCCGTCGGAAAAGGAGTCCGGCGTGATGTTGACGATGCCCATCACCCGCGGCCGGCTCAGGTCGATGCGGAAGCGCCCAGCCTGCCAGGCGGTCATCGGTCAACCCTCATGGCACGATGACCCAAATGCAAGCGGGGCCGAAGCCCCGCGTGCGATCGTGGAAGCAAGCTGCCTCAGGCCGGCGCATGCGCCCCATCGGGGTTGACCGGCGGCGGATTGCCGGGCGGCCGGCTGGACGCCGGCGTCCAGTCCTTGGGTGGCCGGGGCGCCTTGCCGGACATGATGTCGTCGATCTGCTCGCTGTCGATGGTTTCCCACTCCAGCAGCGCCGTCGCCATGGCGTGCATCTTGTCCTGGTTCTCTTCGATCAGCCGGCGCGCCAGCGCGTACTGCTCGTCGATGATGCGGCGGATGACCGAGTCGACCTTCTGCATCGTCTGCTCGGACACGTTCACATGCTTGGTCACCGAGCGGCCGAGGAAGACCTCGCCTTCGTTCTCGGCATAGACCATCGGGCCCAGCTCATCGGTCATGCCATAGCGGGTGACCATGTCGCGGGCGATCTGCGTGGCGCGCTCGAAGTCGTTGCTGGCGCCGGTGGTCATCTGGTTCATGAACACCTCTTCGGCGATGCGCCCGCCGAACAGCACGCTGATCGTGCTGAGCATGCGTTCCTTGTCCAGGCTGTAGCGGTCGCCTTCGGGCAGCTGCATCGTCACGCCCAGCGCACGGCCGCGCGGGATGATCGTCACCTTGTGCACCGGGTCGGTCTTGGGCAGCAGGCGTGCCACCAGCGCGTGGCCAGCCTCGTGGTAGGCGGTGTTCTTCCGCTCCTCCTCGGGCATGACCATGCTCTTGCGCTCGGGGCCCATCATGATCTTGTCCTTGGCCTTCTCGAAGTCGGCCATCTCCACCACGCGGGCATTGCGCCGCGCAGCGAACAGCGCCGCCTCGTTGACCAGGTTCGCCAGATCGGCGCCCGAGAAGCCCGGCGTGCCGCGCGCCAGCACATCGGCGCGGATGTCCTGCCCCACCGGCACCTTGCGCATGTGCACGTTGAGGATGGCCTCGCGGCCGCGCACGTCGGGCAGCGACACATAGACCTGCCGGTCGAAGCGGCCCGGGCGCAGCAGCGCCGGGTCGAGGATGTCCGGCCGGTTGGTGGCCGCCATGACGATGACGCCGAGGTTGGTCTCGAAGCCGTCCATCTCGACCAGCATCTGGTTCAGCGTCTGTTCGCGCTCGTCGTTGCCGCCGCCCAGGCCGGCGCCACGGTGGCGGCCCACCGCGTCGATTTCATCGATGAAGATGATGCAGGGCGCGCTCTTCTTGGCCTGCTCGAACATGTCGCGCACGCGGGCTGCGCCCACGCCGACGAACATCTCGACGAAGTCCGAGCCCGAGATGGTGAAGAACGGCACCTTGGCCTCGCCGGCGATGGCCTTGGCCAGCAGCGTCTTGCCGGTGCCCGGCGGGCCGACCAGCAACACGCCGCGCGGGATGCGACCGCCCAGCTTCTGGAACTTCTGCGGGTCCTTCAGGAAGTCGACCAGTTCCTTGACCTCTTCCTTGGCCTCTTCGCAGCCGGCCACGTCGGCAAAGGTGGTGGAGTTGTTGGCCTCGTCGAGCATGCGGGCCTTGCTTTTGCCGAAGCTGAAGGCGCCGCCCTTGCCGCCGCCCTGCATCTGCCGCATGAAGTAGATCCACACGCCGATCAGCAACAGCATCGGCCCCCAGCTGACCAGGATGCTCATCAGCAGCGAGGGTTCCTCGCGCGGCTTGACGTCGAACTTGACGCCGCTGGCGATCAGGTCGCCGACGAGGCCACGGTCCAGGTAGGTGGCGGTGCTGCGCAGCCGTTTGTCGTCGTTGGTGATGGCCAGGATCTCGGTGCCGCCATTGCCTTCCTGCAGGGTGACGGACTTGATGCGCTTGTTGCGCACCTCTTCCAGGAAATCGGAGTACCCGATCTGGTTGCCCTGCATCGCCCCCCGGTCGAACTGCTTGAACACGGTGAACAGCACGAGGGCGATCACCAACCAGACAGCGACTTTAGAGAACCATTGATTGTTCACCGCGGCTCCTACTCCACTTCGACCCAAGCCGGCCAGGGCTCACAAGCCTGCGCCGAATTCCACGGCATATGGGGCCGATTCTAGTCCACACAAGGTTGACCCTACCTGGGGATGGCGGGGCCCCGTCAAGCCCGCCGGCGTGCAACTGTGCGCATCCGGCCGGCCCGCATGCAGCCCGGCCGCCCGCCTCAGGCGGCCTCCTTCAGACCCAGGCCCACCAGAAAGGTTTCGGCCGACTTGTCGCGCGAGGCCTTCGGCTTGATCGGCTTGACGACCCTGAAGCGCTCCTTGAACAGCTTGACCAGCTGGCTGTAGCCGCTGCCGTGGAACACCTTGCAGACCAGCGCGCCTTCGGGCTTCAGGTGCTGCATCGCGAATTCGACCGCCAGCTCCACCAGATGGGCCATGCGCGCGGCGTCGGCCGAGGCGATGCCCGACAGGTTGGGTGCCATGTCCGAGACCACCAGGTCGGCCCGCTGTCCGCCCATCAGCGCCACCAGCTGGGCCAGCACCGCCTCGTCGCGGAAATCGCCCTGCAGGTACTGCACGCCGTCCACCGGCTCGAAATCCAGCAGGTCCACCGCGACGATGCGGCCCTGCAGCTCGCCGCTGGCCGCGCCGCCGGTGCCGGCCGTCTTCGGCGCGAAGCGCCGGCGCAGGTACTGGCTCCAGGCGCCGGGCGCACAGCCCAGGTCCACCACCAGCTGGCCCGGCTTGACCAGGCCCAGCTGCTCGTCGATCTCCTTCAGCTTGTAGGCAGCGCGGGCGCGGTAGCCCTCTTTCTGCGCCAGCTTGACGTAGGGGTCGTTGATGTGGTCGTTGAGCCACGCCTTGTTGACCTTGCGGCTCTTGGTCTGGATCTTCATCGCGCGGGGATAATACGGCGATGCCCGCACTCCAACTCTCGCCCGCCGAACGCAAGCACCTGCGCGGCCAGGCCCATCATCTGGAGCCGGTCGTGCTGATCGGCGCCGACGGCCTGACCCCCGCCGTGCTGAAGGAAGCCGACACGGCCCTGAAGGCGCATGGCCTGATCAAGGTGCGCATGTTCTCCGACCAGCGCGACGAGCGCATGCGCGCGCTGGAGCATCTGGCCGACGCCTTGGGCGCGGCCGCCGTGCAGCACATCGGCAAGCTGCTGGTGCTGTGGCGGCCGATCCCGGCGCCGGTGCGCGCGGCGGCCGAATCGGCCATGCCGGGGCCGCGGGTGGTCAAGATCCTGAAGTTCTCGAAGAGCGGCAATCACCGGCCGCAGATCAAGAAGGTCAAGGTCTACGGCAACCAGCGCGTCACCGCCGGCGGCGAGATCAAGCGCGCCAAGCCGCGCGTGACCAGCGTCAAGAAGAAGGCCGTCGACTGAAGCGTCGGCTTCAGCCGCGCCGCGCAGCGCGCCAGGCCAGGGCCAGCAGGCACAGCAGCTTCAGGCCGAAGCACAGCAGGCTCAGCCCATGCAGCTGGCCGAAGCTGAGCGGCCCCTGGCCGCTGCGCGCCGCGGCCATCAGCGGCTGCAGCGCGAAATAGCCCAGGCCGGTGCAGGCCGCCACGGCCAGCAGCAGCACCAGGTCGAGCGACCGGCCCTCGCGGCCGGCGCCCAACCGCAGCAGCAGCATCAGGGCCGCCAGCCCCAGGCTGATCCAGGCTTCACGCCAGAAGATCCAGCCGACCACGCGGCCGGCCTCGGCCGTGGGCAGCGTGGCGAAGGCCGCGGGCGCGGCCAGCGTGGCAATGGCCAGCAGCACGCCGGCCCACAGCGCCGGCAGCAGCCGCAGCAACACGCCGCGCATCAGACGTAGCGCACCTCGATGATCTCGTAGGTCTTCACGCCGCCGGGGGCGCGCACCTCGGCCACGTCGCCGGCCGAGCGGCCGATCAGCGCGCGCGCGATCGGGCTGCTGATCGAGATCAGGCCCAGCTTCAGGTCGGCCTCGTCGTCGCCGACGATCTGGTAGGTGACGCGGCTGCCGCTGGCTTCGTCTTCCAGATCGACGGTGGAGCCGAAGACCACGCGGCCATCGGCATCCAGCGTGGCCGGGTCGATGATCTGCGCGGCCGCTAGCTTACCCTCGATCTCAAGGATGCGGCCTTCGATGAAGCCCTGCTTGTCCTTGGCCGCCTCGTATTCGGCGTTCTCCGACAGGTCGCCCTGCGCACGGGCTTCGGCGATGGCCTGGATGACGGCGTGACGCTCGACGGTCTTCAACCGGTGGAGCTCCTCCTTCAGCTTCTCGCTGCCGCGTCGTGTCAGGGGTATGGTGCTCATGGTCGGTCCCGCTCGGAAAAATGGAAACCGCCGCTTGGGCGCCGTTTGCCCGGGCAAACGGCTGCTGCAGCGGCGGTGATGGATTCGGATTTTAGGTCAGTTCGGCGTGCAGTTCCTGCAGCGAACGCACGCTCAGCTCGTGCTGGTGGCTCATCGCCTCGGTGGCCGCCTCGCAGCCGGCCATCGTGGTGTAGTAGGTCACCCGATGGGCCAGCGCCGCGGTGCGGATGTGGCGCGAATCGGCGATCGCGGTGCGCGTCTCGTCCACCGTGCTGAACACCAGCTGGATCTCGCCGGCCTTCACCATGTCGACGATGTGCGGCCGGCCGTCCTTGACCTTGTTCACCGTGCGCACCGGCAGGCCCGCTTCGGCAATGGCCGCCGCCGTGCCCTTGGTGGCCACCACCTGGAAGCCCAGGCCCACCAGGTCGCCGGCGACCTTGACCGCCCGCGCCTTGTCGGCGTTCTTCACGGTAATCACCGCGGTGCCCTTGTCGGGCAGGCGCGAGCCGGCGCCCAGCTGGCTCTTCAGCATGGCCTCGCCGAAGGTGCTGCCCACGCCCATCACCTCGCCGGTGGAGCGCATCTCCGGCCCCAGGATCGGATCGACGCCCGGGAACTTGTTGAACGGGAACACCGCTTCCTTGACGCTGAAGTAAGGCGGCTGCACCTGGCGCGGCTCACGGCCGTCGGGGCTGCGCTGGTCGCTCAGTGCCGTGCCGGCCATGCAGCGCGCAGCGATCTTCGCCAGCGGCTGGCCGGTGGCCTTGCTGACGAAGGGAACGGTGCGCGAGGCCCGCGGGTTGACCTCCAGCACGTAGACCACGGCCTCGTCACCCTCGCCCTGGATGGCGAACTGCACGTTCATCAGGCCCACGACCTTCAGCGCCTGGGCCATCAGCGTGGTCTGGCGGGCCAGCTCGGCCTGCAGCGCGGCCGACAGCGAATAGGGCGGCAGCGAACAGGCCGAGTCGCCGGAGTGCACCCCCGCCTGCTCGATGTGTTCCATGATGCCGCCGATCAGCACGTTGCGGCCGTCGCTGATGCAGTCAACGTCGACCTCGATCGCATCGTCCAGGAAGCGGTCCAGCAGCACCGGCGACTTGTCGGACACCTGCACCGCCTCGCGCATGTAGCGCTGCAGGTCGCGGTCGCCGTGCACGATCTCCATCGCCCGGCCGCCCAGCACGTAGCTGGGCCGCACCACCAGCGGGTAGCCGATCTCCTGCGCCAGCTGCAGCGCGGCCTCTTCGGTGCGCGCGGTGCGGTTGGGCGGCTGCTTCAGCCCCAGCGTGTGCAGCAGCTGCTGGAAGCGCTCGCGGTCTTCGGCGATGTCGATCGAATCGGGCGTGGTGCCGATGATCGGCACGCCGTTGGCTTCGAGCTCCAGCGCCAGCTTCAGCGGCGTCTGGCCGCCGTACTGCACGATCACGCCCCAGGGCTTCTCGACGGCGACGATCTCCAGCACGTCTTCCAGCGTCACCGGCTCGAAGTACAGCCGGTCGCTGGTGTCGTAGTCGGTGGACACCGTCTCCGGGTTGCAGTTGACCATGATGGTCTCGAACCCGTCCTCGCGCATCGCCAGCGCGGCATGCACGCAGCAGTAATCGAACTCGATGCCCTGGCCGATGCGGTTGGGCCCGCCGCCCAGCACCATGATCTTGCGCTGGGTAGTCGGCTCGGCCTCGCATTCCTCGTCGTAGCAGGAATACATGTAGGCCGTGGGCGTGGCGAACTCGGCCGCGCAGGTGTCCACCCGCTTGTAGACCGGGCGCACTCCCAGCGCCTGGCGACGGCGGCGCACGTCGTGCTGATTGCTGCCCAGCAGCCGGGCCAGCCGCTTGTCGGAAAAGCCCTTGCGCTTCAGATAGCGCAGCTCGGCGGCGCCCAGCGATTCCAGTGTGCGGCCGGCCACCTCGCGCTCGGTGGCGACGATGTCCTCGATCTGCGCCAGGAACCACGGGTCGATGGCGGTCTCTTCGAACACCTCGTCCAGGCTCATGCCGATGCGGAAGGCGTCGGCCACGTACAGGATGCGCTCGGGCCCGGCTTCGCCGATTTCCTCGATGATTTCGTCGCGGTCGGTGGAGCGCTCGTTCAAGCCGTCGATGCCGGTCTCCAGACCGCGCAGCGCCTTCTGGAAGCTTTCCTGGAAGGTGCGGCCGATGGCCATCACCTCGCCCACCGACTTCATCTGCGTGCCCAGGTGCGGGTCGGCCTCGCGGAACTTCTCGAAGGCGAAGCGCGGCACCTTGGTGACCACGTAGTCGATGCTCGGCTCGAAGCTGGCCGGCGTGGCGCCGCCCGTAATGTCGTTGCGCAATTCGTCCAGCGTGTAGCCCACCGCCAGCTTGGCCGCCACCTTGGCGATCGGGAAGCCGGTGGCTTTGGAGGCCAGCGCCGAGCTGCGGCTGACGCGCGGGTTCATCTCGATGACCACCATGCGCCCGTCGCGCGGGTTGATCGCGAACTGCACGTTGCTGCCGCCGGTGTCCACGCCGATCTCGCGCAGGATCGCGATCGACGCGTTGCGCATCAACTGGTATTCCTTGTCGGTCAGCGTCTGCGCCGGCGCGACGGTGATCGAGTCGCCGGTGTGGATGCCCATCGGGTCCAGGTTCTCGATCGCGCAGACGATGATGCAGTTGTCGGCGCGGTCGCGCACGACTTCCATCTCGAACTCTTTCCAGCCGATCAGCGATTCCTCGATCAGCAGTTCGCTGGTGGGCGAAAGGTCCAGCCCGCGCTTGCAGATGGTCTCGAACTCTTCCGGGTTGTAGGCGATGCCGCCGCCGGTGCCGCCCAGCGTGAAGCTGGGGCGGATCACCATCGGGAAACCGGTGCCGCCGATCTCGGCCATGATGCGTCGCTGCACGGCCAGCGCCTCGTCCAGCGAATGGGCGATGCCGCTGCGCGCTGAGCCCAGGCCGATGGAGGTCATCGCGTCCTTGAACTTCAGGCGGTCCTCGGCCTTCTCGATCGCATGCTCGTTGGCACCGATCATCTCCACGCCGTACTTGGCCAGCACGCCGTGGCGGTGCAGGTCGAGCGCGCAGTTCAGCGCGGTCTGGCCGCCCATCGTCGGCAGCAGCGCATCGGGCCGCTCCTTGGCGATGATCTTCTCCACCACCGGCCAGGTGATCGGCTCGATGTAGGTGGCATCGGCCATCTCCGGGTCGGTCATGATCGTCGCCGGATTGCTGTTGACGAGGATGACGCGGTAGCCCTCCTCGCGCAGCGCCTTGCAGGCCTGGGCACCCGAGTAGTCGAACTCGCAGGCCTGGCCGATGACGATCGGGCCGGCACCGATGATCAGGATGGATTTCAGGTCGCTGCGCTTAGGCATGGGCCTTCTCCATCAACGCGGTGAAACGGTCGAACAGGTAGCCGATGTCGTGCGGCCCGGGGCTGGCCTCCGGATGGCCCTGGAAGCAGAAGGCCGGGCGATCGGTGCGCTCCAGGCCCTGCAGCGTGCCGTCGAACAGCGACACGTGGGTCGCCCGCAGCGTGGACGGCAGCGTGGCCTCGTCCACCGCAAACCCGTGGTTCTGGCTGGTGATCGACACCCGGCCGCTGTCCAGGTCCTTCACCGGATGGTTGGCGCCGTGGTGGCCGAACTTCATCTTGAAGGTCTTGGCGCCCGAGGCCAGCGCCAGGATCTGGTGCCCCAGGCAGATGCCGAAGGTGGGAAGGCCCGCGTCGATCAGCTGCCGGGTGGCCTGGATGGCGTAGTCGCAGGGTTCCGGGTCCCCGGGCCCGTTGGACAGGAAGATGCCATCCGGCTTCAGCGCCCGCACCGCATCGGCCGGCGTGCGCGCCGGCACCACCGTGATCCGGCAGCCGCGGCTGGCCAGCATGCGCAGGATGTTGCGCTTGACGCCGAAGTCATAGGCCACCACATGCCAGCGCGGCGTGTCCTGCTGGCCGTAGCCCTGGCCGAGCTGCCACTCGGTCTGCGTCCACTCGTAGGGCCGGTCGACCGACACCACCTGGGCCAGGTCCTGGCCGCTCATCGACGGCGCGGCGGCGGCGCGGGCCACCGCCTCGGCCACCTGGGCTTCGCCCACCACCGTGCCGGCCGGGAAGGCAGTGATGCACCCGTTTTGTGCGCCACGGGTGCGCAGCACCCGGGTCAGGCGACGGGTGTCGATGCCGGCGATGGCCACCAGGCCCTCGGCGCGCAGGTAGTCCGACAGGCCGCGGGTGGCGCGGAAGTTCGAGGCGCGCAGCGGCAGATCCTTGATCACCAACCCGGCGGCGTGCGCGCGAGTGGCCTCCACGTCCTCCTCGTTAACGCCATAACTGCCGATATGCGGATAGGTCAGCGTCACGATCTGTCGGCAATAGCTCGGATCTGTCAGGATCTCCTGGTATCCGGTCAGGGCGGTGTTGAACACCACCTCGCCGACGGCATGGCCGGCCGCACCGACGGCATGACCGAGGAAATGCGTTCCGTCGGCAAGTGCGAGCAGCGCGGGGGGCAGGACGGGAAGCAAGAGATCGGCTCCGGTTGGCGCAGGCTCGGGCCAACCCGCTGCGCGGCCGCATGGGCGCTGCAGGGAGCGACAGGATCCGGGGGGTTCGGCCGAGCTGCTGGGGTCAGCAGGATTGCGGCGTGAATTGTAGCCGCTCCCCCCTGGCCGCCGGCGGCGCCCGGCGGCCGTGCAACCCCTGTCACGGAGTCGGGATATTCGATTCCCGACCGAAAAAGTTGGGAACTAGAATCCGCGCCGCGGGTCTATCCCGCCGTTCACAACCACTCCCATGGAGATTGACTGCATGAACCCTGGCCTTCAAACCGCTCCCGGTTACGTCGGCTCCGGCGCGCTGACCGAGCAGCGGCATCGCGTATTGCGCAATACCTATTGGCTGCTCGCCCTGTCGATGGTGCCCACCGTGCTGGGCGCCTGGATCGGCGTGTCCACCGGACTGGCCGCGGCCATGTCCCCGGGCGTGAGCATGGTGGTGTTCCTCGTCGGCGCCTTCGGCCTGATGTTCGCCATCGAGAAGACCAAGAACTCGGCGGCCGGCGTGCCGGTGCTGCTGGGCTTCACCTTCTTCATGGGCCTGATGCTGTCGCGCATCGTGGGCACCGTGCTCGGTCTGGCCAACGGCGCCAGCCTGATCATGATGGCCTTCGCCGGCACCGGCGCCATCTTCCTGGGCATGGCCACGCTGTCGACGGTGATCAAGCGCGACCTGTCGGCGATGGGCAAGTGGCTGTTCATCGGCGCGATCATGCTGCTGGTGGCGGGCATCGCCAACTTCTTCATCCAGTCCAGCGCGCTGATGATCACGCTGATGGTGATGGCGATCGGCATCTTCTCGGCCTTCATCCTGTACGACCTGAAGCGCGTGCAGGACGGTGAGGAGACCAACTACATTACCGCCACGCTGGGCGTGTACCTGAGCCTGTACAACGTGTTCCAGAGCCTGCTTGCGCTGCTGGGCATCTTCGGCGGCGACCGCGAGTGAGCTAGCGTCAGCCACCTGACACGAACGGGGCCTACGGGCCCCGTTTGCTTTTGCGGCGCCGCCCTCAGGGAAAGCCTGCGTCCGGCGAAAACGTCACGTTCGTTACCATCGGGCGCCACTGCCGACGGAGGCCCCGCTGAACGACGCCGCCCTGCAACGACTGCATGCCCTGCTGGGCACCATGCTGCGCATCCGCGCCTTCGAGGATGCGGCCGAACACCTCAGCCAGGGCGGCGTGTCCGCCTTCGGGGCCGCCACGGGCCAAGCCGCCCGCGTGCGCGGCCCGCTGCACCTGTCCACTGGGCAGGAGGCAGTGGCCGCCGGCGTGTGCCACCACCTGCAGCGCGGCGACCTGCTCACCTCCACCCACCGCGGCCACGGCCACACGCTGGCCAAGGGCGCCGACACCACCCGCATGATGTGCGAGCTGTTCGGCCGCGCCACTGGCAGCAACGGCGGCAAGGGCGGCTCGATGCACATCGCCGACTTCTCGGTGGGCATGCTGGGCGCCAACGGCGTGGTGGCCGCCGGCCTGCCGATCGCCGTAGGTGCCGCGCATGCGCTGAAGCTGCGCGGCGCGCCCAAGGTGGTGGCCTGCTTCTTCGGCGACGGTGCGATCAACCGCGGCCCCTTCCTTGAGGCGCTGAACTGGGCCGCCGCCTATGCGCTGCCGGTGCTCTTCGTCTGCGAGGACAACCGCTGGTCGGCCACCACCGCCACCGCCGCCACCACCGCCGGTGAAGGCGCCGCCGCCCGCGCCGCGGCACTGGGCGTGCCGGCCGAATCGGTGGACGGCAACGACGTCGAAGCGGTCTGCGACGCCGCCGGCCGGCTGCTGCAGCAGGTACGCAACGGCCAGGGCCCGCGCCTGCTGCATGCGCTGACCTACCGCGTCAAGGGCCATGTGTCGGTGGACCCGGCGCAGTACCGCGATGCCGAGGCGCATGCCGCCGCGGTGCAGGACGACCCGATCGAGCGCGCCGCCGCACGCTGGCGCGCGCTGGGCGGCAGCGGCCGCACGCTGCAGGTGCTGGCCGAGCAGGCGCGCACCGAGATCGACGCCGCGCGCCAGGTGGCCGAGGCCGCGCCCTGGCCCGAGGCCCAAGCCGCGTTCGAGGACGTGATGGACACCGGCGCCGGGAGGTGGTTCTGATGAGCACCCTCACCTATGCCCAGGCCGCCGCCACCGCGCTGGCCGACGCGATGCAGGCCGACGAGCGCGTGGTCGTGCTCGGAGAGGACGTCGGCCGCGGCGGCATCTTCGGCCAGTACGCCGGGTTGCAACAGCGCTTCGGCGCAAACCGCGTCATCGACACGCCGATCTCCGAGGCCACCATCATGGGCGCCGGCGTGGGCATGGCGCTGGCCGGCTGCCGGCCGGTGGTGGAGATGCGCGTCGTCGACTTCGCGCTGTGCGCGATGGACGAGATCGTCAACCAGGCCGCGAAGAACCGCTTCATGTTCGGTGGCCAGGGCCGCGTGCCGCTGGTGGCGCGCATGCCCATTGGCATGTGGTCGGCCTCGGCGGCACAGCATTCGCAGTCCTTCGAGGCCTGGTTCGCGCACCTGCCGGGCGTGGTGGTGGTCTGCCCGAGCACGCCGCAGGACAACCACGACCTGCTGCGCGCCGCGCTGGACTGCGGGGACCCCGTGGTCTACATGGAGCACAAGGAGCTGTGGCCGATGTCCGCTGAGGTGCGGCCCGGCCTGCAAGCCCGCCTGGGCGAAGCCCGCCGCTGGCGCGAGGGCCACGACCTGACGATCGTCAGCTGGTCGCGGCAGATGCACTGGGCGGCCGATGCCGCCGAGACGCTGGCCCATCAGGGCGTGAGCGCCGAGCTGATCGACCTGCGCACGCTGTGGCCCTGGGACCGCGACGCGGTCTGCGCCTCAGCGGCGCGCACCGGCCGGCTGCTGGTGGTGCACGAGGCGGTGCAGGCGGCCGGCTTCGGCGCCGAGGTGGCCGCCACCGTGGCCGAGGCCACCGGCTGCCGCATCCGCCGGCTGGGCGCCCCGCGCATCCCGGTGGGCTATGCGCCGACGCTGGAGGAAGCCGCGCGCGTGCGGCCGGCGGCCATCGTCGCCGCGGCGCTGGAGTTGCTGAAGTGAACACGCCGCGCCGGCGCGTGCCGGTGGCGCTGGAAGAAGGCCTGGCCGTGGCCTGCATGGCGCTGTTGCTGGCCATCACGTTGCTGAACGTGCTGACGCGCTACTTCACCGACCAGTCCTTCGCCTGGAGCGAGGAGATCTCGGTCTTCCTGATGGTGGTCATGACGCTCGCCGGCGCCAGTGCCGCCACCGCACGCGACCGGCATATCCGCATCGAGTACTTCTACGACCGTGGCGGCGAGTTGCGGCGGCGGCGGCTGAAGGTGTTCGGCGCCTGCATCGTCGCCCTGCTCTTCGCTGGGCTGGCGCTGCTGTTCGGCCGCGTGGTAGCGGATGAGATCCGCTTCGAAGAGACCTCGATGGGGCTGGGCATGCCCCGCTGGTGGTTCACCGCGTTTTCGCCGCTGTTGTGCGTGGCCATTGCCTTGCGCTCGGCCGGCGTGGCCTGGGCCGCGGCAAGGCAGATCGACGACGCCCGATGATCGGCTTCACGCTCTTCGCGCTGTTCGTGCTGCTGATGCTGGCCGGCGTGCCCATCGGCGCGGCGCTGGGGCTGGGCGGCATCGTCGCCATTGCCTGGGCCAATGCCGACACGCAGTGGTGGGGCCTGCTGGCGGCGCCGCAGAACATGCAGGCCGGCATCGCCAAGTACCCGCTGCTGGCGCTGCCGATGTTCGTGCTGGTGGGTTCGATCTTCGACCGCTCGGGCGTGGCCCAGCGCATGGTCGACTTTGCCGCCGCCTGCGTGGGCCGCTCGCCGGGCATGCTGCCGATGGTGGCGGTGCTGGTGGCCATGGTGCTGGGCGGCATCTCCGGCTCGGGCCCGGCCAATGCGGCCGCGGTGGGCGGCGTGATGATCGCGGCCATGGCGCGCGCCGGCTATCCGGCGCCGTTCTCGGCCAGCGTGGTGGGCTCGGCCGCGGCCACCGACATTCTGATCCCGCCGTCGATCGCCTTCGTGGTCTACAGCGTGTCGGTACCCGGCGCGTCGGTGCCGGCGCTGTTTGCCGCCGGCATGTTCCCCGGCATCCTGGCCGGGCTGGCGCTGATCGTGCCTGCGGTGTGGCTGTCGCGCCGGCGCGGCTATGGGCAGGCCGAGGCGACGCTGCCGCGGCCGCCCTTCTGGCGCAGCCTGCGCGAGGCGGCCTGGGGCCTGGCCGCGCCGGTGCTGATCCTGGGCGGCATGCGGGTGGGCTGGTTCACGCCTACCGAGGCCGCGGCGGTGGCCGCCGTCTACGGCCTGCTGGTGGGCATGGTGATCCACCGCACGATCGGCTTCGGCGACCTGTACGAGATCTTCCGCGATGCCACCGAGACCTCGGCGGTGATCATGATCGTCATGGCGCTGGCCGGCATCTTTGCCTATTCGGTCAACACGCTGGGCCTGGCCGACCCGCTGGTCCGGGCAGTGCAGGCTAGCGGCATCGGCAGCGCCGGCGCGCTGACCGTGCTGCTGGGCCTGCTGATCATCGTCGGCATGTTCCTCGACGGCGTGTCGATCTTCCTGATCTTCCTGCCGCTGCTCTATCCGCTGATGCTGGCCTTCCAGTGGGACCCGGTCTGGTTCGGCGTGCTGCTGACGATGGTGGTGGCCATCGGCCAGTTCACGCCGCCGATGGCGGTGAACCTGCTGGTGGCCTGCCGGCTGGCGCAGGTGCGCATCGAGTCCACGCTGCCGCATGTCGGCTGGCTGGTGCTGAGTTTCTTGCTGGCCACTGCGGCAGTGGCCTTGTTCCCGCAGATCGCCCTGTGGTTGCCGCGTTCGCTGGGCTATTGATTCCACCCACCCCCAAGGAGACCCCTGATGCAACGTCGTGACCTGATCAAGTTCGCCGGCGGCAGCGCCGCCGCCATCGCGCTGCCGCGCTTCGCCCATGCGCAAGGCGCCTACAAGGCCGAGTACAAGATGAGCACGGTGGTGCCGCCGGCTTTTGCCTGGGGCAAGGGCGGCGAGATCTTCCTGACGCTGGTGCGCGAGCGCACGAACGGGCGCATCAATATCAAACAGTACCCCGGCGCCAGCCTGGTGCAGGGCCAGCAGGACCGCGAGTTCGCGGCCATGCGCCAAGGCATCATCGACGTGCTGTGCGGCGCGCCAATCAACTGGACCGGCACGGTGCCGCAGCTGGGCGTGTTCACGTTGCCCTTCCTGCTGCCCGACCACAAGGCCTACGACGCGGTGATCAACAACCCCGGCGTGGTCAACGACTACTTCGACCTGGTGCGCAAGGCCGGCGCCGAGCCGCTGTCGATTGGCGAAACCGGCTACCGGCAGATCAGCAACAGCAAGCGACCGCTGATCAAGCCCGACGACCTGAAGGGCCTGAAGGTACGCGTGGTGGGCAGCCCGATGTACGGCGAGATCATGACCGGCATGGGCGCCAACCCCACCTTCATGAGCTGGGCCGATGCGCAGCCCGCCCTGGCCTCCGGCGCGGTGGATTCGCAGGAGAACCCGCTGGAAGTGTTCCTGGCCGCCAAGATCAACACGCTGGGCCAGAAGTACGTGACCAAGTGGAACTACTCCAACGACATCCTGCTGTTCGCCATCGCGGGCCCGGTATGGGCCTCGTGGACGCCGGCCGACCAGAAGATCGTGCGCGAGTGCGCGCAGGACGCCGCCAAGCAGCAGATCGCGCTGGTGCGCAAGCTCTATGCCGAGGACGTGGAGCGCGTGCGCGCGCTGGGCGTCGACGTGCACCTGCCCAACCCCGCCGAAGCCGAGCAGTGGCGCATCGCCTGCCGACGCGTCTATGCGCGCTGGAAGGTGGCCACCAATGCCGCGCTGGTGAGCAAGATCGAGCAGGTGGTCGAGCAGTCGCGCGGCAAGTCGTGAGCCCGCCGGGCCGCCCCAAGGGCGAACACCGGAGGGCGCAGCCCGCAGGTCACCAAGGTAGCCCTGCGCGCCGCAGGGCCGCGGCCCTGCCGGTGGACAGCTCGCTGTTCTTCAAGCTGGTGCGCGTGGTGAACCTCACCGCGCGCCCCTTCGTCGAGACGCTGGCACGCACGCACCAGCTGTCGCTGAACGAATGGCGGGTGATGGTGGTGCTGGCCAGCCACCCCGGCGTGGCGGCCAGCGACGTGGTGCTGGGCACCGGCCTAGACAAGATGAGCGTCAGCCGCGCCATCGCGGCGCTGTCGCGTCAGGGCCGGCTGGACAAGCGGCCCGACGCCGCCGACGCGCGGCGCACGCTGCTGTGGCTGAACGAACAAGGCCGCCGCGTCTTCGAGACCATCGGCGCGCCGGCCAAGAAGCGCGAGGCGCAACTCTTCGGCGGCATCGACGCGGCCGAACTGGCGCGCTTCGAGCAGACCATCGACAAGCTGCTGGGCAAGCTCTCAGAAGCCGAATAGGCTGGGCCGCTGCGCCCGCGCGCGGTCCAGCGCGGTGGGCTCCAGCCATTCTTCCGCGCCTTCGGCCCAGGCCAGCAGGCGCACGCCGTAGGGCGAGGCCATGCGCACCTCGGCGCCGGGTTCGATGACCACGAAGCAGTTGCCGTGCGCCACTCGGTCATCGATCTGCAGCAGCCCGCCACGGATCCACAGCTCGGTCAGCCGGGTGCAGCGCCAGGCGGGGCAGACCGCGCCCGGCGCCAGCGCCAGCTGCACGAAGCGGTGCGCGCTGCCGGTGCCGGCATAGTCAAAGATGGTCTGGCGCACGATGCCGCGGATGCCGGTCTGCTGCGGCACCAGCCGGTCGACGTCGACGTTCAGGTCGGGCGAGGCTTCGGGTGCCGGGTTGTCGAAATCGTCGTGGCGCGAGCCGGCGTGCAACCCCGTCAGCGGGCCGCGGCTATTGGGGTAGGCCACAGGCCCTTCCAGCCGCGACACCAGCAGCGTCTGCTGGTAGGCGATGGCGTCGTGGGTGGCGCCGCACAGGTTGATGCCGGCCTGGTGCAGGCCGATCGGGCCGGCAAAGTCGGTCAGGCTGCCGTCGAGCACGAAGCTGGTGGCCACACCGCGATGCTGGTGCAGCCCGCTGCGGGCCAGCGGCGCGAAGCTGACCAGGCCCAGGAAGCCGCCCTGCGCGTCGTCGTAGCGCACCGGCTTCAGCCGCAGGCCAGGTTCGGGCGTCTCCTGCCACGGCATCGGGCTGGCATCGAACACATGCACCCGGCCGGCGGCTTGGTAGGTGTAGGCAGCGTGCATGGCGAAGCTCCTTCAAGGCTCCGACAGATGGTAACGAACGTGACCAACCAGCTGCCTAGGGCTTACCCCTCCGCCCTGTCGAAGACCCGCGCGCTTTGGCTCCGGCTCACATCGCTGCGCGATATGACCCTACGCCGAAGCATCGCGGTCGAAGACCGCGATGCTTTCAACGTGCGCAGTGTGCGGGAACATGTTCACCACGCCGGCATGCGTGCAACGGTAACCCGCCTGGTGCACCAGCAGACCGGCGTCACGGGCCAGCGTGGCCGGGTTGCAGCTGACGTAGACGATGCGCCGCGGCGGCGTCCACCCCGGCACCGGCGCGGCATGCACTTCGGCCAATGCCTTGGCCAGCGCAAAGGCACCCTCGCGCGGCGGGTCCACCAGCCAGCGATCGGCCGGGCCCTGCGCCACCAGGTCTGTGGCACTCAGCGTGAACAGGTCGCGCGCCTCGAAGCGCATCTTGGCCGCCAGGCCGTTGCGCACGGCGTTGTCACGGGCGCGCTGCACCAGCGCCTCGCTGCCTTCGATGCCCAGCACCTGCGCCGCCTGGGTGGCCAGCGGCAGGCTGAAGTTGCCCAGCCCGCAGAACCAGTCGATCACCCGATCGCCGGCCTGCACCTGCAGCAGTTGCAGCGCGCGCACCACCAGCACCCGGTTGATGGCGGCATTCACCTGCGTGAAGTCGGTGGGCTGGAAGGGCATGCGCACGCCGAACTCCGGCAGCGCATAGGCCAGCTCGGGCCCGCCTTCATCGAGCCGCTGCACGCTGTCCGGGCCCTTGGGCTGCAGCCACCACTGCACGCCATGCAGGGCAGCAAAATTGCGCAGGCGCTGCAGGTCGGCTTCGGTCAGCGGCTCCAGATGGCGCAGCACCAGCGCCACCACCTCGTCGCCCATCGCCAGCTCGATCTGCGGCAGCCGGTCGCGCTGGTCCATCGCACCGATCAGCTCGCGCAACGGCATCAACATCGCGCTGACCCGCGGCGGCAGCACCGGGCAGACCTGCATGTCGGCCACATAGCGCGACTTGCGCTCGTGGAAGCCGACCAGCACCGTGCCCTTCTTCGCCACATGGCGCACCGACAGCCGGGCGCGGTGCCGGTAGCCCCAGGCCGGCCCGACGATGGGTGCCAGTACCTGCTCGGGCCGCAGCTTGGCCAGGTGCCACAGGTTGTCTTCCAGCACACGCTGCTTGATGGCCACCTGCGCCAGCGGATGCAGATGCTGCATCTTGCAGCCGCCGCAGGCGCCGGCATGCAGCCCGAAGTGCGGACAGGCCGGCGTCACGCGCTGCGCGCTCTCGCGCCGCAGATCGATCAGCGTGCCCTGCTCCCAGTTGTTCTTGCGGCGGCCGACGCTGCAGCGCACCTGCTCGCCGGGCAGAGCGCCTTCGATGAACACCACCTTGCCATCGGCGCGCCGCGCCACGCCCTGCGCCTCGAGATCGAGCGCGTCGATAGTCAACCAATCGTCCGTCGTCATGTCCGGCGATTATCCGGGGCACCCAGAAGCACGACGGCCGCCCGAAGGCGGCCGTCGCATGGCGGTCAGGAGAGGTTCAGGGCTTGGCGTAGTCGGCCACCACCTTCCACTTGCCATCGACGATCTGCGACAGGCGCGAGGCATCGCTGCCCAGCCGCTTGGTGGCGGTGAAAGTGGCCTCCGGGCTGCCGAAGATGTCCGGCGGGATGGTCATCGAATCCATCGCCTTGATGAAGCTGTCGGTGGTCAGGTTGGGGCCCGCCTTGGTCGCGCCCTTGATGAAGGCGTCCAGGATCAGGTAGCCGTAGGCCGAGAACACGTTCGGGTCTTCATTGAAGCGGGTCTTGTACTTGGTGGCCCAGAAGCGCAGCGGCTGCGAGGCCTCGTCCAGGTACGGCTCCTGCGCCGTCATCGTGGCGTACAGGCCGTCCATCGGCTTGCCGCCCAGGCGGTGGATCAGGTAGGTGTAGGCCGCGCTGGAACCCAGGAAGGTGGGGTTGAAGCCGGTCTTGCGCGCCTCGCCGATGGTGCCCAGCGTCTCGCGGATGATGGTGCCCAGCACCACCAGGTCGCAGCCCGAGCCCTTCATCTTGGCCACCTGCGACGAGAAGTCGGTGGCGCCGCGCTTGTACGAGGTCTTCTCGGTGAACTCCATGTTCAGCGTCTTCAGGCCGGCTTCGGCGCCGCGCATCACCTCCAGGCCGAATTCATCGTCCTGGTAGATGGTGCAGACCTTCTTGGCGTTCTTCTCCTTGACCATCTTCGGCAGCCAGGTGCGCATCTGGTCGTAGTAGGTCACCGCGAAGGAGTACTTCAGCCGGTTCAGCGGTTCGTACATCTCACGCGCTGCGGTCACCGGGAAGAAGTTGATGATGTTCTTCTCGAACTGGATCGGCATCGACGCGTTGTTCTGCGCGGTGCCAGTGTGCGCGGCAACGATGAACACCTTGTCCTGGTTCACCAGCTTCTGCGCGGCCAGCACGGCCTTCTTCGGGTCGTAGCCGTCGTCCTCGACCAGCAGCTTCAGCTTGCGGCCATGCACACCGCCTTGTTCGTTGGCCTCTTCCACGCGCAGCAGCATGCCCTGGCGCACCGCCTTGCCGTAGGCGGCGATCGGCCCGGACAGGTCCTGGATCGAGCCGACCAGGATCTCGTCCTTGGTCACGCCCTGCTGGGCCTGGCCGGCCGTGGACACGACGGCCAGTGAGGCGGCAAACACGGCAAGTAGCGGTTTCATCATCGGTCTCCTTGGTGGGGTCGGGGTGCAGCGGAAAGCGTGGCTTCAGGGCTTGGCGTAGTCGGCGATGACCTTCCACTTGCCGTCGACGATCTGCGACAGCCGCGAGGCATCACTGCCCAGGCGCTTGGTGGCGGTGAAGGTGGCGGGCGGGCTGCCGAAGATGTCGGTCGGATAGCTCATCGAATCCATCACCTTGATGAAGCTGTCGGTGCTGAGGTTGGGGCCCGCCTTCGCCGCGGCCTGGATGAAGTAGTCCATCACCAGGTAGCCGTAGGCCGAGAACAGCGTCGGGTCGTCGTTGAACTTGGTCTTGTACTTGGTGGCCCAGAAGCGCAGCGGCTGTGACGGCTCGTCCGGATAGGGAATCTGCGCCGTCATCGTGGCATACAGGCCGTCCATCGCCTTGCCGCCCAGCTTGTGGATCAGTTCGGTGTAGGCCGCCGAGGTGCCGACGAAGATCGGGTTGAAGCCGGTCTTGCGCGATTCGCCGATGGTGCCGATGGTCTCGCGGATGATGGTGCCCAGCACCACCATCTCGCAGCCGGCGGCCTTGTTGCGCGCCACTTGCGACGAGAAATCGGTGGCCCCACGCTTGAAGGACGACTTTTCGGTGAGATCCAGGTTCATCGTCTTCAGGCCGGCCTCGGCGCCACGCACCACTTCCAGGCCGAACTCGTCGTCCTGGTAGATCGCGCAGACCTTCTTGACGCCCTTCTCCTTCACCAGCTTGGGCAACCAGGTCCGCATCTGGTCGTAGTAGGTCACCGCAAAGGAGTACTTGAGCCGGTTGAAGGGCTCGTACATCTCGCGCGCGGCGGTGATCGGCAGGAAGTTGATGATGTTCTTCTCGAACTGCACCGGCATGGCCGCGTTGTTCTGCGCGGTGCCGATGTGGCCGACGACGATGAACACCTTGTCCTGGTTGACCAGTTTCTGCGCCGCCAGCACCGCCTTCTTCGGGTCGTAGCCGTCGTCCTCGACCACCAGCTTGATCTTGCGGCCGTGGATGCCGCCCTGTTCGTTGGTCTCCTCGGCGCGCAGCAACATGCCCTGGCGCACCGCCTTGCCGTAAGACGCCAGCGGCCCTGACATGTCGAGGATCGAGCCAACGAGGATCTCGTTCTTGCTGACGCCCTGCTGGGCCAGGGCCGGTGCGGCACCGGCCAGCAGCGCGACGGCGGTAGCCAGGGCGGAGAACATCGCTTTCATCGTGTCGCTCTCTCTCTACAGGTGGGGTTCAACGGTACATGGCCTCGATGGCCTCGGCGTATTTCTTCTCGACCAGCTTGCGCTTCAGCTTCATGGTCGGCGTCAGTTCCTCGTCCTCGGCCGTGAGCTGGTTCTGCAGCAGGTAGAACTTCTTCACCTGCTCGACGCGCGCGAACTTGGTGTTGACGCGATCCAGCTCGGCCTGGATCAGATCCTGCACTTCCTTGGCCTGCGTCAGGCTGGCGTAGTTGCTGAACGGGATGTCGCGGTCCTGCGCGAACTTCTCGACGTTCTCCTGGTCGATCATCACCAGCACCACCAGGTAAGGCCGCTTGTCGCCGATGACCACCGCGTCGGTGATGTAGGACGAGAACTTCAGCTCGTTCTCGATCTCGCTGGGCGTGATGTTCTTGCCGCCGGCCGTGATGATGATGTCCTTCATCCGGTCGGTGATGTAGAAGTAGCCGTCGTCGTCGACCCGGCCCACGTCGCCGGTGTGCAGCCAGCCTTCGGCGTCGATGGTTTCGGCCGTCTTCTCGGGCAGGTTCAGGTAGCCCATGATGACGTTCGGGCCGCGCAGCAGGATTTCGTTGCTGCCTTCGGCAATGCGCATCTCGATGCCCGGCCCTGGCCGACCGATGCTGCCAGGCCGCATGCCGCGGCGCGGCGTGATGGTGCCACCGCCACAGGTCTCGGTCATGCCCCAGCCTTCGCGCAGCGGGATGCCCAGCGACAGGTACCAGCGGATCAGATCGGCCGAAATCGGCGCCGCGCCGGTCATGCCGACTTCGACGCGGTCCATGCCGGTCATGCGCTTGACGTTGTCCAGCACCAGCCAGCGCGCCAGCTTGTAGCGCAGCTTCAGGCCCGCCGGCGGCTCGCGCTGCTCGAGCGTGCACTGCGCCATCTCGCCGCCGATCTGGAACGCCAGGCCGTAGGCCGCGCGCTGGATCTTGTCGGCCTCGCTGAGCGCGATCGACACCTGCGAATAGATCTTCTCCCACACCCGCGGCACGGCGAAGAAAAGGTGCGGCCGCACCTCGCGCAGGTTCTCGAACACCGTCTCCGGGTTCTCGACGTAGTTCACCACCGAGGCGCGTTCCAGCGGGATGAAGGCGCCGATCATGCGCTCGGCGATATGGCACAGCGGCAGGAAGGCGATACGCTCGCCGCCGCGATCGACACCCTCGAACAGCGTGGCCGACAGCGCCGACAGCACCGACACGATGTTGTTCTGGCTGATCATCGCGCCTTTGGGCTTGCCAGTGGTGCCCGAGGTATAGACCAGCACCGCTACATCGCCCGGGTCGCGCGCCGCGCTTCGCTCGGCCAGCACGTTCGGTTGGCCCTTCAGGTACTCACGCCCCAGCTCGCGCAACTGGTCCAGGCTGATGACGCGCGGGTCGCTGAAGGACTGCAGGCCCTCCATGTCGAAGACGATCACGCGCCGCACTATCGGCAGGTGGTCGGCGACCTCCAGGTACTTGTCCAGTTGCTCGTCGTTCTCGACGAACAGGTAGACGCTGCGCGAATCGCCGCACAGGTACTCCACCTGCGGCGCCGCGTCGGTGGGGTAGATGCCGTTGCACACGCCGCCGGCGCTTTGCACGGCCAGGTCGCACCACACCCATTCGCGGCAGGTGTTGGCCAGCACCGAGGCCACCTCGCCAGGCTCGAAGCCCAGGCTCACCAGGCCGGCGCCGATCTCGTCGACGATGCGCGCCACATCGTTCCAGCTGTAGGCATGCCAGATGCCGAGTTCCTTCTGGCGCATCATCGTCGCGTCGCCGAGCTCCTTGACGCGCAGGCGAAACAGTTCGGGGATCGAGCGGTAGGGCAGCACCTCCGGCCGATAGCCGAATTCCTCGCCGGTGACGATGCGGTGCGGGTCTTTCACTGCGGTGCTCATCGCCAGGTCTTCTTCTTCTTCCAGCGGCGCTCACCACGAACGCCGGTGTCCTTCTTGCCGAGGTAGAACTCCTTGATGTCCTCTTTCTCGCGCAGCGCGGCGCAGGTGTCGTCCATGACGATGCGGCCGGTCTCCAGCACATAGCCATGGTCGGCCACGTTGAGCGCCATGTTGGCGTTCTGCTCGACCAGCAGCATGGTCGTGCCGCGCTCGCGGTTGATGCGCACGACGATCTCGAAGATCTCGCGCGTCAGCTTCGGCGACAGACCCAGGCTGGGCTCGTCCAGCAGCATCAGCTCGGGCGCGGCCATCAGCGCGCGCGAGATGGCCAGCATCTGCTGCTGGCCCCCGGACAGCAAGCCGGCGTCCTGCGTGGCCCGCTCCTTCAGGATCGGAAAGTAGCCGTAGGCCATCTCGATGTCGCGCGCCACAGCATCCCGATCGTGCCGGGTGAAGGCCCCCATCAGCAGGTTGTCGCGCACCGACAGCAGCGGAAACACCTCGCGGCCTTCCGGCACGTGGCTGATGCCCATGCGCACGATGGCCGAAGGGTCCATGGCCGTGATGTTCTGGCCCTTGAAGCTGACCGTGCCGCGGTTCGGATCGATGATGCCGGAGATAGTCTTCAGAATCGTGCTCTTGCCGGCGCCGTTGCTGCCCAGCACGGTGACGATCTCGCCGCGGCGCACCTTGAGGCTGACGCCGCGGATGGCCTTGATCGGGCCATAGGAGCTCTCGACGTTGGCCAGCGCCAGGATGACATCGTCTTCGCGAGCGGCGCTCATGCCACACTCCTGCGCAGCGAGCTCAGATCGTCGGTGCTGCCGAGATAGGCCTCGATCACGCCCGGGTGCGCCTGCACCTCCTCCGGCGTGCCCAGCGCCAGCACCTCGCCCTGGTTCATTGCCAGCACGCGATCCGACACCTTGGACACCAGGCTCATGTCGTGCTCGACCATCAGCACGGTGATGCCCAGGTCGCGCTGGATGTCCTGGATCCACCAGGCCATGTCGTCGGTCTCTTCGGTGTTCAGGCCGGAGGACGGCTCGTCCAGCAGCAGCAGCTTCGGCTCGCAGCACAGCGCGCGGGCCAGTTCCACCACTTTGCGCACGCCGTAGGGCAGACCGGCGACCATCATGTCGCGGTAGCGCTGCAGGTCGAGGAACTCGATCACCTCCTCGGCCTTGCGCCGGGCATGTACTTCGGCCCGGCGCACCGCGCCGGTGAACAGGATGTCCTGCCACAGGCTGGTGCGCCGGTGGGTGTGGGTGCCGATCAGCAGGTTCTGCAGCACGCTGGCGAACTCGAACAACTCGATGTTCTGGAAGGTGCGCGCAATGCCGCGGGCGGCCACCGCATGCGCCGGCTGGGCCACCAGGTCCTCGCCATCGTAGGTGATGCTGCCGGCGGTGGGCTGGTAGATTCGGCTGATCAGGTTGAACACCGTCGTCTTGCCGGCACCGTTGGGGCCGATGATGGTGAACACGTCGCCATGCTGCACGTCGAAGCTGACCTTGTTGACGGCCACCAGGCCGCCGAACTTGACAGTCAGGTCGCGGGCGCTGAGCAGAGGGCCGCTCATTTCAGCCGGTCCGACTTCTGGAAGGACTTCTGCCGCCGGAACATGCCCGCGCGGTAGAACGGGAACATCTGCAGGTAGGTGCGGATCTTCAGCCAGCGGCCATACAGGCCGTGCGGCTCGAACAGCACGAAGGCCACCAGCACCACGCCATAGACCACCGCCTGCAGGCCCGGCGACTGCCCCACCGATTCGGGCAGGTAATCCTTGCCCATCGCGATCAGCTGCGGCATGGTGATCAGGAAGATGGCCCCGAGGAACACGCCGTGGATCGAGCCCAGGCCGCCGACGACGATCATCAGCAGCAGATCGATCGACTGGATGATGCTGAACTGCTCGGGCGACAGGAACTTGATCTTGTGCGCGTACAGCGCGCCACCCACCCCGGCGAAGGCGGCAGAGAGCGCAAAGGACATGGTCTTGTAGCGCGCCAGGTGGATGCCCATGCTCTGGGCCGAGACCTCCGAATCGCGGATGGCCACGAAGGCGCGGCCGGTGGGCGAACGCAGCAGGTTGATCAGCGCCAGGGTGCACACCACCACCACCACAAGGCACAGGAAGTAGAACTCGGTGCTGCCGTCCAGCACCCAGCCGAACATCGCCGGCGACTTGACGTGCAGGCCGGCATTGCCACCGGTCACCGACTCCCAGCGCGCCATGCCCTCCTCGACGATGAAGCCGAAGGCCAGCGTGGCAATGCCCAGGTAGATGCCCTTGACGCGCAGCGCGGGAACGCCGATGACGATGCCCACAATGGCCGATAGCCCGGCCGAGCAGGCCAGCGCCAAGGGGAAGGGCCAGCCGGCGTTCGTCAGCACCGCCTGCGTGTACGCACCCACGCCCAGGAAGGCGGCATGGCCGATCGAGAACTGCCCGGTGAAGCCGGCCAGCAGCATCAGCCCCAGGCCCACCACCGCATAGATCAGCACGAACACCAACTGCGCCAGCATGTACTCGGACACCAGCCAAGGCGCAGCCAGCAGGAACAGACCCAGCACGCTGTACCAGAAGGCCTGGCCGCCGTGCTTGACGACGCGGATGTCCTGCTCGTAATCGGTCTTGAAGATGAAGCGCATCGGTGCCGACTCTCAGACTTTCTTGCGCAGCTTCTCGCCGAACAGCCCGTTCGGCTTGATCATCAGCATGACCAGCACCACGATGTAGGGCGCGATGTCCTTGAAGCCTTCGGGCAGGTAGAAGCCCGACAGGCTTTCGACGATGCCGATGATCAGCCCGCCGACGATCGCACCGGGCAGGCTGCCGAAGCCGCCCACCACCGCCGCAGGAAAGGCCTTCAGCCCGATGAAGCCCATGTTGGCATGCACGAAAGTGATCGGTGCCAGCAACAGCCCGGCGATGGCCGCCACCGCCGCCGCCAGGCCCCACACCAGGCCATTCAGGCGCTGCACCGGAATGCCCATGTAGTAGGCCGCGATCTGGTTCTGCGAGGAGGCCTGCATGGCGATGCCGATCTTGCTGTAGCGGAACAGCGCGTACAGCCCCAGGCACAGCACCGCAGTGGCACCGATGACCACCAGCTGCTCGTAGGCCAGCACCAGTTCACCCAGGCGAAGCGTCTGGTCCTTGTAGGGCACCGGCAGCGTGTGCGTCTCGGTGCCGATGACCGGCACCATCGTGATCAGGCCGCGCACGATGTAGGCGATGCCGATGGTCAGCATGACGATCGAGAACGCCGGCTGCCCCAGCACCGGACGAATGACGATGCGTTCGACCAGCACGCCAAAAACCGCCATCGCCGCAATGGCGCTGAGCACGGCGATCCAGAACGGAAAGCCCAGCATCGTCATCAACACCAGGCCGCCGAAGGCGCCCAGCATCATCAGGTCGCCCTGGGCAAAGGTGACGGTCTCGGTGGCCTTGTAGATCAGCACGAAGCCCAGCGCGATAAGGCCGTAGATGCAGCCCTGTGCGGCACCACTGATGATCAACTGGACGAATTGCACTGGGGGGCGATGGGGCTGCGGACGCGAGGCGCGATGCTAGCGGCCACTTAGTGGGCTCACACCTGAGGAAAACGCTAGAAGCCCAAGGCATGCCCACAGTGGGCGGCCGTCATACCCCGCGAATGCGCGTCTCGAAAACGCTTGCAGCGCGTCAGCGCGGCGGCAGCAGCTTGGTGGGGTCGACCGGCTTGCCCTGGCGGCGGATCTCGAAGTGCAGTTGCACGCGTTCGGCGTCGGTGCTGCCCATTTCGGCAATCTTCTGGCCGCGGCGCACGGCCTGGTCTTCCTTGACCAGCAGCGCCTGGTTGTGTGCGTAGGCCGTCAGGAACACGTCACTGTGCTTGACGATGACCAGGTTGCCATAGCCGCGCAACGAAGAGCCCGCATAGACCACCCGTCCATCGGCCGAGGCCACCACCGGATCACCGGCCTTGCCGCCAATGGACAAGCCCTTGTTGCGGCCTTCATCGAAGCCGGCCAGCACCGGCCCGCTGGCCGGCCAGATCCAGACCACCTGCTCGCTGTCGCGTGCCGTGGCCGCGCTGTCGGATGCTGCGGGCGCCGCTGCGACCACAGGCGCCGCGGGCGGCGCGGGCGGTGCAGGTGACTGCGCTGCGGACGCTGGCGCGGGCACCGGCGCCGACGCGGCCGCCTGGGACGCGGCAGCGGCTGGCCGCGGCTCCAGCGGACGCGTCTCGACCTTGCCCGCACTGCTGACGCCCCGCGCAGCCGCAGGCCCTGCATCGCTGCCTGGAGGCAGCACCCGGATCACCTGCCCCACTTCGATGAGGTTCGGGTTCTCCAGATTGTTCCAGCGCGCGATGTCGCGCCAGTTCTGCCCTTGATCCAGCGCAATTCGCACCAGCGTATCGCCGCGCTGCACGGTGTAGTAGCCGGGACGCCCGGCGTTTTCCGCGCCCGGCAGGGCCGGCGCGGCGGCTGGCGTTTCGGCGGGCTTGGCAGCGGCTGCGGCGGGCGGGCGTGGGGCAACCGAGCGTTCTTCCACCGGCGCCTTGCGGGCCGGTGCACTGCAGCCTGCCAGCACCACCAGCGCACCCGCCACCAGCAACAGGCCGAGGCGGCCTTCAAGTCGCAGACGCATGCGTGGGTTCTCTCCCTATTCGATGCCGGATTTTAAGGGCACGAAGTGCACCGCCTCGTGCAGCGTGCGGCGGTAGTCGTCGCCCTGCCGGTCGACCACCAGCAGCGCCTGGCCGCGGCCCTGTGCCGCCTGCATCGGCGCCACCAGGCGGCCGCCGTCGGCCAACTGCTGCAACCAGGCTTCGGGCAGGTCATGGCCGCCTGCTGCAGCAATGATGCTGTCGTAGGGCGCGTTCGGCGGATGGCCCAGCCGGCCATCGCCATAGACCAGCCGGATATGCGAGGCACGCTGCTCACCGAGGTTGGCACGGGCCTTGTCATGCAGTGGCTTCAACCGCTCGACCGACAGCACGCGCTGCGCCATGCGCGCCAGCAGTGCCGTCTGGTAGCCGCAGCCGGTGCCGATCTCCAGCACACGGCCCAGGCTGCCGGTACGCCGCGCCGAAGCGCCTTCGTGCAGCAGGCTCAGCATGCGCGCCACCACCGAGGGCTTGGAGATGGTCTGCCCCAGGCCGATCGGCAGGCTGGTGTCCTCGTAGGCCTGGGTGGCCAGCGCACTGTCGACGAACAGGTGGCGCTGAACCTCGCGCATGGCCTGGCACACCGCCTCGTGGCAGTGGAACTCGGCGCGCAAACGCTGCACCAGCGCCAGCCGCACCGCGGCGGAATCTAGGCCGATGCCACTGGGCCGGTGCTGCTGCGCGGCATCGCGCGCGGCGTGCTGCAGCGGCGCCTGCGGGCGCAAGGTCTTGGGCGCCGGAGTGGACTGCGGCAGGGCCGCCGGAAAACGCCGCGCGGGCTTGTCGTTCATGGCCGCGCCAGGCCGCCGCGCGTCATGCTCATGCCAGCGCCGACCAGCGGCCCATCGACGCGTGGTCGCTCAGGTCGACCTGCAGAGGTGTCACCGAAACGCAGCCCTGTGCCGTGGCGTGGAAGTCGGTGCCCTCGCCTGCATCGCGCGCGTCGCCGGCCGGGCCGATCCAGTAGATGGGCTCGCCGCGCGGGTTGGTCTGGCGGATCACCGGCTGGCTGGCATGGCGCCGGCCCAGCCGGGTGATGCGCCGCGGCCGCGTCATGGCGTCGGGCACGTTGGGGATGTTGACGTTCAGAAGCCAGGGGCCGGCGGGCATGCCGCCAGCCAGCACGCGGTCGATCAAGGCGCGAGCGGCCGCGGCCGCTGCGTCGAGCTCGCCCCAGCCCTTGTGCACCTGCGAGAACGCGATGGCAGGGATGCCGAACAGATAGCCTTCCATCGCCGCCGCCACGGTGCCCGAATAGAGCGTGTCATCCCCCATGTTGGCACCGTTGTTGATGCCCGAAAGCACCAGATCGGGGCGATGCGGCAGCAGACCCGTCAAGGCGATGTGCACGCAGTCGGACGGCGTGCCGTTGACGACGCGGAAGCCCTTGACTGCCTCGCCGCTGGCCTCAAAGACCGATAGCGGGCGGTTCAGCGTCAGCGCGTTGGAGGTGCCGCTGGCGTTCTGCTCGGGAGCCACCACGTCGATTTCGCCCAGGCCGGCGCAGGCGCGTACCAGGGCGTGCAGACCGGGGGCCAGGTAACCATCGTCATTGGCGATCAGGATGCGCATCGCCGCATTGTAGGCAGCCGAGTTGCCTATCATCCTGGCTTCATCCGGAGGAGACTGAACGATGCAAGCCTGGTTGTGCGAAACGCTGAGCGGCCCCGAGGGCCTGCAATGGAAAGAGCTGCCCACGCCCGAACCGGGCCCGGGCGAAGTGCGCATCGCCATCCGCGCCGCCAGCCTGAACTTTCCCGACATCCTGATCGTGCAGGGCAAGTACCAGTTCAAGCCCGCCCTGCCCTTCGTGCCCGGCTCGGAGTTCTCCGGCACGGTGGAGGCGGTCGGCGCCGGCGTCACCCACCTGAAGGTCGGCGATGCGGTGGCTGCGATGGGCTCCACCGGCGGCTTCGCCACGCACGGCATTGCCGAGGCCGCGCGCGTGCTGCCGCTACCGCCGGGCTTCAAGCTGGAGGACGCGGCTGCCTTCGCGCTGACCTACGGCACCTCGCACCACGCACTGATCGACCGCGCCGAACTGAAGCCCGGCGAGACGGTGCTGGTGCTCGGTGCGGCCGGCGGCGTGGGCACCTCGGCCATCCAGATCGCCAAGGCCGCTGGCGCCAAGGTGATCGCCGCCGCCTCCAGCGACGAGAAGTGCGCTTTCTGCCGCACGCTGGGCGCCGATGCCACGCTGAACTACGCCACGCAGAACGTGCGCGAGACGCTGAAGGAACTGACCGGCGGCAAGGGGCCCGACGTGGTCTACGACCCGGTGGGCGGCGACCTGGCGGAGCCGGTGTTCCGCTCGATCGCCTGGCGCGGCCGCTACCTGGTGATCGGCTTCGCCCAAGGCGGCATTCCTTCGCTGCCGCTGAACCTGGCGCTGCTGAAGGGCGCGTCGATCGTCGGCGTGTTCTGGGGCGACTTCGTGCGACGCGAGCCGCAGAACAGCGCGCGCGGCATGGCCGAACTGGCCCGCTGGTACGCCGAAGGCAAGGTCAAGCCTGCCATCGACCTGCGCCTGCCGATGCGCGAGTTGCCGGCCGCGTACGCTCGCATGGCCACGCGCCAGGTGCAGGGCAAGGTGCTGATGGTCAATGATTGACACGGTCGGTCACATCCCATCTGCGATAGCATGACCCGGCTCGTCCAAGGAGTGGCCCGATGCCCGTCAAGGTGCTGATCGTCGAAGACAACCCGGTCGCGCGCAGCTTCCTGTGCCGCGTCGTGCGCGACAGCTTCAGCGACGTGATCGCCATCACCGAGGCAGGTGACCTGGAATCCGCGCGCCGGCAGATCAACCTGACCGGTGGCGCCCAGGGCATCCACGGCACCGATCCGTTCAAGCTGATGCTGGTGGACCTGGAGTTGCCCGACGGCAATGGCATGGAACTGCTGGCCGAACTCTCGCAGTACCCGGCCACCAAGATCGTCACCACGCTCTACTCCGACGACGACCACCTGTTCCCCGCGCTGCAGTGCGGCGCCGACGGCTACCTGCTGAAGGAAGACCGCTTCGAGGTGCTGGTCGAGGAACTGCAGAAGATCGTGCGCGGCCAGCCGCCACTGTCGCCGGCCATCGCGCGCCGTCTGCTGACACATTTCCGTCCGGCCGGCAGCGCCGAGGCCGCCCTGTCCGACTCGGGCTTCAATTCGGCCAGCAGCCTGCAGACCAGCCGGCCGGTGCCGATCGAGAAGCCGCTGGACCACGAGCGCCTGACCCCGCGCGAGAGCGAGGTGCTCACCTATCTGAGCAAGGGCTTCACCATTAAGGAGATCGCTTCGCTGATGGGCATCAAGTGGTTCACCGTCAACGACCACATCAAGTCGATCTACAAGAAGCTCAACGTCTCCAGCCGCGCCGAAGCCGCGGTGCTGGCCAGCAAGCAAGGCCTGGTATGAGCGGGCGGCGGCGCCCCGCCTGAGGCCCGCGCGGGGCGCCGATGGATCCGCGCTACCCCACCGAACAGCGCGCCGGGCCGGCAGGTGCTTCGGCCATGGGCAGCCTGGCGATGGACAGCAGCTTCGATGCCGACATCGCCTTGCTGCCGCCGCCCGCACCCCGGCGCGGCTTGCGAGGGCGGATGCGCCCTCGCGACTGGGCGCTGCTGTCCCTGTGCATCGCATCGGCGCTGCTGCTGCTGACCTGGCGCACCGCGCAGGAGCGCTTCCTCGATGCCCGCTGGCGCGTGGAGCCCACAGGGGTGGTGACGCTGGCATCCAGCCCGTTGCCGGCATTGCGCGGCCTGGTGGGCGCACCCCTGCTGCGCATCACCGGTGACGATGGCAGCAGCCTGAGCGTCGATGCGGCGCTGCTGCACCGCACGCCCCGCTGGACCGTCGACGACGCCACGCGCCTGCAGCAACTGGCGCAGAGACAGCGCCTGGCGGCGCTGCTGAACCAGGACCGCGTGGTGCTGCACTTCGCCGGCGACCGGCAGGTGAGCTTGCAGCCGATGGCGCGCGGCCTGCGCGGCCTGGGACTGTTCTACTGGCTGCTGTGCGCCGGTTCGGCAGCGCTGGTGCTGGTCACCGCCGCGGTGCTTCGCGCCCACGCACGCTGGCACAACGTGCCCTACGCGGTGATCAGCCTCAGTCAAGCCTGCAACTTGCTGGTCATCGCCCTGGAGACGCTGCCTGGCATGGGCCTGCCCAGCTCTCTGGCCTTGCAGGGCCAGGCATTGCCCACGGCACTCGACCTGTGCAGCGCCGCCGCGCTGGTGCACCTGGCCACCCTGCAGCCGCTGCGCCTGCCCGGCGGCCCGTGGATCGCCGCGGCCACCTGGGCCGCCTGCGCCGGGCTGGCGTGGGCGGTGCAGCAACAGGCACTGCCAAACGCCTGGTGGTGGACGCAGGCGGCCATGCTGGGCTGCGGGCTGCTCACCATCGGCCTGATGACCTGGGCCTACCGGCTGGAGCCCAACCCCTTCGCGCTGCTGATGCGCCGCCTGGCGGTGGCCGCCACCGCCACGCTGCTGCTGCTGACCGCCGCGCTGGCGGTCGCCACCGGCCACGCCGACATCGCACAGAACGACGCCGCGCTCAGCTCGGTGATCTGGTATCTGTTCCTGGCCGCGCTGATCCTGCTGCTGCCGATGTTCTCGCGCGTGCAGCCGCTGATGCGCGAGCTGGCGCTGCTGGCCGGCACCAGCACGGTGGCGGCCTCGCTGAACGTGCTGTTCGTCGCCAGCTTTGCCATCGGTGTGTTCGCCTCGCTGGCGCTGTCGGTGTTCGTCGCGCTGGCCGCCTACGCCGGCACACGACGCTGGCTGCTTCAGCCGATGCGCGGCCAGCATGCGCCGGGCGCCGACCGCATGTTCGAGCGGCTGTACCGCGTGCTGCGCGAGGTGGAGGCGCGGCCGCGCGACAGCGCCGAGTTGCTGACGCGCCTGCTGCGCGACCTGTTCGAGCCGCTGCAGGTGCAGACGCTGGACCGCCCCTCCAGCCGGTCGCGCGTGCTCGGCGAGGGTTCGGCGCTGCTGGTGCCGCTGCCCACCATCGATGCGACCCAGGGCCGGCCAGGCGCGGGCTCGATCGTGCTGCGCTTCGCCGAGCGCGGCAAGCGCATGTTCTCGCGCGACGACGCCCGGCTGACCGACCGCGTCGTCGAGCAGCTGCGCCGTGCCGTGGCCTACGACAAGGCCGTGGAGCGCGGCCGCAGCGAGGAACGCGCGCGCATCGCGGCCGACCTGCACGACGACATCGGTGCCCGCCTGCTGACGCTGATGTACAAGGCCCAGACGCCGGAGATGGAAGACTACATCCGGCACACACTGAAGGACCTGAAGACGCTGACCCGCGGCCTGGCCAGCGGCGACCAGCCGCTGTCGCATGCCGCCGCCGAATGGAAGACCGACATCGGCCAGCGCCTGTCGGCGGCGCAGATCGAGCTGAGCTGGACCTTCAGCTGCGACCGCGACCCGGTGCTGGGCGTGGTGCAGTGGTCAGCGCTGACGCGGGTGCTGCGCGAACTGGTCAGCAACGTGATCCAGCATTCCTGCGCCACCCACCTGGAAGTGACGGCCACGCTGGAGGCCGGCCGGCTGCGCCTGTCGCTGGCCGACGACGGCATCGGCCGTGATCCACAGAGCTGGTCGCACGGGCTGGGCCTGGGCGGCGTGCGCAAGCGCGTCAAGCTGCTGGGCGGCGACGTGCAGTGGCGCGAGAACGGCCGCACCGGCATCGTCTGCACCGTGCTGGTGCCCGACCTGCAGGCCCGCCAGTAGCCGCCGCCGCGCAGGCGGCCTCCGGGATAATCGGCCGATGAATCCGCTGCTGTCCCGACTGCACCCCTACCCCTTCGAGCGCCTGCGCGAGCTGTCTGCCGGCATCGTGCCGGCCGCCGCCTACAGCCCGATCAGCCTGGGCATCGGCGAGCCGCGCCACGCGACGCCGGCCCTGGTGGAAGAAGCACTCGTGGCCGCATTGCCGGGCCTGTCCAGTTACCCGGCCACTGCCGGCACCCCAGCGCTGCGCGAGGCCTTTGCCGGCTGGCTGCATCGGCGCTACGGCGTGACGGTGGACCCGCACACCCAGACGCTGCCGGTGAACGGCTCGCGCGAGGCGCTGTTCGCGCTGGCCCAGGTGCTGATCGACCCCACCCGGCCGGGCGCCACCGTGGTCTGCCCGAACCCGTTCTATCAGATCTACGAAGGCGCGGCGCTGCTGGCCGGCGCGCAGACCGCCTTCGCCAACAGCGACCCGGCGCGCAACTTTGCCGCCGACTGGGGCCAGATCGATGCTGCCACCTGGGCGCGCACGCAGCTGCTCTACGTCTGCTCGCCGGGCAACCCCACCGGCGCGGTGATGCCGCTGGACGAATGGCAGAGGCTGTTCGAGCTGAGCGACCGACATGGCTTCGTCATCGCCAGTGACGAGTGTTACTCGGAGATCTACTTCCGCGACGAGCCGCCGCTGGGCGGGCTGCAGGCCGCCAAGGCACTGGGCCGTGACGATTTCCGCAACCTGGTGGCCTTCACCAGCCTGTCCAAGCGCTCCAACGTGCCCGGGCTGCGCGCCGGCTTCGTGGCCGGCGATGCCCGGCTGATGAAGGCCTTCCTGCTGTACCGCACCTACCACGGCAGCGCGATGAGCCCGCTGGTGCAGCGTGCCAGCATCGCCGCCTGGGGTGACGAAGCCCATGTCCGGGAAAATCGGGACTTCTATCGCAGCAAGTTCGCTCAGGTCATGCCGCTTTTGGCCGATGTCCTGGAGGTGCGCCTTCCCGACGCCGGCTTTTACCTGTGGGCGGCGGTGCCGGGGGGCGACGATGTCGGGTACGCGATGCAATTGCTGGCTCAATACAATGTGACTGTCCTTCCGGGCAGCCTGCTGGCGCGCGAGGCGCATGGGCTCAACCCCGGGGCGGGACGCATCCGCATGGCGCTGGTGGCGCCCACCGACGAGTGTGTCGAGGCCGCGCGCCGCATCCGCCAGTTCACCCTCTCCTACCGCCCACAACCATGACCCACCCCCATCAGGACCTGATCGAACGCGCCTGGGAAGACCGTGCGCAGATCAACGCTGCCTCGGCTCCCGAGGTTGCCCAGGCGGTCGACGCCGTCATCGCCGACCTGAACGCCGGCCGCATCCGCGTGGCCGAGCGCCAGGGCGTCGGCCAGTGGACGGTGAACCAGTGGGTCAAGAAGGCGGTGCTGCTGAGCTTCCGCCTCAACGACAACAAGACCATGCGCGCCGGCGACCTGGGCTTCTTCGACAAGGTGCCGACCAAGTTCGCCCATCTGGACGAAGAGGCCATGCGCGCCACCGGCGTGCGCGTGGTGCCGCCGGCGGTGGCGCGGCGCGGCAGCTATGTCGCGAAGAACGTGGTGCTGATGCCCAGCTACGTGAACATCGGCGCCTATGTCGACGAAGGCACCATGGTCGACACCTGGGCCACCGTGGGCAGCTGCGCGCAGATCGGCAAGAACGTGCACCTGTCCGGCGGCGTGGGCATCGGCGGCGTGCTCGAGCCGCTGCAGGCCAACCCGACCATCATCGAGGACAACTGCTTCATCGGCGCGCGCTCCGAGGTGGTCGAAGGCGTGATCGTCGAGGAGAACTCGGTCATCAGCATGGGCGTGTTCATCGGCCAGAGCACCAAGATCTACGACCGCGCCACAGGCGAGGTGCACTACGGCCGCGTGCCGGCCGGCTCGGTGGTGGTCAGCGGCTCGCTGCCGGCCGCCGACGGCAGCCACAGCCTGTACTGCGCGGTCATCGTCAAGCGGGTCACCGCGTCGACCCGCGCCAAGACCAGCATCAACGAACTGCTGCGCGCCTGAGCGGGCCATAGCGCCCGCGCCGGCAAGCGGCGAACCACCGAAGGAACCCGCGGATGAGTGCAGGCAACATGGAAAAGGTGCTCCGGCTGATGGCCGACCGGGGCGCCTCGGATGTCTACCTGTCGGCGAACACGCCGATCCTGATCCGCATCAACGGCCAGATCCTGCAGCTGTCCGACCAGGTGCTGTCGCCACCGCAGATCCGCCAGCTGCTGGGCGAGCTGCTGACGCCGCAGCAGTTCGAGGAGTTCGACGACACCGGCGAGCTGAACATGTCGGTGGGCCTGTCGGGCATCGGCAGTTTCCGACTGTCGGCCTTCCGCCAGCGCGGCACGATGGCCGCGGTGTTCCGCTGTATCCCCTTCGACATCCCGCCGCTCGATTCGCTGGGCCTGCCGGCGATGCTGTCGACGCTGGTGCTGGAAAAGCGCGGCCTGATCCTGATGGTGGGCGCCACCGGTACCGGCAAGAGCACCACGCTGGCGTCGATGCTGGAATGGCGCAACCAGCAGTCCACCGGCCACATCCTCACCATCGAGGACCCGATCGAATTCCTGTTCAGCAACAAGAAGTCGGTGGTCAACCAGCGCGAGGTCGGTCGTGACTGCGAGACGCTGCAGATCGCGCTGAAGAACGCGCTGCGCCAGGCGCCGGACTGCATCCTGATCGGCGAGATCCGCGACCGCGAGACGATGACCTCGGCCATCTCCTACGCGCTGTCGGGCCATCTGGTGCTGGCCACGCTGCATGCCAACAACAGCTACCACGCGCTGGGCCGCATCCTGTCCTTCTACACGCCCGAATCGCGGCCGGCGCTGCTGTCCGACCTGGCGGCCGGCCTGCGCGCGGTGATCTCGCAGCGGCTGCTGCGTGCCAACGCCGGCGGCCGCGTCGCGGCGGTGGAGATCCTGCTGAACACCGTGCTGGTGGCCGAGATGATCGAGAAGGGCGACATCGCCGGCGTGAAAGAGGCGCTGGAGAAATCGCTCGCCGAGGGCTCGCAGAGCTTCGAGGCCGACATCGCCCGGCTGATCACCGAAGGCGTGGTGTCGCGCGACGAAGGCATGGCCTATGCCGATTCGCCCACCAACCTGATCTGGCGGCTGCACAACGACACCGGGCCGGTGTCGAAGGCCATCGCGCCGAAGGAAGAGCACGACGGCGCCACCTTCACCGACATCACGCTCGACGTGGTGCCGGCCGATTCGCGGGCCATGCCGCTCGGCGCGCGATGAACGCGCTGCGCCTGACCGAGGCGCTGATCGCCCGCCCCAGCGTCACGCCGCAGGACGGCGGCTGCCAGGGCTTGCTGACCGAGCGGCTGGCGCCGCTGGGCTTTGCCTGCGAGACGCTGGTGGCCGGCCCGGAGCACTTCCGCGTGACCAACCTGTGGGCGCTGCGCCAGGGCGCGCGGCCGGGCCCGGTGCTGGCCTTTGCCGGCCACACCGACGTGGTGCCCACCGGCCCGCTGGAGAAGTGGTCCAGCGACCCCTTCGTGCCCACGCATCGCGACGGCCTGCTGTTCGGCCGCGGCGCGGCCGACATGAAGACCTCGATCGCCTGCTTCGTGGTGGCGGCGGAGGAGTTCGTCACTGCGCATCCCGACCATGCCGGCGGCATCGCGCTGCTGATCACCAGCGACGAGGAAGGCCCCTCGGTGGACGGCACGGTGCGGCTGGTCGAACTGCTGCAGCAGCGCGGCCAGCGGCTGGATGCCTGCATCGTCGGCGAGCCCACTTCGGTGGAGCAGCTGGGCGACATGATCAAGAACGGCCGCCGCGGCACGTTGTCGGGCCGGCTGCAGGTCAAGGGCATCCAGGGGCACATCGCCTATCCGCAGCTGGCGCGCAACCCGATCCACCAGCTGGCGCCGGCGCTGGCCGAGCTGGTGGCGATGCGCTGGGACGAGGGCAACGCCTTCTTCCCGCCCACCAGCTGGCAGATGTCGAACATCCGTGCCGGCACCGGCGCCGGCAACGTGATCCCCGGCGAGCTGGAGCTGCAGTTCAACTTCCGCTTCAGCAATGAATCGACGCCCGATTCGCTGAAGGCCCGCCTGCACGAGGTGCTGGACCGCCACGGCCTGGACTACACGCTCGACTGGACGCTGGGCGGCGACACCTTCCTGACGACGCCGGGCAGCCTGAGCCAGGCGCTGGTCGGCGCGATCCAGGCCGAAACCGGCGTGACGCCTACGCTGTCCACCACCGGCGGCACCTCGGACGGCCGCTTCATCGCCCGCATCTGCCCGCAGGTGGTGGAGTTCGGCCCGCTGAACGCCAGCATCCACAAGATCGACGAACATGTGCGGGTGGACGACGTCGAGCGGCTGAAGAACATCTACCGGCGCACGTTGGAGAATCTGCTGTTGTGACGCTGCTGGATCTGATCGAACACTGCAGCGCCCGCCTCCAGGAGGCGGGCGTTTCATTTGGGCATGGCACGACCAACGCCTTCGACGAGGCGGTGTGGCTGGCGCTGTGGCGCCTGGGCCTGCCGCTGGACAACCTGGACGGCGTGGCCGAGCGTCAGGTCACCGCCACCGAGCAGGCGGCCATCGAGGCGCTGGTGACGCAGCGCATCCAGAGCCGCCGGCCCGCCGCCTATCTGACCGGCGAGGCCTGGCTGCAGGGCCTGCCCTTCCATGTGGACGAGCGCAGCATCGTGCCGCGCTCGCTGATCGCCGAGCCGCTGGTCGACGGCACACTGGACGCCTGGCTGCCGAAGCCGCCGCGCCGCGTGCTCGACCTGTGCACTGGCAACGGCAGCCTGGCGGTGCTGGCTGCGCTGGCCTGGCCGGGCGTGCAGGTGGACGCCTCCGACCTGAGCGCCGAGGCGCTGCAGGTGGCCCACCGCAACGTGCAGCGGCACGGGCTGCAGGCCACCATCCGGCTGCGCCAGGGCGATGGTCTGGTGGCCGCCGACGGCCCCTATGACCTGGTGCTGTGCAACCCACCCTACGTGAACACGGCATCGATGGACACGCTGCCGCCGGAGTACCGCGCCGAACCGGCGCTGGCGCTGGCTGGCGGCGAGGACGGCATGGACTTCATCCGGCCGCTTCTTGCAGGTATTGCCGGCCACCTTCAGCCGCAGGGCGCGCTGGTGCTGGAGATCGGCCACGAGCGGGCGTTTTTCGAGGCGGCATTCCCGCGCCTGCAGCCGGTCTGGCTGCCCACCAGCGCCGGCGAGGATCAGGTGCTGCTGCTGACGCGCGAGGCGTTGACATGATCACGCTGCGCAACCTGACTCTGCGCCGTGGCACCAAGGTCGTGCTGCAAGGCGCCAATCTCACGCTGCACCCGGGCGAAAAGGTGGGCCTGATCGGCCGCAACGGCGCCGGCAAGTCCAGCCTGTTCGCGCTGCTGACCGACAAGCTGCATGCCGATGCCGGCGACGTGGAAATCCCGCCGCGCTGGCAGATCGGCGAAGTAGCACAGGCCATGCCCGAGACCGAGGATGGCGCCACCGAGTTCGTGCTGCAGGGCGACCTGCCGCTGCAGCGCGCGCAGGCCGCGCTGGCCGAAGCCGAGGCCCGCGGCGACGGCCATGCGATGGCCGAGGCGCATCTGCAGCTGGACGAGGCCGGCGCCTTCGACGCCCGCGCCCGCGCCCAGGCGCTGCTGCTCGGCCTGGGCTTCCGCAGCGAGCAGCTGGACGCACCGGTGAACAGCTTCTCCGGCGGCTGGCGCATGCGGCTGCAACTGGCCCGCGCGCTGATGTGCCCGGCCGATCTGCTGCTGCTGGACGAGCCCACCAATCACCTGGACCTGGACGCGCTGGTCTGGCTGGAGGCTTGGCTTAAGCGCTTCGAAGGCACGATGATCGTCATCAGCCACGACCGCGAGTTCCTGGACGCGGTGACGCGCGTCACCGTGCACCTGGACGAGCAGACGCTGACCCGCTACACCGGCAACTACACCGCCTTTGAGGAGATGCGCGCCGAGCGCATCGCCCAGGCGCAGGCGGCCTACGGCAAGCAGCAGGAACGCATCGCCCACCTGCAGCGCTTCATCGACCGCTTCAAGGCCAAGGCCACCAAGGCCAAGCAGGCACAGAGCCGCGTCAAGGCGCTGGCGCGCATGGAGAAGCTGGCCCCGGTGCTGACCAGCGCCGACTTCGAGTTCGAGTTCCGCGAGCCGCAGAGCCTGCCGAACCCGATGTTGGCCTTCGACGGGCTGAGCTGCGGCTACGGCGACAAGGCCATTGTTTCCGGCATCGAGCGGTCGGTACTGGCCGGCCAGCGCATCGGCATCCTGGGCGCCAACGGCCAGGGCAAGTCGACGCTGGTGAAGACCATCGCCCAGGCGCTGCCGCCACTGGCCGGGCGCATCACCGAAGGCAAGGGCCTGGTCATTGGCTACTTCGCGCAACAGGAGCTGGACCTGCTGCAGCTGGACGACGGCCCGCTGATGCACATGGTGCGGCTGGCCCGCGACGTGGGCCCCGCGGCACGCGAGCAGGAGCTGCGGGACTTCCTCGGCCAGTTCCGCTTCACCGGCGAGATGGTGCACCAGGCCGTGGGTTCACTGTCCGGTGGCGAGAAGGCGCGGCTGGTGCTGGCCATGCTGGTGTGGCAGCGCCCCAACCTGCTGCTGCTGGACGAGCCCACCAACCACCTGGACCTGACGACGCGCGAGGCGCTATCGATCGCGCTGAACGAGTTCGAGGGCACGGTGATGCTGGTCAGCCACGACCGCGCGCTGCTGCGCGAGGTCTGCGACGAGTTCTGGCTGGTGTCGGGCGGCCAGGTGCAGCCCTTCGACGGCGACCTGGACGACTACCAGCGCTGGCTGCTGGAGGTGTCGCGTGCGGTGGCCAAGGGCCAGCCGGCGCCGGCCTGGCAGGCGCCGGTGGCCGCCCCGGTGGCAGCACCGGCCGCGCCGAAGCCGCCGCCGGCGCCGACGCGCGACGAGCGCAAGGCCGACAAGCAGCAACGCGCGCGCCGCGCCGAGAAGACGCGGCCGCTGCGCGTCGAGCTGCAGCAGCTGGACACCCGGCTGGCGAAACTGGCGCAGGAGAAGACCGAGGTCGAGACCGCGCTGTCGGCCGCCGGCACCGTGCCCGAGGACTTTGCCGAGCTCGGCCGGCGCCTGGCGCACATCGGCGCCGAGACGCACATGCTCGAAGAGCGCTGGCTGGAACTGCAGGCCGCGCTCGAGGCCCTGGACGCGGACTGAATGCCGGGCTACGCCGGCATCGCCTCCATCGCACGGCGCACCGCCACCACGTCCTGCACGCTCAGCAGCACCAGGTCGAACTGCCGCGCATAGGCCAGCACCTGCTCGCCGCGGGCCATGCTGCCGTCGGGGTTCATCAGCTCGCACAGCACAGCCGCCGGCTGCAGGCCGGCCAGGCGCATCAGGTCCACCGCCGCCTCGGTGTGGCCGCGGCGCCCCAGCACGCCGCCGGGGTCGGCACACAGCGGGAACACATGGCCGGGCGAGACGATGTGCTGCGGCCCGGCACCCGGCGCGATGGCCGCGCGCACGGTGGCCACGCGGTCGGCGGCCGACACGCCGGTCGTGATGCCCTCGCGCGCCTCGATCGACACGGTGAACGGCGTGCCGTGGCGGCTTTCGTTGTGCTCGACCATGCGGCGCAGGCCCAGCCGGGCTACCTGCGCAGCCTCCAGGCACAGGCAGACGATGCCGCTGCAGTCGCGGATCAGCTGCGCCATCACCGGCAGGTCGATCAGTTCGGCCGCGGCGATCAGGTCGGCCTCGTCCTCGCGATCGGCATCGTCGCGCACCAGCACCGGCCGGCCGCGTCGCAACGCGGCCAGCGCCTGGGCCACCCGCTCGGCGGCTGCCGTGTCCGCCAGGGTGTCGTCGTCGTAAGTGAGAGTGGGGTTCATGAAACGCTCCAGAGCAAAGTGGAAGGGGCGTTCCAGGGCAAACGCCAACGCCGCGACCCAAGGGGCCGCGGCGGCAGCGTGGTCTTCTTTCATCCGGACTGTGACCGTCGGCTCCGGCATCGCACCGGATCTGCTGACCCCGCGCAACCTGTCGGCCGTGCGGGCGCTCGCGGGCTCGAGCTCATCGCTCCTACCGCCGGTGGGGAATTCCGCCCCGCCCTGAAGACCCGACGATGCTACGCCAGCCGGCGCTGCCATGACCCCGTCGTCGAAATTAGATTGCGTACAATTGAATTGTTCGCTATAGTTCATCCCATGCCCACCCCGCCCCGCCCACCGCGCCATCCTGCCGACGCCTGGTTGCAGCTGGACCACCAGCTGTGCTTTGCGCTGTATTCGGCCTCGCTGGCGATGACCAAGCTGTACAAGCCATTGCTCGAGCCGCTGGGCCTGACCTACCCGCAGTACCTGGTGATGCTGGTGCTGTGGCAGGGCGACGGCCTGACCGTCTCGCAGGTCGGCGAACGGCTGGCGCTGGATTCCGGTACGCTGACCCCGCTGCTGAAGCGGCTGGAGGCCACCGGTCTGGTGCAGCGGCTGCGCGACGCGCAGGACGAACGCCGCGTGCTGCTGCAGCTGACGCCCGCCGGCCGCGCGCTGAAGACCCGCGCCCGCAGCGTGCCGCCAAGCATCGCCGCCGCCTCGGGCTGCGAGCTGGGCGAGCTGGCCTCGTTGACCGCCCGACTGCAGGCGCTGCGCCAGCAGCTTTCCGATTCCCTCCCCCGCGTGGCCTGAAGGCCGCGCCTCCACCCCAGCCCAAAGGAAGACCCCATGGCCATCGACAAAGCCCTCTACACCGCCCAAGCCACCTCCACCGGCGGCCGGGCCGGCACCACCGAATCCTCGGACGGCCGCCTGAAGGCCCAGCTGTCCACGCCGAAGGAACTGGGCGGCGACAGCGGCCCCGGCACCAACCCCGAGCAGCTGTTCGCGGCCGGCTATTCGGCCTGCTTCATCGGCGCGATGAAGGCCGTGGCCGGCATGCAGAAGATCAAGCTGCCGGCCGATGTCTCGATCAAGGCCGACGTGTCGATCGGCCCGATGAGCGGCAAGCCCGGCGCCTTCGGCATCGCGGTGGCGATGGTGGTATCGGTGCCCGGCATGGACAAGGCCGCGGCCGAGGCGCTGGTGAAGACCGCGCACGAGGTCTGCCCCTATTCCAACGCCACCCGCGGCAACATCGACGTCGCGCTGAGCGTGGCCTGAGCACCGGCTCCCCGCCCTGCGCGGGGAGCCGCTGAACTGTCACGGGACAGTCACGGTCCCGTCATGGACGCTGCGGAGACTGCGGGGTTTCGGGAAGAGGAGCCCCCAGTCCATGAAGTTTCGCCTGTCGCTGCTGGCTGCCGCCAGCATGGTCGCCTGCGTGCTGCCCGCTGCGGCTGCGCCCTTCTCCTGGTCCAAGCTGTGGTCGTACGACCATGTCGCCACGGGCGTGAGCGGGCAGACCGCCGAGATCGTTGCCTTCGACGCCCTGAGCAATACGCTGTGGGTGACCGGGGTCAAGGGCGTGGATGTGCTGGGCCTGCATACCGGCACCCTGGTGCAGCACCTGGACACCTCGGCCTTCGGCGAGGCCAACAGCGTGGCGATCTACAAGGGTCTGGCCGCGGTGGCGGTGGCCGCGCCGCTGAAGACCGACCCCGGCAGCGTGCGCTTCTACGACACCCAGACGCGCGCGTTCTTAGGCAGTGTCGGTGTGGGTGCCCTGCCCGACATGCTGACCTTCACGCCCGATGGCAAGCGCCTGCTGGTCGCCAACGAGGGTGAGACGACCACGCTGGTCGACCCTCGCGGCAGCGTCAGCATCATCGACGTCGCCACGCGCAGCGTCACGGCCACAGCGGGATTCGGCGGCGGCGTCGCCTTCGGCGGCACCGGCCTGCGTACCTTCGGTGGCACCAAGGGCGGCACGGCGATGGACTTCGAGCCCGAGTACATCGCGGTGGCACCCGACGGCGGCAAGGCCTATGTGGTGCTGCAGGAAGCGAATGCGCTGGCCACGCTGGACCTGGCCTCGAACCGCATCACGCAGGTCACCGGCCTGGGCGTCAAGGACTTCAGCGCCAAGGGCAATCAGATCGACCCCAGCGACCGCGACGGCCGCATCGAACTGCGCAGCGTCGGCGCCACCGGGTTCTACCAGCCCGACGGCATGGTCGCGTACAGCCGCGGCGGCAAGACCTTCCTGGTGATGGCCAACGAGGGCGATGCCCGCTGGGACGAGCAGGACGAGGCGCGCGCCAACGCCTTTGGGGGCAGCGGCGAGCTGGCGCGGCTGACCGTGTCGAGCGCCGACTCCTCACCTGGCAACTTGATGGCCTTTGGGGCGCGCTCCTTCTCGATCCGCGATGCCGACGGCAACCTGGTGTTCGACAGTGGCAGCGAGCTCGACGCGCAAGCCATTGCGCGCGGCCTGTACGACGACGCGCGCAGCGACAACAAGGGCGTGGAGCCCGAGGGCGTGGCGCTACTGGAGATCGACGGGCGCGTGCTGGCCTTCATCGGCCTGGAACGCACGACGCAAAGTGCCATCGCGGTCTACGACATCACCGACCCCGCAAAGGCCAGCTTCATCGACATGATCGTCGGCGAGAAGGACGTGTCGCCCGAGGGGCTGAGCGCCTTCATGCGCGATGGCCGAGCGTACCTGGCCGTGGCGAACGAGGTTTCGGGTACGACCTCGCTCTACGAGATTACGCCGGTGCCCGAACCTGGCACCTATGCCTTGATGCTGGCCGGCCTGGCCGGCGTGGCGGCCTTCGCGCGGCGCCGCCGCGGCTGAGCAGCGATCAGGTCCAGCATCAGCTCGATGCGGGCCTGCACGGCGGTCAGCGCGCCGTAGCTGGGCAGCGCGCCGGCCGGCGCGCCGAACACCCCGCCGAGCTGGCAGCGCGAGGCCCGCACCACCGGCACGCCGGCCGCGCGGGCGCGCTCGGCGGCCTCTCGCAGCGCGTGATGCACGCTGCCGTTGCCGGTGCCGGCGATCACCAGGCCCTGCGCGCCGGCGGCCACCAGCGCATCGACGGTGGCGGCGCGGGCGCCGGCATGGCTGGTGACGATGTCCACCACCGGCCAGGCGGCCGGGTCTTCCGGCAGCCACGCCGCAGCCGCGTGCGGCGCTTGCGCGGGCGACTCACGGAAGCGCATCAGCTGCCCGTCCTGCAGCCGGCCCAGCGGCCCCGCATCGCCGGCGCCGAAGGCTTCCACCTGCCAGCCGTGCTGCTTGCGCAGGTCGTTGGCGGCATACACCCGCCCGCCCAGCACCGCCTGCACGCCCGGCCACGCACCCTGGCGGGCCAGCGTCACGGCATCCAGCAGGTTCTGCGGGCCGTCGGCCTGCAGCGCGCTGGCTGGGCGCATCGCGGCCGTCAGCACCACCGGCGGGCCGGGAGGCAGCACGCGCTGCAGCAGGTAGGCGGTCTCTTCCAGCGTGTCGGTGCCATGGGTCACGACCACGCCGCGCACGCCGGCGCGGCGGTGGCGGCGCAGCGCCTGCAACAGCGCCAGCCACAGCGCCGGGCCACCGTCCTTGCTGTCGATCTGCGCCACCTGCTCGGCCTGCAGCGGCAACCCCGCCAGCGCGGGCACCGCCGCCACCAGTGCCTGCACGCCCAGCTGCGCGGCCTGGTAGCCAACGCTGTCGGTGGCACTGGCCGCCGTGCCGGCAATGGTGCCGCCTGTACCCAGCACCACCACCCTGCCCTTAGTGCTTGCCATGATCAACCATCTGGATGAAAATACAGTGACTGGACAAAACGACAGGCGCTTCCATGTTCGAAAGCCCCAAGCTCACCGACCGGCAGCAGCAGATCCTGGACCTGGTGCAAAGCGCCATCGAGCGCACCGGTGCACCGCCCACCCGGGCCGAGATCGCCGCCGAACTGGGCTTCCGCTCGGCCAATGCCGCCGAAGAGCATCTGCAGGCCCTGGCACGCAAGGGCGTCATCGAACTGGTGGGCGGCACCTCGCGCGGCATCCGCTTGAAGTCTGACACACTGCGCGCGCTCAACCAGGCGCGGCTCAGCCAGTTCGGCAAGCAGTACAGCCTGCCGCTGTCGGGCATCGCCCAGCTGAGCCTGCCGCTGGTGGGGCGGGTGGCAGCCGGGTCGCCCATCCTGGCGCAGGAGCACATCGACCAGAGCTTCCTGATGGAAGCTAGCCTGTTCGCCCGCCGGCCCGACTACCTGCTGAAGGTGCGCGGCATGAGCATGCGCGACGCCGGCATCATGGACGGCGACCTGCTGGCCGTGCAGAAGGCGCGCGAGGCCAAGAACGGCCAGATCGTCGTGGCGCGCCTGGGTGACGACGTCACGGTCAAGCGCTTCCGCAAGACCAAGGCCGGCATCGAGCTGATCCCCGAGAACCCCGATTTCCAGACCATCGTGGTCGAGCCGGGCGACGAGAGCTTCGAGCTCGAAGGCCTGGCCGTGGGCCTGATCCGCAACACCATGCTGATGTAGCGGCCGGCCTCGCAGGGGGGCCCTTCCCGGCAGCGAACAACGGGCCGTTGTGGCCTTTGTTCCGCGCTTATCACGGCGTGTGGCATCGAACAATGCGCTCAAGTTTGACGCGTTGTGTCCGAAGTCACAGTCATGATGCCTTTCATCCTGCGCCTGAGTCCCCGGTACCGCGACACCCTTGCCTCCCGCATAGGCTGGCATACCGAGGTCTGCCCCCCCTCGCTGCGGCAGGCACCGCGCTCGGCCTGGAACCGGCTGTGGTTCTGGCTGCTGGCACCGGGCCCGCTGCAGTCCTCGCCCACGCCCGACCGGCTGCCACCGGTGCGCGACGACTTCCTGCAATGCCTGGCCGACATCGACAGCGACGCCGCCGAGGCCCTGGCGCAGCGCATCCACCAGGCACGTACGCTGCGCGAACTCTGGCACCTGCGTGCCGAATGCTTCAACGTGGTGGCCGTCAACCACAGCCAGCACGAAGCCGAGCGCCGCGTGGCCGAACTGAACCGCCACTTCCCGACCCGCGCACCGCGTTCCGGCTTCGTGCCGCTGCTGTCATGAGCAGCCCGGCGCCGCGCCACCACCTGGCGCGCCCGGTCCTGTCGGGCGCGGGCCTGCCCGACGACCGGCAAGCCCGCATGGCGGCCCGCCGCGCCTTCGTCAACCTGAAGCAGACCTACATCGCAGCCGTCGCGGACCTGCCCGGCCCACGCGCCGACTGGCTGCGCTACCAGATCCGCCATGCCGCCGAGCCGGCCGACCTGTGGCTGCTGCGCGCCGCGGTCTTCGACGCCCTGCCGGCGCAACAGCACCGCGAGGCCCGCGACACGCTGCAGCGCGGCATCGATTCAGTCTTCCCCAGCACCTCACCGAGCAGCGGCTTCGCACCGCTGTTCTGACCCAGGCTACGGCCGGGCCAGCTGCAGGTCGGTCTGCACGAAGCGGAAGGTGTGCCGCTCGCCGAAGCGCTCGGCAATCAAGGCCTCGTAGCGCTGCATCACCGCGCGCACGAAATCATCCTGCTGCTCGGGGGGCAGGCAGCGCGTCCAGGCGCCGAAGCCGGCATGGCAGAAGCCGAAGAAGGCCTCGTCGCTGCCGAAATCCCAGCGCTTGAGCGCGCTCTGCACGCCCTCCACCCGAAGCCCGGCCTGGGCCGCCAGGGCCGCATAGGCCTGCGCGTCCAGCCGCAGATAGGGGTCGCTGAAAGCGTTGAAGGCCGCTGCCCAGGGCGGCTCGCGGCGCACGGCCTCGGCCGTTTCTTCCAGGCTGGCCAGTTCGCCGCGGGTGACCAGCCGAAGGCGGGCCTGACCCTGCGGCTTCAGCGCATCACGGATGCCCGCCAGCGCCTGCAACTGCTGCTCGGCCGTCGGCACCCAGTGCAGGGTGTTGAATGACAGCACCAGGTCGAACTGGGGGCCGAGGCCCAGGCTGCGCGCATCGGCCACCTCGAAGCGCAGGTTGGCATGCGCCGGCGGGCCGAACTGTCGGCGTGCGTGATCCACCATGTCCGGCGAGGCATCGACGCCCAGCACGCTGCCACGCGGCAACAGTGCGGCCACCCGCGCCGTCAGCTTGCCGTCACCGCAGCCGACGTCGAGCACCTGCTCGTCGCCGCGCAGCACCAGCAGCGACAGCACCTCGTCGGCCATCGCCGCCTGCAGGCTGGAATGGCGCGCGTAGTCGTCGCCGCGCCAGGTGTCGGGGGTGGCCATGGCGGGGGCTTCAGCGGCCCAGGAAATCGGCCTTGCCCAGATCCACGCCCGCATGGCGCAGCAGCGCGTAGGCGGTGGTGGCGTGGAACATGAAGTTCGGCAGCGCGAAGTGCTTCAGGAAGGTCTCGCCGGTGAACTGCAGCGCATCGCCACTGCGCATCGGCACGCTGATCGGCTTGTCATCCGAGCCGTCCACCTGCGCCGGGCTGAAGGACTGCACATGCGCCAGCGTCTTGCGGATGCGCGCACGCAGGTCGTCCAGCGTGGCCTCGTTGTCCTCCCACTTCGGGATCTCGGCACCGGCCAGCCGCGACATGCAGCCCTTGGCAGCATCGCTGGCGATCTGGATCTGCCGCGCGAAGGGCAGCATATCCGGCGCCAGCCGCAGGCCCAGGTAGTTGTTGGCGTCGAACTTGCGCGCCTGCGCATGGGCCTCGGCCCGGTCCAGCCAGTTGAGCATGTTGTTCAGGATGCGCGCGAACACCGGTGCGCTGGCCGAATGCATGGAGAGGCTCATGGTTGTCTGCGAATGGCGTTGCGGGTGGGGCGCATCGTAGCGCTGCGGGGCGCCGGCCGCCGGCGGCAGGGCAGAATGCCTGCTGACATGAAACCCCCACGCTCACTTCGTTCGCTGCCCCCCAAGGGGGCGGTCAGTACCTTCGGAACGGCCGGGCGGTACTGACATGAACATCATCATCCTCGACGACTACCAGGACGCGGTGCGCAAGCTGAAGTGCGCCGCCAAGCTGGAGACGCTGAACGCCAAGGTCTTCACCAACACGGTCAAGGGCATCGGACAGCTGTCGGTGCGCCTGCGCGATGCCGACGTGCTGGTGCTGATCCGCGAGCGCACCCACTTCCCGCGGCAGCTGCTGGAAAAGCTGCCCAAGCTGAAGCTGATCTCGCAGACCGGGCGGGTCGGTGGCCACATCGACCTGCAGGCCTGCACCAAGCTCGGCATCGCCGTGGCCGAAGGCGTGGGCTCGCCGGTGGCGCCGGCCGAGCTGACCTGGGCGCTGATCATGGCCAGCATGCGGCGGCTGCCGCAGTACATCGGCAACCTGAAGCACGGTGCCTGGCAGCAGGCCGGCCTGAAGACCGCATCGATGCCGCCCAACTTCGGCATCGGCCAGGTGCTGCGCGGCCGACACCTGGGCATCTGGGGCTACGGCAAGATCGGCCAGCTGGTGGCCGGCTACGGGCGCGCCTTCGGCATGCAGGTCAGCATCTGGGGCAGCGAATCGGCCCGCGCCAAGGCGGTAGCCGATGGCCACCAGGCGGCCAGCAGCTGCGAGGCCTTCTTCGAAAGCTGCGACGTGCTTAGCGTGCACCTGCGCCTGAGCGAGCGCACCCAGGGCATCGTCAAGCTGGAAGACCTGTCGCGCATGAAGCCCACCGCGCTGTTCGTCAACACCTCGCGCGCCGAGCTGGTGGAAGAGCATGCGCTGGTCTCGGCGCTGAACCGCGGCCGCCCGGGCATGGCGGCGATCGACGTCTTCGAGAGCGAGCCGATCCTGCAGGGCCACCCGCTGCTGCGGCTGGAGAACGCGGTGTGCACGCCGCACATCGGCTATGTCGAGCAGGACAGCTACGAGCTGTACTTCAGCGCCGCCTTCGACAACGTGGTGAACTTCGTCAACAACAACCCGACGAACATCGTCAACCCCGACGCGCTGAAGGTGCTGCGCTGACCACCGAGCCGCTGCAGCGCCCGGCCAGCCCGTGGCGCATGGCCTGGGCCTTCAACCGCATGGCGCTGCAGGGCTTCGGCGGCGTGCTGGCGGTCGCCCAGCGCGAGCTGGTCGAGCGCGAACGCTGGCTGACGAAGACGCAGTTCCTCGAGGTGCTGTCGCTGGGCCAGGTGCTGCCGGGGCCGAACATCGTCAACATGGCGCTGATCATCGGCGACCGCTTCTTCGGCTGGCGTGGCGCGGCGGCTGCGCTGCTGGGCCTGCTGGCGATGCCGCTGCTGATCGTGCTGCTGCTGGCCACGCTGTACCGCGAGTTCGTCGACCTGCCGGCCGTGGCCGGCGCGCTGCGCGGCATGGGCGCGGTGGCCGCCGGGCTGGTGATCGGCACCGCGGTCAAGCTGCTGGGCGGCCTGCGAGACAACCCGCTGGGCAAGCTGCCGGCCGCTGCGGTGGCGCTGCTGACGCTGCTGGCCATCGGCTTCTGGCGCTGGCCGATGGTGGCGGTGGTGCTGGGCCTGGGCGGCGCGTCTGTGGCGCTGGCCTGGTGGAGGCTGGGCCGGTGAACGCGCTGTGGTTCGGCGCACACGGGCTGGACAGCGGCGTGCTGCTGGCGCTGTTCCTGCACTTCGGCATGCTGTCGTTGCTGGCCATCGGCGGCGCCATCACCACCGCGCCGGACATGCAGCGCTACGTGGTCGGCCAGCACGGCTGGCTGACCGATGCGCAGTTCACCAGCTCGGTGGCCATCGCCCAGGCCGCGCCGGGGCCCAACCTGCTGTTCGTGGCCGTGGTGGGCTGGAACATCGCCGGCCTGGCGGGCGTGGTGGCCACGCTGGCCGGCAGCCTGCTGCCGTCGACCACGCTGGCGCTGGCGGCCTCGCGCTACGGCGACCGGCGGCGCGACTCGCGCGCGATGAAGGCCTTCAGCGCCGGCATGGCGCCGCTGACGCTGGGCCTGCTGCTGGCCACCGGCTGGGTGCTGACATCGCCGGTGCGCGACAGCTGGGGCGCGCTGCTGCTGGTGCCGTTCACCGTGCTGATGCTGGTGAAGACCAAGCTCAGCCCGGTCTGGCTGGTGGCCGTCGGGGCGGTGGTGGGCGCTTTGGGTTGGGCCGGCTGACGGCTGCAGCGGCTACAGGAAACGCTCCAGCAGGCGCTTCGAGTGCCGGTCCAGCGCGAGGAAATCGCGCACCACGAACTGCAGGCCCTGGCTGTCGGCGATCAGCAACTGGGTCCGGCCGATGCGGCGGATGTCCTCTTCGCCCTTCAGCACGAAGCGCGTCTCGCCGCGGTCGGTGTCCACACGCCAGGTGCTGGGTGTCGAAAAGCTGCTCACCGCCAACAACCGGCGGATCTCGGGCACGAACTCGCGCTCGGCCAGTTGTTCCTCGATCAGCCCGCGCTCGGCAACGGGCAGATCGTCCAGCCGCTCGACCCAGGCCAGTTCGTGGCCCTCGGCGCTCAGCAGCGACAGGCCCTCGCCCGGCGCGGCGATCGGGAAGGCGCGCACCGGCACCACGCCCACGTGCGCTGTGCCATCCGCGCCCGTGAACACCAGGCGGCCGAAGTCGTCGCGCTGCAGCTTCATGCGCCGCCCCCGGCATGCACCGCCGCATGCGTGGTGGCTTCGGCCGCCACCTGTGCAGCGATCAGCGGCTCGCCGCCCTGCACGTCGAGGTCGCTGCCGTCCACCCGACGCGCCTGCGCCTCGTACAGCCGCCAGTAGGCGCCGCGCTGCTCGATCAGTTCGTCGTGCGGGCCGACTTCCACCACCCGGCCGCGATCCATCACCACCAGCCGGTCAGCCTTGCGCAGGGTGGAGAGGCGGTGGGCGATGGCAAGGGTCGTGCGGCCCTGCACCAGGTTGTCCAGCGCCTTCTGGATCTCCTTCTCGGTCTCGGTGTCCACCGCGGAGGTGGCCTCGTCCAGGATCAGGATCTTCGGATCGATCAGCAGCGCGCGGGCGATGCTGATGCGCTGCCGCTCGCCGCCCGACAGCCCCTGCCCACGCTCGCCGACCAGGCTGTCGTAGCCCTGCGGCAGGCGCAGGATGAACTCGTGTGCATGCGCGGCGCGCGCTGCGGCCACAATCTCGGCACGCGTGGCCTCGGGCTTGCCGTAGGCGATGTTCTCGGCCACCGTGCCGAAGAACAGGAAGGGCTCCTGCAGCACCAGGCCGATGTGGCGCCGGTAGTCGGCCACGCCGTAGCGGCGCAGGTCGGTGCCGTCGACCAGGATGCTGCCGTCCGTCACGTCGTAGAAACGGCAGATCAGGTTGACCAGCGTGCTCTTGCCCGAGCCGCTGTGGCCCACCAGGCCGATCATCTCGCCTGGCCGGATGTCCAGGTCCAGCCCGCGGATCACGCCACGGCTGCCATAGCGGAAGCCCACGCCGCGCAATTCGATGCGGCCCTGCAGCCGCTGGATCGGCACCGGGTTCGCCGGCTCGGGCACGTTGCTGCTGTGGTCCAGGATGTCGAAGATGCGCTTGGCGCCGGCCGCCGCCTTCTGCGTCACGCTGACGATGCGGCTCATCGAATCCAGCCGCGTGTAGAAGCGGCCGATGTAGGCGATGAAGGCGGTCAGCACACCCACGGTGATCTGCCCGCGGCTCACCTGCCAGATGCCGAAGGCCCAGACCACCAGCAGCCCGATGTCGGTAAGCAGCGAGACCGTCGGCGAGAACAGGCTCCAGGTCTTGTTCAGCTTGTCGTTCACCGCCAGGTTCAGCCGGTTGGCCTGCCGGAAGCGTGCGGCCTCGCGCTGCTCCTGCGCGAAGGCCTTGACCACGCGAATGCCCGGGATGGTGTCGGCCAGCACACTGGTCACGTCGGCCCAGACCCGATCGATCTTCTCGAAGCCGGTGCGCAGCTTGTCGCGCACGCGGTGGATCATCCAGGCGATGAAGGGCAGCGGCACCAGCGTCACCAGCGCCAGCCAGGGGTCGATGGAGAACAGGATCACCGCCGTCATGCCGATCATCAGCACATCGGTGGCGAAGTCCAGCGCGTGCAGTGACAGGAACACCGAGATGCGGTCGGTTTCGGAGCCGATGCGCGCCATCAGGTCGCCGGTGCGCTTGGCGCCGAAGTAGTCCAGGCTCAAGCCCAGCAGGTGGTCGAAGGCGGCGGTGCGCAGGTCGGCGGCGATGCGCTCAGAGACCAGGGCCAGCAGCCAGGTGCGCGCCCAGCCCAATGACCAGGCCAGCAGCGCCGAGCCCAGCAGCCCGGCCAGCAGCCACATCACGTACACCGGGTCGATGCGCTGCCCGTTCTGGAACGGAATCAACACCTTGTCCATCAACGGGATGGTCAGGTAAGGCGGTACCAGCGTGGCCGCGGTCGACGCCAGGGCCAGCGCAAAGCCCACCAGCAACTGCCGGCGGTAGGGCCGGGCAAAGCGGCCCAGGCGCAGCAGCACCCAGGTGGAGGGCGAATCCTGCGGCTCGCGGGCGGCTGGGCCCTCGTCTTCGGCCGCTTCGTCGGGCTCGGGCGCCTGGCCCGCGCGGCGGGCCTGCTGGCGCTCGAAGGCGGCCAGCAGCTTCTGCGCCTGGGCATCGACCCCCAGGGTGTAGCGCCAGCGGGCCAGCCGCTGCCGGGCGTCGCACAGCTCCAGGCTGCCGACGCCGGCGTGGTCGGCATGGCGCAGCTGCAGCCCCGGCGCCAGTGGCCAGGCCTGCCAGGCGCCCTGCCCAGCCCGGGCCAGCAGGCGCCGGTCGGTCAGTGCCAGCCAGCCGTCGCTGAAACGCAGTTGCGGGTCGAGGTCAACCGGAACGGCCGCCAGCACGTTCTCACCGGGAGCCAGCTCCGCCCGCAGTGCATGCTGCACTGCATCCAGGGGGTCGGCCGCAATGACAGGAACGACGGAGGGGTTGGACATGAAGCTAGGGCTCGACGGCCGCGCCGGCGGCGGTGGCCGCATGCCGGACAGGCGGCGCGATTCTCCCCCAAGCCCCCGCCACCGCTGATGGAACGCAAGAACGACATCCGCCTGCTGCGCATCCGGTACCTGCGCGGCCCCAACCTCTGGACCTACCGCCCGGCGCTGGAAACCTGGCTGGACCTTGGCGAGCTGGAGGACTTTCCGTCCAACACCCTGCCCGGCCTGAACCAGCGGCTGTGCGCGTGGCTGCCGGCACTGGCCGAGCACCACTGCGGCGTCGGCGAGCGCGGCGGCTTCCTGCAGCGGCTGCAGGAAGGCACCTGGTGCGGCCACGTGCTGGAACACGTGGTCATCGAGCTGCTGAACCTGGCCGGCATGCCCACCGCCTTCGGCCAGACCCGCAGCACCAGCCGGCGCGGCGTCTACCGCATGGTGTTCCGCGCCCGCGACGAACAGGTGGCGCGCATGGCGCTGGCCCAGGGCCACCGGCTGCTGATGTGCGCCATCAACGACGAGCCCTTCGACGTGCCGGCGGCGGTGGTGGCGGTGCGCGAGACCATCGACGCCTGCTACCTGGGCCCCAGCACCGCGGCCATCGTGGCCGCTGCCACCGACCGGCGCATCCCGCACATCCGGCTGAACGAGGGCAACCTGGTGCAGCTGGGCCACGGCAAGCGCCAGCGCCGCATCTGGACCGCCGAGACCGACCTGACCAGCGCGATCGCCGAAGGCATCGCCAGCGAGAAGGACCTGACCAAGCGCCTGCTGCGCGCCGTGGGCGTGCCGGTGCCCGACGGGCAGATCGTCGGCAGCCCGGCCGAAGCCTGGGAGGCGGCGCAGGACATCGGCCTGCCGGTGGTCGTCAAGCCATCCGACGCCAACCATGCGCGCGGCGTCAGCCTGGACCTGCGCGAGCAGGCCGACATCGAGAAGGCCTTTGGCGTGGCCGATGCCGAAGGCAGCGAAGTCATCGTCGAGCGCTACATCCCGGGCGACGAGCACCGGCTGCTGGTCGTCGGGGGCCAGGTGGTCGCGGCGGCGCGCGGCGAGAACCTGTACCTCGTCGGCGACGGCCGGCAGTCGGTGGCCGAGCTGATCGACTGCCAGATCAACGCGGACCCGCGCCGCGGTGACGCCGAGGAGCTGCCGCTGGAGACCGTCTTCCTGGAGCGTGACGGCGTCATGCGCCTGCTGCTGGAGCGCCAGGGCCTGAACGCCACCTCCGTGCCGGCCGCCGGCCGGCGGGTGCTGGTGCAGCGCACCGGCAACGTGGCCATCGACTGCACCGACGAGGTCCACCCCGAGGTGGCCCATGCCGCCACGCTGGCAGCGCGGGTGGTGGGGCTGGACATCGCCGGCATCGACCTGGTGGCCGAAGACATCTCCAAACCGCTGCAGGCCACCGGCGGCGCCATCGTCGAGGTCAACGCCGGCCCCGGCTTGCTGCCGCACCTGAAGCCGGTGATGGGCGCGCCGCGGCCGGTGGGCCAGGCCATCGTCGAGCACCTGTTCCCCGACGCGGACGACAGCGGCCGCATCCCGATCGTCGGCGTGGCCGGCTCGCGCCACACCACGCAGATCGCCCGGCTGGTGGCGTGGGTGATGCAGCTGGGCGGGCGCCACGTGGGCCTGGCCTGCCGGGACGGCCTGTTCCTCGACCGTCGGCAGGTCGAGTCGGGCGACTGCACGCACTGGGAGGCCGGCCGCCGGCTGCTGATCAACCGCAGCGTCGAGGCCGCGGTGTTCGAGAACGATGCCGCCGCCATCCTGAACAACGGCCTGGCCTATGACCGCTGCGCGATAGGCATCGTCACCGACCTGGGCGGCATCGAGGCGCTGGCCGAGCACGACGTGCACGACGCCGACCAGATGCTGAAGGTGCTGCGCACCCAGGTCGACGTGGTGCTGGCCGACGGGGCCGCGGTGCTGAATGCCGACGACGCGCGCGTTGCCGGCCTGGCGCGACTGTCCGATGGCGGCGTGCTGCTGTACGCGCTGGACGAACGGGCGCCGCCGCTGGAGGCGCACCGCGCCGCCGGCGGGCGGGCGGTGTTCCTGCGCGGTGACGACTGCGTGCTGGCCGAAGGCTCGTCCGAAACCGTGCTGGCCCGGCCGGCCCCCCTGGCGGCCCGCGCCGAGCCCTTGCCGCCCGAGGCGCTGCTGCCGGCCGTGGCCGCGGCCTGGGCCATGGGCATCGTGGCCGACCTGATCACCGCCGGCGTGCAGACTTTCGGCCCCGCGCCAGCCAGCGCACGCAGCGCGGTGGCTCATGCGCTGATCGACGACAGAAAGGCGGCCGACTGATGGAGCTGTCCCGCATCCGCGCACTGCGCGGTCCCAACCTGTGGAGCCGCCACACCGCCATCGAGGCGATCGTGCGCTGCAGCGAGGCCGAGCGCGACATCGCCCGCCTGCCAGGCTTCGAGTCGCGGCTGCGCATGCTGTTCCCGGCCATCGCCGAATCCTGGCCGATCGACGAAGGATCGCTGTCGCTGGCCCAAGTGCTGGAGCTGGCGGCCCTGGCGCTGCAGGCCCAGGCCGGCTGCCCGGTCACCTACAGCCGCACCGCCGCCACCGCGGAGGCAGGCACCTACCAGGTGGTGGTGGAGTACAGCGAGGAGCAGGTCGGCCGCGAGGCGCTGCAGCTGGCCGCACAACTGCTGTCCGCCGCGGCCGATGGCGGCAGCTTCGACGCCACCGCCGCCGTGGGCCGGCTGCGCGAGGTCGATGAAGACCTGCGCCTCGGGCCGTCCACCGGCTCCATCGTCAGCGCCGCCATCGCGCGTGGCATCCCCTACCGGCGGCTCACCGAAGGCAGCCTGGTGCAGTTCGGCTGGGGCGCCAAACAGCGCCGCATCCAGGCCGCCGAGGTGGACACCACCAGCGCCGTGGCCGAATCGATCGCCCAGGACAAGGACCTGACCAAGACGCTGCTGCAGGCTGCAGGCGTGCCGGTACCCATCGGCCGGCCGGTGCGCGACACCGACGATGCCTGGGCGGTGGCCCAGCAGATCGGCCTGCCGGTGGTGGTGAAGCCGCAGGACGGCAACCAGGGCAAGGGCGTCACCGTCAACGTGGCCACCCGTGAGCAGCTGGACGCGGCCTTCAAGGCCGCGGAAGCTATCGGCACGGTGATGGTCGAGAAATACCTGGCCGGCAACGACTTCCGCCTGCTGGTGGTGGGCAAGAAGCTGGTGGCGGCGGCGCGGCGCGACCCGCCGCTGGTCATCGGCGATGGCCGGCTGACCGTGCGCGAGCTGGTCGACCGCGTCAACGCCGATCCGCGCCGCGGCGACGGCCATGCCACTTCGCTGACGCGCATCCGGCTGGACGACATCGCCATCTCGCGGCTGCAGGTGCAGGGGCTGGAGCCGAACTCGGTGCCGGCCAAGGGCCAGCGTGTGCTGCTGCGCAACAACGCCAACCTGAGCACCGGCGGCACCGCCACCGACGTCACCGACGACGTGCACCCGGACGTGGCCGCGCGCGCGGTGGCCGCGGCGCAGATGGTGGGGCTGCACATCTGCGGCGTCGACGTGGTCTGCGAAAGCGTGCTGCGCCCGCTGGAAGAGCAACGCGGCGGCGTGGTCGAGGTGAATGCCGCGCCGGGCCTGCGCATGCACCTGACGCCTTCCTACGGCAAGGGCCGGCCGGTGGGCGAGGCGATCATCGGCCACCTGTATGGCCCCGGCGAAGACGGCCGCGTGCCGGTGGTGGCCGTCACCGGCACCAATGGCAAGACCACGGTGACGCGGCTGGTGGCCCACCTGATGGCCACCGCCGGCCTGCGCGTGGGCATGACGAACACCGACGGCGCCTATGTGCAGGGCCGGCAGATCGACAGCGGTGACTGCAGCGGCCCGCGCAGCGCCCGCAACGTGCTGGCCCATCCCGATGTGGATGCCGCGGTGTTCGAAACCGCGCGCGGCGGCATCCTGCGCGAGGGCCTGGGCTTCGACCGCTGCGCGGTGGCGGTGGTCACCAACATCGGCGAAGGCGACCACCTGGGCCTGAACTTCATCACCACGGTGGAAGACCTGGCGGTGCTGAAGCGCGTGATCGTGCAGAACGTAGCGCCGGGCGGCCATGCGGTGCTGAACGCGGCGGATCCGATCGTGGCCGCGATGGCCGCCGTCTGTCCGGGGCAGGTGTGCTTCTTCGCCGCCGACCGGCAGCACCCGGTGATGGCCACGCACCGGGCCCAGGGCCGCCGTGTGGTCTACGTGGAAGGCGACGCGATCATCGCGGCGCAGGGCTCGTGGCGCGAGCGGCTGCCGCTGGCGGAGATCCCGCTCACGCGCAACGGCAGCATCGGCTTCCAGGTCGAGAACGCTATGGCCGCGGTGGCGGCCGCCTGGGGCGTGGGCCTGGACTGGGACGCGGTGCGCCGCGGGCTGGCCAGCTTCGTCAGCGACGCCGCCACCACGCCGGGCCGCTTCAACGTGCTGGACTACCGCGGCGCCACGCTGATCGCCGACTACGGCCACAACCCCGACGCGATGCGCGCGCTGGTGCGGGCGGTGGAGGCGATGCCGGCGCAGCGCCGCATGGTGGTGATCAGCGGCGCTGGCGACCGACGCGACGAAGACCTGCGCGAGCAGACGGTGATCCTCGGCCCGGCCTTCGACGAGGTGATCCTGTACCAGGACGCCGCGCAACGCGGCCGCGCCGATGGCGAGGTGATCGCGCTGCTGCGCGACGGCCTGCAAGTCGCCGAGCGCACGAAGCGCATCGACGAGATCCGCGGTGAGTTCGCTGCCATCGACGCCGCGCTGGCGCGGCTGCAGCCTGGCGACCTGTGCCTGGTGCTGGTGGACCAGGTGCAAGAGGCGCTGGACCACCTGGCCCGGCGCGTGGCCGAGGGCTGACGCGCTACGCGTCGATGACGATCACGTCGTCGGCCGGCGGCTCGGCATAGAGCTGCTGCACCAGCGCGGCCCGCCGCGTCAGCGCCGCGCGCTGGTTGATGTAGCCCTTGTCGGTGAGCTCGTTGCCGTCGATCGACGGCGGCTCGGCCATCAGCAGCACGCGGTGGATGCGCTGGCTGCTGCCGGTCTGCGCGGCGTTGTGCGCGGCCAGGCCCTCGCGCACGCGTTGGCGGATCGCCGGGTGCTGCATCAGCTGCTCCAGCGTGGCCTCGGGCTGGCCGGCCAGCTGACGGCAGGCCAGCAGGTTGGGCCAGGCCAGCAGTGCCACGTAGGCCTTGTCCTGCCCGGCCACCAGCGCGTCCTGCACCACCGGCGACGCGGCGGCAATGGCCGCCACGCGCAGCGGGCCCACGTGCACGAAGGTGCCGGATTCGAGCTTGAAGTCCTCGACCACACGGCCGGCGAAGATCAGGCCCTGCGCCGGGTCGTCCGGGTCGACGAAGGTGGCGGCATCGCCGATCTTGTAGAAGCCTTCCTCGTCGAAGGCGGCCTTGGTCAGTTCCGGCTGGCGGTGGTAGCCGGGCGTGACGATCACGCCGCGCAGCCGCGCCTCGTACTTGGGCCCGGCCGGCACCAGCTTCAGCTCCACGCCCGGGTGCGGCAGGCCGATCAGGCCGACGCGCTCGGTCTCCCAGTAGGTGCTGGTGGCCGTGGGCGCGGTCTCGGTGGAACCCCAGCCGGTGAAGAAGACGATGCGCTGGCCGGTGTACTTGACGGCCAGCGCCTGCATGCGCCGGTACAGGTCGTCGCTGAGCGTGGCGCCGCCGTAGCTGAGCAGGCTCAACCGCGCGAAGAACTTGCGCGCCAGCGCGTCGTCGTGCTCCAGCGCGGTGGCCAGCATCGCGTAACCGGCCGGCACGTTGGAGAAGGCGGTGGGCGAGACCTCGCGCAGGTTGCGCAGCGTCGTGTCGAATTGGCCGGGTAGCGGCCGGCCTTCGTCGATGTAGAGCGTGCCGCCATGGCCCAGCAGCGTGTGGAAGGTGGCGTTGCCGCCCATCGTATGGTTCCACGGCAGCCAGTCCAGGTACACCGGCGGCTCGTCGCCGGGCGCCGGCGCGCGCGTCTGCAGCGACATCGCCATGTTGGCGCACATCATGCGCTGGGTGTTGATGACGGCCTTCGGCATGCCGGTGGAGCCGCTGGTGAACAGCAGCTTGCCGACGCTGTCGGGCGTCAGCGCGGCCAGGGCGGCGTCCACCGCGGGCGTCACCTTGGTGGCGGCCAGCTCCGCATAGGCACGGCTGGGCAGGCCTTCGGGCGCGCGGTCGTAATGCACCAGCGTCACGCCGCGCAGGTCCAGCGCGGCCAAGGCCTGCGTGAAGGGCGCACCGTCCTGCACCATCACCACCGACGGGCGGATCAGATCGAAGATGTAGCGCAGCTTGACGTGGTCCTGGCTCAGCAGCGAATAGGCCGGCGACACCGGCGCGGCCGGCGCGCCGGCCTGCATCGCGGCGAAGGTCATCAGCGCGTGTTCGATCGAATTGCCGCTGAGGATGGCCACCGGCTTGTCCGGCCCGGCGCCCAGGTCCAGCAGCGCCTGCGTCAGCGCGTTCACCGTGGCGCGGGCCTGCGCGTAGCTGATCTTCAGCCAGGCGCCTTCGGGCCCGCGGCGCTGCGCCAGCCAGGTGTGGTCGGGGCGCTCGTCGGCCCACTTGTGCAGCAGGCTGGGGATGTGCGTCGGGTAGGCCTGCAGCGGCACGCGCGAGCGCATGATCATGCTGCCGTCGTCGCGGCGGATCAGCTCGATGTCGCGCTGCAGCCAGTGGAGCTTCTTGAACGGCGGCGCGGCAGACGTGTATTGCATCGAAGTGGCTTTCGGACGTTGGGGCAATCGCGAGTCTGGCGGCGAATGCCTTCACGCAGAATAGGGACCACTGCTCACCCCACCCTGTCGCCTGCGGGACAAACGATGACCGCCCCCGATCCGAACGCTGCCGCCCCTGTGCTGGACATTCCTGAAGGCTTCAAGCCGCGGCGCTTCGGCGATGGCTTCATCGCCCACAACGGGCCGCTGTACGTGAAGAAGCTGGAGCGCGGCATCCTGCTGGGCTTCCGCGTCGAGGCGCGGCATTGCAACCCGATGGGCATCTGCCACGGCGGCATGATCGCCACCTTCTGCGACATGCTGCTGCCGATCTCGGCGCACTACCTTTCACCCGAGCTGGAACGCCGCTTCCTGCCGACCATCAACCTGCAGGTGGACTACCTGGCCGCATCCAAGCGGGGTGCCTGGGTGCAGGGCGAGGCGCAGCTGCTGCGCGCCACGCGCAGCATGGTCTTCATGCAGGGCGTGGTCAGCGCCGACGGTGAAGCAGTGGCCCGCGTCAGCGGCATCTTCAAGATCGGCCCGCGCTTCGAGGATGCGGTGATGAAGCCGCCCTCCCCCTGAACCAGGAGACCGCCATGTCGCTGCTGCTGACCCACCACGATGCGCACCCCTTCATGGGCATGGACGTGGCCTGGCTGCTCGAGCAGCGCGCGCTGACGCGCCGCGACCACCCGTTCCTGATCTGGGTGCCCTTCGACGGCCCCGAGCAGCGCTTCACCTACGGCCAGTTCGTGGCCCGCGTGCAGCGCATCGCCGGCGGCCTGCATGCGCGCGGCGTGCAGCGCGGCGAGCGCGTGTTGATCCACCTGGACAACTGCGCCGAGGCACTGCTGGCCTGGTATGCCTGCACCTGGCTGGGCGCGGTGGCAGTGACCACCAACGCCCGCGCCGCCGGCGACGAGCTGGCGTACTACGCCGAGCACAGCCAGGCCGTGGCCGGCATCACCCAGCCGCGCTTTGCCGAGCTGGTGGCCAGGCACTGCACGGGCCTGAAGTGGCTGGTCGTCACTGCCGACGACAACGGCACGCCGCCGGCGCAGCCCACGCCGCACAGCCACCATTTCGACACGCTGGACGGCCCGCCGCTGCCGCGCCATGCGCCCGACCCGCTGGCACCTTGCAGCGTGCAGTACACCTCGGGCACCACCTCGCGGCCCAAGGGCGTGCTGTGGACCCATGCCAATGCGCTGTGGGGCGCGCGCGTGAACGCGCTGCACGAAGACCTGCGCGCCGAGGACGTGCACCTGGTGCACCTGCCGCTGTTCCACACCAATGCGCAGGCCTATTCGGTGCTGGCCTGCCTGTGGGCCGGCGCCACCGCGGTGGTGATGCCGCGCTTCTCGGCCAGCCGCTTCTGGCCGGTGTCGCTGAAGCACCGCTGCACCTGGACCTCGCTGGTGCCCTTCTGCACCAAGGCGCTGATGGAGCACGAGGTGCCGGCGATGCACCACTACCGGCTGTGGGGCAGCGCGGTCAACGAGCCGCCCACCGACGCGCATTTCCGCGTCAAGACCATCGGCTGGTGGGGCATGACCGAGACCATCACCCAGGGCATCGTCGGCAGCCCGCACCTGCCGAACCGCAGCTTGAGCATCGGCCGGCCGGCGCCGGAGTACGGCATCGCGGTCGTCGAGGACGACAGCATGCCGGTGCGCGAGGCACGGCACGTGAGCCCCGGCGGCAGCGGGCACCTGCTGATCCGCGGCGTGCGCGGGCTGTCGCTGTTCCACGAGTACCTGGCCAACCCGCGCGCCACCGCCGACAGCTTCGACCCGGACGGCTGGTTCCGCACCGGCGACATGATCAACGTGCTGGACGATGGCAGCCTGCAGTTCGGCGACCGCACCAAGGACATGCTGAAGGTCGGCGGCGAGAACGTCGCCGCCAGCGAGATCGAGCGCGTGGTGCTGCAGGTGGCCGGCGTGCACGAATGCGCGGTCGTTGCGAAGAAGCACCCGATGCTGGACGAGGTGCCGGTGCTGTTCGTGCTGCCGGCGGCACATGCCGACATCGACCTGCTGGAGCGCATCGCCGCGGCCTGCAGCGCACAGCTGGCCGATTTCAAGCGGCCGCACGAGATGCGCATCGTCAAGGACTTCCCGCGCTCGACGCTGGAGAAGATCGCCAAGGCCGAGCTGCGCAAGATGCTGGAGGCCGAATCCCCTGCCCCGCCCCGCTGACACCATGGACACCCGACCCGATCCCAAGACCCTGCAGCCGGCCGCGATGGTCGACAGCGACCATCCGGAGGTGATTGCCTTCGCGCAAGCGCATGCGCGCGGCAGCGACGACCGCGAGCGCGCGGTGTCGCTGTACTACGCAGTGCGCGACCGACTGCGCTACGACCCCTACCGCATCGACCTGAGCGTGCACGGCATGAAGGGCAGCCGCGCACTCGCCAAGGGCTACGGCTGGTGCGTGCCGAAGGCCGCGGCACTGGCCGCGGTGTGCCGCGCCGCCGGCATCCCGGCACGGGTGGGCTATGCCGACGTGCGCAACCACCTCAGCACCGAACGCATGCGGAAGAACATGGGCAGCGACCTGTTCGTCTGGCACGGCTACACCGACATCTGGCTCGACGGCCAATGGCTGAAGGCCACACCGGCCTTCAACATCGAGCTGTGCGAGCGCTTCGGGTTGCTGCCGTTGGAGTTCGACGGCCGCGCCGATTCGATCTACCACCCCTTCGACAAGGCCGGCAACCGCCACATGGAGTACGTGACGATGCACGGCACCTTCGACGACGTGCCGCTGCAGCAGATCCTGGACGCCTTTGCCGTGCATTACCCAAACATGCCGCTGGAGAAGAGCGGGCAGGAAGGGGACTTTGAGGCGGATGCGGCGCGCGAGGCGGCCGCGTTGCGCAGCGGCTGATTTCAGTCTGCCCGCACGCAGCGAAAGCCGATATAGACCACGGCCGTGTCAGCGGGCTTGGATTGCAAGTGCTCGGCGCGCATCTGGGCGGCGCCGTACCACCACGAGCCCCCGCGCGTGCGGCGTTCGGCATTGCCGGCGGCCCCAGCCGGCTCGTCCACCCATTCCCAGGCATTGGCACCCATGTCGTGCAAGCCGTTCACGCCGGCGGGTGTGGCCGTCACCCGCGCGTGGCCGTAGCCGCGCAGCAGCGTTGCACCATGGGCGATGGCACGCTGGCGGGCCTGCGGACCGCAATCCTCCAGGCACTGCGCGCCAGTCGGCTGCTCGCCCGTCGGGAAGGCATAGCGGCGCCCGCGCTCGAAGGGCGCCGGCGGCGCGGCGCGGCGTTCGGTGTAGGCCGCCAGCAGCCACTGCGCATCCGTGGGCAGGCGGCCGCCGGCCCACTGGCAGAAGGCCTGTGCCTCGTGGAAGGTGATGTGCACCGCCGGCTCGTCGTCAGCCGCGGCGCGGCCGTTGCCGAAGGGCGTCTGCCAGGTCCAGCCCGGTTTCTTCACCCAGCCGGCTTCGTAGACCTCGCCACCGCCTTCGCGCTCGGCGCGCGTGCGCAGGCCCGTGGCCTGGACGAAGCGGCGGAACTGGCCCACGGTGGTCTCGGTGCGCGCGATGGCGAAGCCGTCGATGGGCTGCCAGTCGATGCCGGCCGCAGGCTGCGCAAGACCTGTCGGGGCCAGTGCCAGCAGCGGGAGGAACAGGAGCAGATGACGCATGCACGCAGTCTAGAAGCGCCGGCATGGCCCGCGTTGGCCGCGGGGCTTGGCCCCTTCAGCGTCGCCAGAACTGCGGTGTGAACAGCACCAGCAGGGACAGCAACTCCAGCCGCCCCAGCATCATGCCGAAGGTGCAGACCCAGGTCTGGAAATCGCTCAGCCCCTTGAAGTTCACGGCCGGACCGACCTCGCCCAGCCCCGGGCCGATGTTGTTGACGCAGGCCACCACCGCGGTGAAGGCCGTCACCACGTCCAGCCCGCTGAACAGCAGCAGCATCGTCAGCACCACCAGCGTGGCGCCGTAGACCATCATGTAGGCGATGACGTTCTGCATGACCCGGGCGTCGACGATCTGGCCGCCCATGGCCACCGGGTTGACCACGTTGGGGTGCACGATGCGCACCAGTTCATGCCGCGCCTGCTTCAGCAGCAGCAGCATGCGCATCATCTTGATGCCCCCGCCGGTGGACCCGCCGCAGGTGGCGAAGCAGCCGAGCAGGATCATCAGCAGCGGCGCGAATGCCGGCCACTGCCCGTAGTCCTGCGACGCATAGCCTGTGGTGGTGCCGATCGACACCACATGGAACACGGTGTGGCGCAGCGCCTCGGGGTAGCTGGCATAGGTGCCGCCCAGCCACAGGTACAGCGAGATCAATGCCACCGCGCCGACCATCACCAGGACGAAGGCACGCGCCTCCGTGTTGCGCCAAAGCGGCCGCAGCGAGCGCTGCCGCCAGGCCACGAAGTACAGCGCCACGCTGATGCCGGCCAGCATCATGAAGAACACCGCCACCGCCTCGATCAGCGCCGAGTTCCAGTAGCCGAAGCTGGCATCGTGCGACGAGAAGCCGGCCAGGCTCATCGTGGTGCACATGTGCATGAAGGCGTCGGCCCAGCTCATGCCCGCCGCGCGATAGGCAAAGAAACAGGCCACGCAGCCGACGAAGTACACCACCCACAGCCCGCGCGCCGTCTCGGCGATGCGCGGCGTCAGCTTGGCGTCCTTCATCGGCCCGGTCATCTCGGTCTTGAACAGCTGCGCGCCGCCCACGCCCAGCAGCGGCAGGATGGCCACCGCCAGCACGATGATGCCCAGCCCGCCCACCAGCTGCAGGAAGCAGCGCCAGACGTTCACCGACAGCGGCAACTCGTCCAGCCCGGTCAGCACGGTGGCGCCGGTGGCGCTGAAGCCGGACATCGCCTCGAAGTACGCGTCGGTGACGCTCAGCCCCGGAATCGCCAGCAGCAGCGGCAGCGCCGCAAAGGCCGGCAGCAGCAGCCACACCAGCGCCACCAGCACGAAGCCGTCACGCAGCTGCAGCTCGCGGCGGAAGCGCCGCGTGGCCAGGCTCAAGCCGCCACCGGCCGCGAAGGTCACACCGATGCCGACCAGGAACGCAAACTCGGCCGGGTCGTGCTGCGCCAGGGCAAAGGCCAGCGGCACCGCCATGACCAGAGCAAACAGCATCAGCACGCGGCCGATCAGCGCCGTCACGGCAAGCGGGGAGTTCATCGTGCGCGCACGGCGTCAGAAGAAGGTGGCACCCACCTGGAACAGCTTCTCGATCTGCCGCACCATGCGCTTGCGCGGTACGAAGACGATGACGTGGTCGCCGCTGCGGATCACCGTGTCGTGGTGGGCGATGATCACTTCCTTGGTCGGCATCAGGTCGGCGCCGGGCCCGTCGCGCACGATGGCACCGATCGCCGCGCCCGGCGGCAGTGGCAGCTGGTCGATGCGCTTGCCCACCACCTTCGAGCTCTTCTCGTCGCCACGGGCCACCGCTTCCAGCGCCTCGGCGTCGCCGCGGCGCAGGCTGTACACCGCGGCCACGTCACCGCGGCGCACATGCGCCAGCAGCTCGCCGATGATGGTCTGCGCCGGCGACACCGCGATGTCGATCTGCGTGCCCTGCCCCTGCACCAGATCGGCATAGGCGCGCCGGTTGATCAGCGCCAGAACGCGCTGCGCGCCCATGCGCTTGGCCAGCAGGCAGGACATGATGTTGTCCTCGTCGTCGCTGGTCAGCGCCAGGAACAGGTCGGTGTCCTGCACGTTCTCATGTTCCAGCAGTTCCTCGTCGGTGCTGTCGCCGCGCAGCACCAGCGTCGGCGCCGGCAGCTGGGTGCTCAGGTATTCGCAGCGCGCAGCGCTGGTCTCGATCAGCTTGACCTGGCAATCCTTGGCGATATGCCGCGCCAGCCGCAGCCCCACCCGGCCGCCACCGGCGATCATGACCCGGCGCACCGGCCGGTCGCGGCGGTGCAGTGCGTCGAGCACGCCGCGCACATGCTCGTTGGCCGCCAGCACGAACAGCTCGTCGCCGTGCTCTATGCGTGTGCTGCCGTCGCAGATCACCTGCCGGTCATGGCCCAGCACGTCGCGACGGTAGATGGCCACGATGCGCATCGGCAGGTCCGGCACCAGCTGCGGCAGCTCGCTGATCACGTGGCCGACCATGGGCCCGCCTTCCATCGCGCGCACCGCGATCAGGCTGACGCGCTGCTGCGAGAACTCCAGAACCTGCAGCGCCTCGGGGTAGACGATCAGCTTGCGGATGTAGGTGGTCAGGCTCTCCTCGGGGCAGATCAGCTCGTCCACCGCAAAGCCTTCGGAGCGCATCAGCTCGCTGCCGTCGATGAACTCGGGGCTTCGCACACGGGCGATGCGCGTCTGGATGCGGAACACCTCGTGCGCGATCTTGCAGGCCACCAGGTTGGTCTCGTCCAGCGGTGCGCAGGCGATCAGCATGTCGGCGTCCTCGGCGCCGGCCTCGCGCAGCACCGAAGGCTGGATCCCGTTGCCGACCACGCCGCGCAGGTCCAGGCGGTCCTGCAGCAGCGCCAGGCGCTGCGGGTCGGTGTCGATGACGGTGATGTCGTTCTGCTCGGAGACCAGGCTCTCGGCCACGCTTTCGCCCACGCGCCCGGCCCCCAGGATCAGGATCTTCATGGCGCCGGATTATGGTCAGGCCGGCGGGCCGCGATGCGCCCGGCCATCGCACAGCAGGCGGCGCTGGCCAGCCCGGCCACCGCGGCCGCCCAGAACACCGCCGCCAGGCCGAAGCGTTCGCTCAGCAGCCCGCCGGCCACACCACCCACCACGCCCGGCACGCCGTAGCCCAGCGTGGTGTACAGCGCCGAGCCGCGCGTGCGCAGCCGGTCCGGGAAGAAGCGTGCGATCAGGCTGGTGCAGGCCATGTGCTGCGCCGCAAAGGTCACCGCATGCGTCAGCTGCGCGGCGGCCAGTACGGCGGGCACCTCGCCGAAGGCCGCCGTCACCGCAAAGCGCAGCGCCGTCAGCAGCGCGGCCACCACCAGCCAGCGGTACTCGTCGATGCGCGCGAAATGCCTGCCCGCCAGCGCGAAGAAGGCGATCTCCGCCGCCACCGACACCGCCCACAGCGCACCCACCGCCGGCTTGCCGTAGCCCAGCCGGTCCAGGTACAGCGAGAAGAAGGCGTACATCGCCGTGTGCGCCAGCACCGTCAGCATCACCCCGGCGAAGAACCAGCGCACCTCGGGCCGGCGCATCACCGGGCCCACCGGCAGCCGCTCGCGGGCACTGCTGTTGTCTTCCCCCTGCGCCGGCAGCCGCCAGGCCGCCCAGGCCAGCAGCGTGAAGAGCAACAGCGTGAACAGCGGCAGCGCGGCGATGCCGGTGGTCTGCAGCACCACGCCGAACAGCATCACCGACACGATGAAGCCCACCGAGCCCCACAGCCGCACGCGGCCGTACTTGCGCGTATCCAGGCCGTCGGCGCGGTGCAGGTGCTTCAGCAGCAGCGATTCGCCGATGGGCGTGACCGCACCGTTGGCCAGGTACAGCGCCGCCACCGCCAGCGCCAGCGCCACCACGCCGGCATCGCGCACCCACCACAGCGCCGCGGCGGCCAGCGCGCTCAGCACCGTGGCCACACGCAGCAGGGCCACGCGGCGGCCGCCGTGGTCGGCCAACCAGCCCCACGCATAGGGGCCGACAACGCGCGTCCAGCTCTGCAGCGATGCGAAGCTTCCGATGGTCAGCGTCGAATAGCCCAGGTGCGCCAGCCACAGCGACGAATACGGGTTGAACAGCCCGATGGCGCCGTAATAGAACAGCCACAGTGCGCCGAAGGGCGCCGTCCTGAAGCGCGGCGCCGGGTCGTTCACGCGCCGCCGGCGGCGCCTGCAGAACCGGGAATGGGCGGCACCGGCAGCTGCACGTCGCCGCACTGCGCGCGGTGGCGCAGTGCATGGTCCATCACCACCAGCGCCAGCAGGGCTTCGGCAATGGGCGTGGCACGGATGCCCACGCAGGGGTCGTGTCGGCCGAAGGTCTCCACCGTCGTCGGCTGGCCCGCGCGGTCGATCGAGGCGCGCGGCAGGCGGATCGAACTGGTGGGCTTGATGGCGATGGACACCACCAGGTCCTGCCCGGTGGAGATGCCGCCCAGCACACCGCCAGCCTGGTTGCCGCGGAAGCCCTGCGGCGTCAGTTCATCGCCATGCTGGCTGCCCTTCTGCGTGATGCAGCCGAAGCCGGCGCCGATCTCCACGCCCTTGACGGCGTTCAGGCCCATCATCGCCCAGGCGATGTCGGCATCGAGCCGGTCGTACACCGGCTCGCCCAGGCCCACCGGCATGCCGCGCGCGGTGACGGTGAGCCGCGCGCCGCAGCTGTCGCCCGACTTGCGCAGCGCGTCCATGTAGGCCTCCAGCGTCGGCACGATGGCCGCGCTAGGCGCGAAAAAGGGGTTGTTCGGGATCTGGGCCTCGTCCTCGTAGGGGATGACGACCTCGCCGATCTGCGTCATCCAGCCGACGAAGGTAGTGCCGTACTGCTGCTGCAGCCACTTGCGCGCCACCGCACCGGCCGCCACCGTGGGCGCCGTCAGCCGGGCCGAGGCGCGGCCGCCGCCGCGCGGGTCGCGCAGGCCGTACTTGCGCCAGTAGGCATAGTCGGCATGGCCGGGGCGGAAGGTGTCGAGGATGTTGCCGTAGTCCTTGCTGCGCTGGTCGGTGTTGCGGATCAGCAGCGCAATCGGCGTGCCGGTGGTGCGACCCTCGTACACGCCGGAGAGGATCTCCACCGCATCGGGCTCGTTGCGCTGCGTCACGTGGCGGCTGGTGCCGGGGCGGCGGCGGTCCAGGTCGGCCTGGATGTCGGCTTCGGCCAGCGCCATGCCGGGCGGGCAGCCGTCGATCACGCAGCCGATGGCCGGGCCATGGCTTTCGCCGAAGTTGGTGACGCGGAACAGTTCGCCGAAGGTGCTGCCGGGCATCTGCCGATTCTAGGAGGGCGCAAGCCACGCTTGTCCAGAACTCCCGGCATCCCACCGTGCACTGAGGCGTCAAGTCCCGGACACATCCGCCGATAGACGGCATGAGCCTGCTCCCGCCCGGCCCACGGCCGGCACCGCCCCATGAACCCGACCGATCTGATCCGCCGCTTCACGATCCGCCTGCGCATGCTCGGCGCCATTGGCATGGTGCTGTTCCTGCTGGCGTTGCTGGGTGCGGCCGGGCTGCTGGGCATGCGCCAGGTGTCTGCCCTGGGCGAACAGTTCGTCGAGCAGACCCATGCCGACGCGCTGCAGCTGTCGTCCTTGCGCGACGCCCTGGGCAGTGCCCGCCGCTTCGAGAAGGACCTGCTGCTGAACTACGACGACGCGCAGAAGCAGGCGGGCTACCAGGCCAAGTGGTCGAAGTCGGTGCAGGCGGCCCGCGACAGCGCCCGCAAGCTGGCCAGCACGCCGCAGGCCGAGCGCGCCGCCGTCGCCCGGCAGATCGACGAGTTGATCGGGGCCTATGCCGACAAGGCGCTGCCGGTGCTGCAGCAGATGCAGGCCGGCGGCTTCAGCAGCGCGCCGGCCGCCAACCGGGCCATCGACGCGGCCAAGCGCCATGCCCACGATGCCGAAACCCGGTTCGATGCCTTGCAGGCCGCGCTGCAGGCCGAAGCCGAGGCCAGCGATGCCGCACGCGCCCAGGCCGCCCGCCACGCGTACTGGGCCTTTGCCGCAGCGGTGGCCGTGACGGTATTGCTCGTGGTGCCGCTGACGCTGATCAACATGCGATCGATCTGCACGCCGCTGTCCGAAGCCGAGGCGCTGGCCAGCCGCATCGCCACTGGCGATCTGGGCAGCACGGTGCGCACCGACGGCGTGGACGAGACGGCGCAGCTGATGCGCTCGCTGGCCGCGATGCAGGAGTCGCTTCGCCGCCTGGTGGGCGAAGCGCGCAGTTCCACCGACAGCATCTCGCTGGCCAGCACCGAGATCGCCACCGGCAACCAGGACCTGTCGCAACGCACCGAGCAAGCGGCCAGCAACCTGCAGCAGACCGCCAGCTCGATGGAGCAGCTGACCGGCACCATCCAGCAATCGGCCGATGCCGCGCGCCAGGCCAATGCGCTGGCCAGCAGCGCGGCCGAGGTGGCCACGCGCGGCGGCGAGGTGGTGCTGGAGGTGGTGGCCACGATGGAGGACATCAACACCAGCGCGAAGAAGATCGCTGACATCATCGGCGTCATCGACGGCATCGCCTTCCAGACCAACATCCTGGCGCTGAACGCTGCGGTCGAAGCCGCACGGGCCGGCGAACAGGGCCGCGGCTTTGCGGTGGTCGCCAGCGAGGTGCGCAGCCTGGCCCAGCGATCGGCTGGCGCCGCGCGCGAGATCAAGGAGCTGATCGAGGCCAGCGTCGGCAAGATCGAGATCGGCACGCAGCTGGTGCACGGCGCCGGCGCCACGATGACCGAGATCGTCGGTGCCGTGCAGCGTGTCACGGCCACGATGGGCGAGATCAGTGCCGCATCGGCCGAGCAGAGCCAGGGCGTGGGCCAGGTGAACAGTGCGGTGGCCGACCTGGACCGCATGACGCAGCAGAACGCCGCGCTGGTGGAGCAATCCGCCGCCGCCTCCGAATCGCTGAAGGAACAGGCCCAGCGCCTGGCACGGTCGCTGGCGGTGTTCCGCCTGGAAGGCAGCGCGCCGGCCGGCGGCTGACGGGTGCCGCTGCCGCGGGCTCGAGGTGGTGCTGGCGCACAATCGCCGCACCGTCCAGCCCTCTGCAGCGAGCACCCCATGTCCGGATACGCCGACCCCGGTTTCGACACGCTGGCATTGCATGCCGGCGCCGCGCCCGACCCCGCCACCGGCGCGCGCGCGGTGCCCATCCACCTGAGCACCAGCTTCGTCTTCGAGAACAGCGAACACGCGGCCAGCCTGTTCAACATGGAGCGCTCGGGCCATGTGTACAGCCGCATCAGCAACCCGACCAATGCGGTGCTGGAAGAGCGCATCGCCGCGTTGGAAGGCGGCAGCGGCGCGATCGCGGTGGCCAGCGGCCAGGCCGCGCTGCACCTGGCGGTGGCCACGCTGGCCGGCGCGGGCAGCCACATCGTGGCCAGCAGCGCGCTCTATGGCGGCAGCCACAACCTGCTGCACTACACGCTCAAACGCTTCGGCATCGAGACCACCTTCGTCAAGCCCGGCGACATAGCCGGCTGGCGCGCCGCGATCCGCCCGAACACCCGGCTGCTGTTCGGCGAGACGCTGGGCAACCCCGGCCTGGACGTGCTGGACATCCCCACGGTGAGCGCCATCGCGCACGACGCCGGGCTGCCGCTGCTGGTGGACTCAACCTTCACCACGCCGTGGCTGATGAAGCCCATCGACCACGGCGCAGACCTGGTCTACCACTCGGCCACCAAGTTCCTGTGCGGCCACGGCACGGTGGTGGGCGGGCTGCTGGTGGACAGCGGCCGCTTCGACTGGGACCGATCGGGCCGCTTCCCCGAACTGAGCCAGCCCTACGAGGGCTTCCACGGCATGGTGTTCAGCGAGGAAAGCAGCGTCGGCGGCTTCCTGCTGCGCGCGCGGCGCGAAGGGCTGCGCGACTTCGGCGCCTGCATGAGCCCGCACACCGCCTGGCTGATCCTGCAAGGCATCGAGACGCTGCCGCTGCGCATGGAGCGGCACGTCGCCAACACGCGCAAGGTGGTGCAGTTTCTGGCCCGCCATCCGATGGTGGCCGGAGTCGGCTATCCGGAGCTGGACGGTCACCCCAGCCAGGCGCTGGCGAAACAGCTGCTGCCGCGCGGCTGCGGCGCGGTGTTCAGCTTCGACCTGAAGGGCAGCCGCCAGCAGGGCGTGGCCTTCATCGAGGCGCTGAAGCTCTTCAGCCACCTGGCCAACGTGGGCGACTGCCGCAGCCTGGTGATCCACCCGGCCAGCACCACGCACTTCCGAATGGACGATGCGGCGCTGCGCCAGGCGGGCATTGGCCCGGGCACCATCCGGCTGAGCATCGGCCTGGAGGATGCCGACGACCTGATCGACGACCTGAAGCGCGCGCTGCGCACCGCGGAGAAGGCAGCATGAAGTTCCAAGTCGACGGACGCCAGGCCTATGCCTACACGGGCGGCAAGCCCTTCGACGCTGGCCTGCCCTGCGTGGTCTTCATCCACGGCGCCATGCACGACCACAGCGGCTGGACGCTGCTGGCGCGCTGGTGCGCGCACCATGGCTACGGCGTGCTGGCCGTGAACCAGCCCGGCCATGGCCGCAGCGAAGGCCCGCCGCTGCCCAGCGTGCAGGCGCTGGCCGACTGGACGCTGGCGCTGATGAGCGCGGCCGGCGTGCCGCAGGCCACGCTGGTGGGCCACAGCATGGGCACGCTGATCGCGCTGGAAGCCGCGGCGCGCGCGCCCGAGCGCGTGTCGCGGCTGGTGCTGCTGGGCACGGCCTACCCGATGAAGGTCAGCGACGCCTTGCTGAACACCGCGCGCGAGACACCGTTGAAGGCCATCGACATGGTCAACGCGCTGTCGATCAGCACGCCGGCCAGCAAGCCCAGCTACCCCGGCCCCGGCATGTGGGTGCACGGCAGCAACCGCGCGCTGATGCGCAACCAGCAGGCGCTGTCGGCCGACATCAACCTGTTCGAGCATGACTTCAAGCTGTGCGATGCCTATGCCGGCGGCGCCGAGGCGATGGCCAAAGTGCAGTGCCCGGCCACGCTGATCGTCGGCGCGCGCGACCAGATGACGCCGCCCAAGGCGACCAAGGAACTGGCCACGGCGCTGAAGGCCAGGGTCGTCACCGTGCCGGCCGGCCACCACATGCTGGCCGAGGCCCCCGATGCGGTGCTGGCCGGGCTGCGCGGCGCGCTGGGCGCCTGAACGGGAGACACCGCGATGATCCTCGTCCTGGGCAGTGTCGACATCCGGCCGGAGCATCTGGCGCAGGCCCTGCAGCTCAGCCAGGAGCACGTGGAGCGCTCGCGCGCGGAGCCCGGCTGCCTGGAACACGGCGTGCACCGCAGCCATGAGCATCCGGAGCGGCTGGTGTTCGTCGAGCGCTGGGCCGACAACACGGCGCTGCAGGCGCACTTCCGCGTGCCGGCGTCGCGGCAGTTCGTCAAGGCGATGGCGGCGCTGGCCACGGCGCCGCCGGCGATGACGCTGTACGACGCCACGCCGCTGCCCGGGGCGCTATAGGAGACCGCCATGTGCCGCAACATCCGCACGCTGTTCAACTTCGAGCCGCCGGGCACCGAGCTGGAGATCCGCGACGCGGCGCTGCAGTTCGTGCGCAAGCTCAGCGGCTTCAACGTGCCCTCGCAGGCCAACGAGGCCGCCTTCGAGCGCGCGGTCGAGGCCATCGCGGCCGAGGCGCGCACGCTGATCGCGTCGCTGACAACGCGCGCCGAGCCGCGCCGGCGCGAGATCGAAGCCGCCAAGGCCCGCGCGCGCTCGGCGGCACGGTTCGGCGCATGAATGCCTGGCACCGCCTGGCCGCCGCCGGGCTGCTGGCGCTGGCGCCGTGGTCCGGCCTCGCGGCCGACGCCGATCCGTACAACATCCCGGCGCAGCAGGTCGAGGCCTTTGCACGGCAGTTGCAGGCCGCGCTGCGCCAGCGCGATCTGCCGGCGGTCGCCGCGCTGACGGCCGAGCCTTTGCGCGTCAATGCCCCGGGCCGCAAGCCGCAGCAGTTGACGCGCGCGGCGCTGCTGAAGCAGTTCGACGCGGTGTTCACCCCGCCAGTGGTGGCCCAGGTGCTGCAGCAGGACCCAGCCTCGCTGTTCCAGAACTACCAGGGCGTGATGTTCGGCGACGGCGCGGTCTGGGCGCAGCAGGTCTGCCCCGGCACGCGGCGGCCGGACTGTCCGCTGCGCATCATCGCGGTCAACCTGGCTGCGGTAGGGTCGCCCCGATGAGCCTGCCCAGCCGCCCCTCGCCCACGGCCTTCGGCGCCGGGCAGCGCCAGAGCGGGCAGGCACTGGGCCTGCTGGCCGCCTGCGGCGCCGGCTTCCTGTGGGGCACCGGTGCGTTGGTGGTCGACGTGCTGGTGTCGGCGCATGGCTTCACGCCGGCGCACATCTCCTTCTTGCGCTTTGCCATCGGCGCGGCGGTGCTGCTGCTGGTCTTCGGCCGGCGCATCCCGTGGGCGCGGCTGCGTGCGGTGGCCGGCACGGTGGGGGTCGCCGGGCTGGCGATGGCCGGCTACGTGCTGTGCTGGTTCCTGGGCATCGAGCAGATCGGCCCGGCCGTGCCGACGCTGATCGCGCTGTGCCTGCCTCCGGTGTTGGTGACGCTGGTGGCGGTGCTGCGCGGCCAGGAGCGGCTGGACCGGCAGATCGTCGGCGTGCTGGCCGCGGCGCTGGCCGGCACCGCGCTGGTGGTGGCGCCGCACGGCGGCGGCGGGCCGGTGGCCAACGCCGGGTTGCTGGCGGGCATCGGCTTCTCGGTGGCGTCGGCCGTGCTGTACGCGGGCTTCACGCTGGTCAGCGGCCGGCTGTCCACCACGCTGGGCGCCGGCCCGGCCACCACCTGCCTGACGGTGGTGGCCGCGGCGGCGATGGCGCTGTACGCGCTGGTGCAGCCGCTGCACTGGCCGCAGGGCCTGCCGCCGCAGGCCTGGTACCTGTACCTGGGCGTGGTCACCGCCGCGCTGGCGCTGCTGGCCTTCAGCTGGGGCGCGGCGCGGCTGTCGCCCACCGGATTGACGGTGGCCACGCTGGTGGAGCCGCTGACCGCCGTACTGCTGTCGGCCTGGCTGCTGGGCCAGGCCCTGGCGCCAGCGCAATGGGCCGGCGGCCTGCTGCTGATGCTGGGCATCTGGGTGCTGGGGCGGCGGGTCACCGGGCGCTAGGATTCATGTCGCCCACGCTCCCAGCGTCTGGCTCGCTGCTTGCCCCCATTGGCGACAGCCCGGTGCAGCCCGTCGCAAACCGCTGGCGCAAGCGTGTGGTGGCGAACATGATTCCCGACATGAACAGCCAGCCCGACACCCGCCGTGCCCACGGGCGCCCCACCCCGCACCGGCTGCGCGTCTTCCTCTGGGTTTGCCTGGGCAGCTTCGTGGCGGCCTTCGTGGTGCAGACGGTGTTCCAGTGGCTGGGTGCGCAGCGCTCGCACTGGGGCGGCAACCCGGGGTGGCAACGCGAGATCGCCTTCTGGAACGTGGCGGCAGGCCTAATCGCGGCACGCGCGCTGCAACTGGGACAGGCCGAACTGGCCCGCGCCGTGGCGCAGGGTTTCACCGTGCTGTTCCTGCTGCTGGGCACCAACCACCTGTTCGCCGCGTGGGCCGCGCCGGCGGCCCAATTCCATTGGCCACCGCTGGTGCTGAATGCGCTGGGCTTCGTCTATGGTCTACTGGCCCTGCACGCCTCGAAAGCCCCCGCCACATGAGCACGACCGAACGCATCGAGTTCAGCACCGACATCGCCGCCCCGGTGGCCACCGTGTTCCGCCTGATGCTGGACCCGCAGGGCTATCGCGACTGGACCACGCCCTTCGCCGAGGGCTCGCACTACGTCGGCAGTTGGCAGCAGGGCCAGAAGATCCACTTCCTGTCGCCCAGCGGCGACGGCATGGTGTCCGAGATTGCCGAGTACCGGCCCGACGCCTACGTTTCGATCCGCCACCTGGGCTATGTGGCGCAGGGCGTGGAAGACACGCAGAGCGATGCAGTGCGCGCCTGGGCGCCGGCCTACGAGAACTATCGCTTCCTGGCCACGTCCACCGGCACGCGGCTGGTGATCGAGCAGGATGCGACGCCCGAGTTCAAGGCCTACTTGGCCGAAGCCTGGCCCAAGGCGCTGCAGCGGTTGAAGACGCTGTGCGAGGCCGCGGCACGCTGACAGCCGGCACGTCGCGGCCATGCCGGCGTATCCCAGCGCTGGACGACCGCTATGCGGGCGTGCTGCTGGGCCTGGCCTGTGGCGATGCGCTAGGCGCGACCACCTCCTTCTGCGAGCGCGGCAGCTTTGTGCCGCTGCGCGACATGATTGGCGGCGGCGTCTATGGCTTGCAGCCTGGTCAGTGGACCGACGACACCTCGATGGCGATGTGCCTGGCCGAGAGCCTGGTGGCTTGCGACGGCTTCGATCCGCTGGACCAGATGCGCCGCTACTTGCGCTGGTACCGCCACGGCGAATGGAGCGCCAAGCCTTTCGCCTTCGACATCGGCCAGACCACCGAACATTCGCTGCAAAGCTTCGAGAAGGCCGACACCCCGTGGTGCGGCCCCACCCACCCGATCACCGCCGGCAACGGCTCCCTGATGCGGCTGGGACCGGTGGTGCTGCACTACCACCCCGACGTGGACGCCGCTGTGCACTTTGCCGGCGAAAGCTCTCGCACCACGCATGGCGCCGCGCTGGCCGTCGAAGGCTGCCGACTGCTGGCACAAGTGCTGTCGAACCTGCTGCGCGGGCTGCCGAAGGAATGTTGCCTGGAGGGCGCGGCATCTCGCGTGCGGGCGCCGCGGCTGCGCCGGATGGCCGAAGGTGCGTACCAGCGCAAGCCACCCAGCCGCATCCACAGCTCGGGCTATGTGGTCCACACGCTGGAGGCGGCGCTATGGTGCCTGCATCGCAGCGACAGCTTCGAGCAGGCGCTGCTGCGGGCGGCTAACCTGGGCGATGACGCCGACACGGTGGCCGCCGTCACCGGCCAGCTGGCCGGCGCGCACTTTGGTGCGAGCCGCATCCCGCGGCACTGGTTGCAGCGACTGCACCGTCGCGACGAAATCGAAACGCTGGCTCTGTGCCTGCGCCGGCTGTAGCACCGCAGTGCTGCCTTATGCTGGCTGCATCATGTCCGCCCCCGCCATGCAGATCGACCTGGTCCGCCCCGCGCAGCATGAGTCGCTGATCGACCTGATGATCGAGATGCACACGCACTACCAGGAAGCGGCGGGCGTCCCCCGCGACACGGTGCGCGAGCATCTGCAGCAGCGCCTGCTGGCGCCGGACGCACCGCTGCGCCTGCTGGTGGCGGTGGACGCGGCGCAGGGCGTGGCCGGGCTGGCGGCCTTCCAGCTGCTGCATTCGCTGGTCGACCCGCGGCCGGTGCACGGCCGGCAGTGCCACCTGAAGGAGCTGTACGTGCGCGCTGCGCGGCGCGGCCAAGGCGTGGGCCAGGCGCTGATGCAGTGGCTGGCGCGCCATGCCGTGGCGCAGGGCTGCGGCCGCATGGACTGGCATGTGCGCCAGGGCAACCCGCGCGGCATCGCCTTCTACCGCGGCCTGGGTGCCGAGCCGGTGGCCGACCGCCTGAGCTTCCGCCTGGCCGGGCCGGCGCTGCAACGCCTGGCGGTCGCGGATTGACGCAGACACGACGCGCATGGCCATCCTCGCCCCCGACCTGCGCCGCACCTGGTTGTTCGGCCCCGGTGCCGATGCCGCCGCACATGAAGCCATGGCGATCAGCGGCGCCGACGGCCTGATCGTCGACCTGGAGGACTTCACCCCGCCGCCGCTGCGGCCGCAGGCCCGGCAGATGCTGGCCGGGCTGATGACGCGATGGCGCGATGCCGGCTGCCTGAGCGCGGTGCGCATCAATGCGCTGGAAGGCGACGGCCCGGCGGACCTGGCGGCCGCCATGCCGGCCGGGCCGGCGGTGGTGGCCTACCCGATGGCCGGCAGCGCTGCGCAGATGCGCTCGCTGCACGAGGCGCTGGACGCCTGGGAGCAGCGCCTGGGCCGCGCCCCGGGCAGCACCGAGATCCTGCCGGTGTGCGAGACGGCACTCGGCGTGGTCGACGCGCGCGCCATCGCCGCGGGCAGCCCGCGCATCCGCTCGGCGCTGCTGGGCGCCGAGGACCTGGCCGCCGACCTGTGCGCCGAGCGCCAGCCCGATGCGCTGGAGCTGGACCATGCGCGCCGCCGCTTCCTGCTGGAATGCCGCGCCGCCGGCATCGAGCCGATCGATGCGCCCTACACCTTCAGCGACGTCGACGGTGCGGTGCGCGAGGCACGCTATGCGCGGCGGCTGGGCTATCGCAGCAAGTCGCTGGTGCGGCCCGAACATGCACGGCCGCTGAATGCCGCGCTGACCCCCGACGCCGACGAGCTGCGCCGCGCCGCGTCAATGGTCACCGCCTTCGAAGCCGCCCGCGCCCGCGGCGAAGACCGCGCGCTGGTCGACGGCCTGTGGGTCGAGGTGCCCACCTACCGCAACGCACAGCGCGTGCTGGACCGCGCGCGCCGGCTGAACGCCCACCGGGAGACACGATGAAACTGATCGGCATGCTCGATTCACCCTACGTGCGCCGGGTGGCCATCACGCTGCAACGTCTGGGCCTGCCCTTCACGCACGAGCCTCTGTCGGTCTTCCGCACCTTCGAAGCCTTCAGCCACATCAACCCGGTGGTCAAGGCGCCGACGCTGGTCTGCGACGACGGCACGGTGCTGATGGATTCGAACCTGATCGTTGCCTATGCCGAGGCGCTGGCCCGGCCGCGCACGCTGTGGCCCGCCGACCCCGCCACCCTGGCGCGCGAGCTGCGGCGGGTGGGCCTGGCGCTGGCGGTGATGGAGAAGGCCGTGCAGCGCATCTACGAGGACGGCCTGCGGCCCAGCGAGAAGCGCCACGAGCCCTGGGTCGCACGGGTGATGAGCCAGCTGCAGGCGGCGCTGGGCGCGCTGGAGGTCGAGCTGGCACAGCAGCCGCTGGCCGCCGGGGCCGACACCATCGGCCAGGCCGGCATCAGCGCGGCCGTGGCCTGGGACTTCACGCAGCGCATGCTGCCGCAGGCCGCCGTGGCCGCGACCTATCCGCGGCTGGCTGCCTTCAGCGCGGTGGCCGAGGCGCTGCCCGCCTTTCGCGCCGCGCCCTTCGGCGACGGCACCGTCCAGGCCTCGGCCTGACCCCCAAACGCACACCGGAACCCTCGATCATGAGCACCTTCGTCCTCGTCCACGGCGCCTGGGGCGGCGCGCACGGCTTCCGCCACCTGCGCCAGCGCCTGCAGGCCGCCGGCCACACGGTGTTCACACCCAGCCTCACCGGCATCGGCGAACGGGTGCACCTGGCCAGCCCGCTGGTCGGCCTGGGCACGCACGTGCGCGACGTGGTCAACCAAGTGCTCTACGAAGACCTGCAAGGCATCGTGCTGCTGGGCTTCAGCTACGGCGGCTTCGTGGTCACCGGCGCGCTGGAGCACATCGCCGACCGGGTGCGCCATCTGGTGTACCTGGACGCCTTCGTGCCGGCCAGCGGCGAATCGGTTTGGGGCCACCTGCGCGGCGAGCGCCGCAGCCCCGTCACGCTCAACGACGAGTGGCAGATCCAGGGCCCGATACGCGAGTTCGACGACCCGGCCGAGGCGGCCTGGATGGCGCCGCGGCGCACGGCCCAGCCCAAGGCCTGCTTCACCGAGCCGGTGTTCCTGGCGCAGCCGCTGGAGCGCTATCCCTTCAGCCGCAGCTACATCAAGGCCACCGCCGCGCCGCCGGAAGACCCGGGCAACGCCGCCTTCTGGCGCGCGGCGCGCCATGCGCAGGCCAGCGCCGACTGGCGCTACCACGAGATCGCCACCAACCACATGGTGGCCAACAACCGGCCCGACGAACTGGCGGCCATCCTGCTCGACCTGGTGCCCTAAGCGCCCGACGCCGCGGGGCCCGGGCGCACTGGACGTCGGCAATCCGTTGTCCTAAGCTACGGGTCGACTGCCGAGCAGGGATTCGACAGCATCACCGGCGACTTCTCGGAAGGGGGTGACGCCATGATGAGCGAGCTGCGGTTGCATGCATGGGCGGCGCTGCTGAGTGCAGCGGTCCTCGCGGGTTGTGCGGTCACGGGCGACGACCCGACGCGCGATCCACCGTCGCTGACGATGTTGGAGCCGACGCTGCCGAACGTGACGATCTATCCCACCCGGGTGACGGTGAAGAACGCGCGCGGCGACGTGCTGCTCGACGGCGCGCCCGACAAGGACAACCGGCTGGCCGGCAACCCGGCGCCCAGCCAGTTCGACGGCACGCTGCAGATCACGACGCAGTACGACAACGGCAGCACCAAGACGCAGACGCTGACGCACGACCCGGCGCGCCGCGTCGGGCTGGCCTGGGACAGCGCCAGCAACCAGTACGTGGTGCGCGACCTGGAAGCGCCGCGTCCGGCCGACCGCTTCATCGGCCAGCCGGGCTGGGGGCTGCAGATCTTCGGCGACTACAAGCGCACACCCTTCGGCACCACGACGGTCGGCTCCAGCGGGTCGCCGCTCACGGCCCATCCGGACCTCAGCGATGACATGTCGAGCCTGGGCGTGGGCCTGCGCCGTTACTTCACGGCGCTGCCCAACGGTGTGCAGCCCTTCGCCTACGCCGCGTTCTCCGAATACTTCAACAACGGCGCGAGCAGCACCGACCTGACCTACCACTTCGGCACCACGCCCGACAGCGGCGCATCGATCAAGGAGCAGCGCTCCTTCCTGCTGGGCGGCGGTGGGCAGTTCGCGCTGAACGACCGTCTGGCGCTGCAGCTGATGGTGGGGCTGCATGCCACGCGGCTGCAGATGTCGGTGTTCAGCGACGAGAGATCGGGCGGCGGGCCGAACAACATCTTCGAGGCGCAGAAGTGGATCTTCGGTCCCACCTTCGGCGCCGGGCTGTCCTTCCCGCTGCTGTACCTGAGCGGCGGCTCGCCGTTGATTGCCTTCCTGCAGTACCAGGGCCTGTTCATGCGCAACGTGTCGGTCAGCGGCAGTTCGCCGTTCACGCTGAACACCTACAGCCTCAGCGCCGACGGCGGGCTGCAGAACAAGATCATGTTCGGGCTGGAGACCCGGTTCTAGGAGCGTGGAAGACGTCACGCCCCGTGCGCGCCGTACGCGCCACGGGCGGCGCTGGCTCACAGAATCGGGAGCGACGCCCACTGCCGAGCCCGACATGAACGCTGCCCTCCCCGCCCTCCTCGGTCTGCTGCTGCTGGCCGGCGCCGCCCAGGCGCAGAACAGCGATGTCTGCAGCCGCGAGGCCGACGACGCCACGCGCCGCGTCGAGCGCGACATGGCGCGCCAGGCGCCGTCGAAGTACGACACCGCTGCCTACCAGCGCTGGTCGCAGACGCTGCACGAGCAACTGGAAGCAGTCAACCGCCGCTACGAGGATTGCCGCCGCAGCGCCCAGCGCCCGGCCAGTGCGCAGACCTTCAACAAGCTGGAGGCCTGCCGCGAAACCGCGCTGCGCCAGCTGGACGATCTGAAGAAGCGCTATGCCAGCCCCACGCCGAGCCTGGCCGAGCAGACGGCGATCCGCGACGGGCAGACGGCCATCCTGGACGCCCGCATGGCCTGCGAACGGGCCGCCGCCAAGGGCTGATCCGCCGGCTCATGCCATCATGGCGCAGCGGCCTTGCCGCTCGCCCGATGCTGCGCACCTTGCTTCTCTTCCTGGCCCTGCTGCACCTGGGCCCTGGCTTGGCCTTCGCACTGCTGGCCTTCGGCTGCGACAGCGCCACACCCGCGCTGGCCGGCGGCATCTGTGGCCGGGCTGAACTGGCCGCCTTCGGCTGGCTGACGGTGCTGGCCTGGCTGCTGATGGGCATGGGCCTGGCCACGCTGAAGGCCCTGCGCCGGGCGCGCAGCGCACCGCCGCCGGGCCATGGGCCGCGTCTGTTGGCCTTGCTGGCCCTGCTGCTGACGGCCGCGCTGCTGGCCGGCGCGGGCACCTGGCTCACTGGCGACCCGCGCTGGGCCTGGGTGCTGCCGGCGGCACTGGCAATGGGCTGGCTGGTCGTGGCCAACCCGCAGGCCTGTCTGCCGCCCGGGGCCGGCCGCGATGCAGGCTGAGGTGGGCGGCGATACTGCGCACCTCTTTCGCTTGCAGCCGAGGTTCGCACCATGCGCCCACTGTTCATTCGCCGCTGCGTCGGCCTGGCGGCTGCCGCATTGCTGCCGACGCTGGCCGCGGCACAGCACGCGCTCGATGGCCCTTGGCGTCTGAGCTTCTCCACTGGCGACGACGAGCCGCGGCAGGCGCAGCTGTCCATCAGCGGCAACCAGGGAAGCTGGACCACCGAGCCACGTGCCGGCCGCGAAAAGCGCGACCCCTGCGTCGGCCGCCCCTTCCCGCTGACGGTGCAGGCCAACGAGGCCGATCGCGTGGTCCTCGCTGCGGCGTTCGCAGCGCAGGTCGGCGGCTGCAAGGACCGCATCTTCACCGGCCGCTGGGTCGACGCCGGCACGCTGGAAGGCAAGCTCGACAACGGCCGGCCCGCGCGCCTGGTCCGTCCCTGAGCCGCCAGCCGCAACCGCGCCACCTGGTGGGGCCGCCACGCCGATGCTGGCGCTGAAGCTGCTGCTGGTGCCGGCCTTCCTGGGCCTGCTGACGCTGGTGGCGCGCTGGCTGGGGCCGGCGGTGGCTGGCTGGCTGGCCGGGCTGCCGCTGGTGGCCGGGCCGATCGTGCTGATCCTGGCGCTGGAGCAAGGCGCGGCCTTCGCCGCCACCGCGGCCACCGCCACGCTGGCCGCGGTGGTGGCCAGCACCGCCTTCGGCCTGGCCTATGCGCACACCGCGCAACGCCACGGCTGGCCAGTGGCGCTGGCCACTGGCTTGGCGGCCTGGGTGATGGTGGCCGCGCTGATGCAGCAGCTGGCGCCAGGCCTGCCGCTGGCGGTGCTGCTGGCGGTGGCGGTGCTGGCGCTGGCGCCGCGCGCCTTTCCAAAGGTGGTGGCCGAGGCCTCGCACCGGCCCGGGAGCCAGGAGCTGCTGCTGCGCATGGTGGCCGGTGCGCTGCTGACGCTGGCGGTGGCGCAGGCCGCAGCGTCCATCGGTGGCCACTGGAGCGGGCTGCTGGCGTTGTTCCCGGTGCTGGCCAGCGTGCTGGCGGTGTTCTCGCACCGCCACAGCGGGCCCGGCTTCGCGGCCACGCTGCTGCAGGGGCTGGCACGCGGCATGTTCTCGCTGGTGGCCTTCTTCGCGGTGCTGGCGCCGCTGCTGGTGCGGCGGCCGCTGGCCGAGGCCTTTGGCGCGGCGGTGCTGGCCTGCCTGCTGGTCCAGGTGGCCACGCTGCGACGCCGTTAGCATGGCGGCTGCTGCCGGCGGCCCTAGCGCCGGCAACCCACGAGGAGACATGGATGGCGACCGACGCCCCCTGGACGCTGCGTCAGCTCGGCCCGCAGGACCTGGCCGCGATGCACGCGCTGCTGGACACCTTCAGCGAAGCCTTCGAGGACCCGGAGCACTATGCGGCCAACCGCCCGGACGCCCCCTACCTGCAGCGGCTGCTGGCCAGCGATGGCTTCATCGTGCTGGTGGCCGAACAGGCCGGCCGGGTGCTGGGCGGGCTGGCCGCCTACGTGCTGCCGAAGTTCGAGCAGGCGCGCAGCGAGGTCTACATCTACGACCTGGCGGTGCGCGCCGACAGCCGCCGCCGCGGCATCGCCACCGGGCTGATCCAGCACCTGAAGACGCTGGCCGCCGAGCGCGGCGCCTGGGTGGTATACGTGCAGGCCGACACCGACCCGGAAGACCAGGCCGCCATCGCGCTGTACGAGAAGCTGGGCCGGCGCGAGGAGGTGCTGCACTTCGACATCCCGGTGGACGGCGCCGCGGCCCGGCGCGGCTGAGCCGCCCCAGGCACACTGCGCGCATCGCCACCGCCGCGCCCTGCCCCATGGCCACCGTCCCGCTGCCTGCTAACCCCGAAGCCGACGCGCGCGTGCGCGCCGTCTTCGACGACATCCGCGCCACCCGCAAGACCGACTTCATCAACAACCTGTGGCGCGCGCTGGCCTTCGACCCGCCGCTGCTGGAGCGCACCTGGGCCGACGTCAAGGCGCTGATGGCCACACCCACGCTGCTGGACCCGCTGACCAAGGAGATGGTCTACATCGCGGTGTCCATCGCCAACGCCTGCAGCTACTGCGTGCATTCGCACACCGCCGCCGCGCGTGCCAAGGGCATGAGCGATGCGATGCATGCCGAGCTGCTGGCGATCGTCGCGCTGGCGGCGCGCACCAACCACCTGGCCAACGGCCTGCAGGTGCCGCTGGATGGGGCCTTCGATGCCGCAGCCCGCTGAACGCTTTGCGAAGGAGTCCGCACGATGATCGTCACCACCACCCCCAGCATCGAAGGCAAGACCATCAGCGCCTACCTCGGCGTGGTGGCCGGCGAGGCGATCCTCGGCGCCAACGTCTTCAAGGACCTGTTCGCCAGCATCCGCGACGTGGTCGGCGGCCGCTCGGCCACCTACGAGCGCGAACTGCAGCGCGCCCGCGAGATCGCGCTGGCCGAGCTGGCCGAGCGCGCCAAGGCGCTGGGCGCCAACGCGGTGGTTGGGGTGGATTTGGACTACGAGGTGCTGGGCCAGACCGGCAGCATGCTGATGGTGTCGGCCAGCGGCACGGCGGTGCGTTGCGCCTAGGGTTGCGGGCGCCGGAACGGATAGGCCAACTGGCCGACGTAGCCCTCGGGCAAGGGCGCGCCCGTGGTGCCGTAGCGCCGTGGCCAATGGCCGGGAAGGTGCGCGGTGCCGAACAGCCGGTCCCACAACGGCAGGAAGGCCGCGAAGTTCTTGTCCAGCCCCTCGGCATCGGACGCGTGATGCCAATGGTGGAACTCGGGCGTGGAAAGCCACCAACGCAGCGGCCCGAAACGCCAGCGCAGGTTGGCGTGGATGAACACCGCGTGGAAAGACACGAACACCAGGTAGGCGTACAGCGCTGCGGGTGCAAAGCCGAGCACGAAGACCGGCACGAAGGCCGCGGCGCGTGTCACCAGCACGTCCACCGGGTGCATGCGCGAGCCGGCCAGCCAGTCCATGTGCTCGCTGCTGTGGTGCACCGCGTGGAAGCGCCACAGCCATGGGACATGATGGAAGGCGCGATGCACCCAGTAGGTGGCCAGGTCCACCAGCACGATCATCTGCAGCAGCTGCAGCCACACCGGCTGTGCCGCCACCGCCTGCTGGAAAGGCCATTGCACGGCCCAGGCGAACAAGGCCTGCGCCGGGATCATGCTGGCAAAGGACAACAGCTGCACCCCGGCATGGCTGACGAAGAAATGCTTCAGGTCGGTCTGCCACCCGCGCCGGAACAGCGGCTGCCGGCGCAACGCGAACACCGCCTCCAGCGGGATAAACACCAGCCCCAGCACCAGCAGTTCCAGCACGAAGTAGTCGAGTCCGGCCGCGAAGCGGCGCGGAGTGGCGGTGCCCACCGGCTCGGCCTCGGCCCCGCCCAGCAGCAGCGCCACGCCGCCCAGCACCAAGCCGGCCAGGGCATGGCGCTGCGGTCGACGCCACAGCAACAGGGACAGTGCGGCCAGGCCCAGCGTAGCGAGGATGCTGAACATCAGCAGGCCGCGCAGCAGGTCCAGATGCTGCAGGTACAGCGGCAGCGCATCGCGGGTGACCAGCCAGTCCGGCAGGCGGAAGCAAAGCACCGCCAGCACGCAGAGCATGCCCAGCAGGCCGGACGCCACGCCCGCCCGGTGCGCCAGCGCCGGGACGCCGTCTGGCCGCGGGGGTGGAACGGTGGGCATCGGCGCGCAGCATACGCAACCGGCCCTGGCGCCGCGGGCGGCCGATGACGCAGCCGCCGGCAACAAGTCACGAGGCCGGCGGCAGCGGCGGGCCCCTTATGCTCGCGCCCACATGCCCGCGAATCTCGAGCCTTCCGTACTGCGCCCGGCCCGCCCGAACGATGCCGCCGCCTGCGTGCGCCTGCGCGGCCTGACCCGCGAGAACGCGGTGTCCGAGGCGCGGCTGCGCGAATACGGCATCACCGTGGATAGCTGGGCGGCCGACATCGCGAGCGGCGCGCTGTGCGGCTGGGTGGCCGTGCACGACGGCGTGATGTGCGGCTATGCCTTTGGCGACAACGCCAGCGGCGAGGTGGTGGTGCTGGCGTTGCATCCGCAGGCCGAGGGCCGCGGCCTGGGCCGCCGGCTGCTGGCGCGGGTGGTGGACGAACTGCATCGCCGTGGCCACCGCCGGCTGTTCCTGGGCACCACGGCCGACCCGGCGTTGCGCGCCTACGGCTTCTACCGCCACCTGGGCTGGCAGGGCACCGGGCGCGTCGATGCGCGCGGCGACGAGGTGCTGGAACTGTGCATCGATTGAGCGTGCTGGCCGCGCGCTGGCTTTCGATCCTCGGCCACCCGGGCCTGCTGATGCCGGCGGCAGTGGCCGTGGGCGCGGCCCATGCCGGCGCGCCGGCCGCGCGGGTGCAGGCGGTGGTGGTGGCCGCGGTGGCGGTGGCGGCGGTGGTCGGCGTCTACAGCCTGTGGCAGGTGCGCCGCGGCCGCTGGACGCATGTGGATGCCTCGCTGCCGCACGAGCGGCGGCAGCTGAACCCCTTCGTGCTGGTGCTGCTGCTGGCCGTGGCGCTGCTGCTGGCGGCCACCGGCGCATCGCGCCACGGTGCCATCGGCGCCGCGGTGTGCGCGCTGCTGGTGGGCGCGGCGCTGGTGCTGCAGCGCTGGATGAAGCTGTCGCTGCATGCCGCCTTCGCGGTGTTCGCGGCCGCGCTGGTCTGGCCGCTGTGGGGCGTCAGCCTGCCGATGGCGGCGCTGGCCCTGGGCGTGGCCTGGTCACGGCTGGTGCTGGGCCGGCACACACCGGCCGAGGTGCTGACCGGGCTGCTGCTGGGCACGCTGGCCGGGCTGGGCTTCCACGCCGCCACGGCCTGGGTACCGGCCGGCTGATCACGGCGCGCGCTGCGCCACCAGCATCTCGCGCTTGCGGCCGTGGCCGGGCACGCGCTGCACCTGGAAGCCGGCCGCCTGCAAGCCGCGCCGCACCGCGCCGGCGCTGGTGTAGGTGGCCAGCGTGCCGCCAGGCCGGGCGCAGCGCGCCACCTCGGCCAGCACCGCAGTGCTCCACATCTCGGGGTTGCGGGCCGGCGCGAAGCCGTCCAGGAACCAGGCGTCCACCGTGGCCGCCGGCCAGTGCGGTAGCACGGCCGTCACGTCGCCCAGGTGCAGGGCCAGCCGCACGGCGCCGAAGTCCGCCTCCAGGCGTCCCGACGGTGGGGGCGACCAGGCCGCGCACAGCGCCTGCGCCTCGGTCTGCAGGGCCGGCCACAGCGCCAGCGCGGCCTGTAGCTCGGCTCGCGCCAGCGGCCAGCGCTCGACGCTGTGGAACACCAGCGTTGCGCCGGCAGGCGCCACCTGCCTGAAAAGCTGCCACGCGCACAGGAAGTTCAACCCGGTGCCAAAACCGGTCTCGCCCACGTGGAAGCAGCCGCCCGGCCGCAGTGACGCCCAGCGCGTGGCCAGGCCGTTGCCCTGAAGGAAGACATGGCGCGTCTCGGCCGGCCCGTTGTCGGCGGAGAAGTAGCGGTCGCCGAAGCGCACCGACCAGGGCTGGCCATCGCGCCACTGCAGGGGTTCGTCAACCATGGGCGACACTGTGCCAGCCCCGGCGGCAGGCTGCGCCAGTGGTGTAAACCTGCATCCCGGGCTCGCGCATGCGCCCCGGATAATGGTTTCGCCTCGGTTCGTTGCCCCCCAAGAAGAAATGTCGCTGGATGCGCAGACCAGCCCGCCGGACATGGCGTTGCGCTGGTGGATCCTGCTGCTGCTGTTCGGCTGCCGCGTGGCGCTGGGCCTGCAGTTCCAGGCGCTGGGCTCGGTGTCCGGCTCGCTGGTGGACGGCCTGGCTTTCAGCTATGCGCAGGTGGGCACGCTGATCGGCCTGTTCATGTTGCCCGGGCTGCTGCTGGCGCTGCCGGCCGGCTACCTGGGCCGTTGGCTGGCCGACCGCACCGTGGTCAGCCTGGCCTTTGCCACGATGGCCGCCGGCGCGGCGCTGGCGGCGCTGGCCCAGGGCTTCGGCCAGCTGGCGCTGGGCCGGCTGGCCTGCGGCGCCGGCTTTGTGTTCAGCACGATCTACCTCACCAAGATGACGGCCGACTGGTTCAGCGGCCGCGAGCTGGCCACCGCGATGGGCGTGCTGGTGATGAGCTGGCCGCTGGGTATCGCGCTGGGCCAGCTGGGCCAGACCTGGATCGACCTGCACTGGGGCTGGCCGGCGGTGTTCGGCACGGCCGCGCTGTACAGCGCCTGCGGCGCCGCGGCGCTGGCGCTGCTGTACCGGCCGCCGGTCGGGCTGGCCGCGGCGCCGGCAGTGCGCCCCGGCCTGCCCCGCCACGAGCTGCTGCTGACGCTGGTGGCCGCCGCGTGCTGGGGCCTGTACAACGCCGGCTACATCGTCTACCTGAGCTTCGCGCCGCAGGTGCTGGTGGCCGGCGGCCGCACGCCGGCGCAGGCCGCGGCGGTGATCAGCCTGGCCAGCTGGGCGATGATCTTCTCCGGCGCGCTGGGCGGGCGCATCGCCGACCGCAGCGGCCGCGGGCCTTGGCTGTTCTACGGCTGCTGCGCGATCGGCCTGGGCGCGCTGCTGCTGCTGCAGCAGACTGAATGGGCGGTGGCGCTGAGCCTGGTCTACGGCCTGGCCGGCGGCGCGCCGGCCGGCGTGATCATGGCGCTGACCGGCCAGGCCATGGCGCCGCAGCACCGCGCCTTCGGCATGGGCGTGTTCTTCAGCCTGTACTTCGTGCTGCTGGCAGCGGCGCCGCCATTGGCTGGGCTGCTGCACGACGCCACGCACGACCCCTTCGTGCCGATCCTGTTCGCGGCGCTGCTGTCGCTGGGCGCGGTAGCCGCCTTCATGCTGTTCGGCCTGCTGCAGCGCGGCGCGGCGGGCGCACTGCTCAGGACCAGTGCTGTGCGACCAGCTCCCTGACCAGCGCGATCGACCGCTCCATCAGCGGCCCGGCCGGCCGCTGGGCCGAGGTAGCCAGACGCAGCGTGGCGGCCAGCCGCGGCTTGCCGATGGGCCGCACCTGGAAGCGCGCCTCGCTGCCGCTGCGGCGGATGGCGTTCAGTGTCAGCACCGCGTGGAAGCCGTCGTGCTGCACCAGGTCCAGGATGGTGGGCACGCTCTCGATTTCCAGCGCCACGCGGGCCTTCAGTCCGGCATCGGCCAGCGCCGAATCGACCAGCATGCGGATCGAATGGGGCCGCGGCGGGATCACCAGCTCGGTGGCCGCCACCTGCGCCAGCGACACCGGCGCGCCCACCAGCCGCGCGGCGGCGCGGCCGGGCCGCGCGCCCACCAGGTACAGCGGCTCCACCAGCAGCGGTGCCAGGTCGATGCTGGCCGGCGCACTGCCGCTGTAGACCAGCGCAAAGTCCACCCGCCCCACCGCCAGCCATTCCATCAGATGGTCGGACAGGCCCTCCACCAGGCCCACGCTGGCCTGCGGAAAGCGCTCGCGGAAGCTGCGCACCAGCGGGCCGGTGAGCGTGCGGCTGACGCTCGGCGGCAGGCCGATGACCAGCTGGCCGCTGAGTGCCCCGCGCTGCTGCTCCAGGTCGAGCCGGGCGCGCTGCACCTGCTGCAGGATGCCGCGCGCATGCTCCAGCAGGCGCTGGCCAGGTTCGGTCAGCGTGACGCCACGGCCGTTGCGCTCGAACAGCGCCTGGCGCAGCTCGACCTCCAGCGCCCGCACCTGACGGCTCAACGCCGGTTGGGCCACGCGCAGAAAGCGCGACGACTGCGTGAAGCTGCCGAACTCGGCCACGTGCACGAAGTACTCGAGCTGCTTCAGGTCCATCGCCGGGCGCCTATTCGGGCTCGATCTTCGCCGCGGTGATCACCGCACGCCAGTGCGCGATCTCGCGTGCCAGCAGCTGCTGCAGCTGCGCCGGTGTGCCGCCCTGCGGGCGCACGCCCAGGCTCAACAGCTTGTCGGCCACGGCCGGGGTCTTCAGCGCCTCGTTGGCGGCGGCGTTCAGCTTGTCGATCACCGCCGGCGGTGTCTTGGCCTTCGCGGCCAGCGCGTTCCATGAGGCCACCTCGTAGTCGGCCACGCCGGCCTCGCGCATCGTCGGCACCTCGGGCAGCGCGGCGAAGCGCCGGTCGCCGGTGACGGCCAGCGCGCGCAAGGTGCGCGCCTGCACCTGGCCCAGCCACGGGCCCAGGATCTCGAAGGCCGCATCGACCTCGCCGCTGCGCAGCGCGGTCAGCACCGCCGGCGTGCCCTTGTAGGGCACGATGACCACGTCGATGCCGGTGCGCGCCTTGAACAGCTCGGCCGACAGCTGCTGCGTGCTGCCCACCGCGATGGTGCCCAGCGTCAGCTTGCCGGGCCGGGCCCGTGCGTCGTCGAGCAGCTCGCGCACAGTCTTGTAGCGCGAGCCGTCGGCGACGAACAGCGCCAGGTCGAACACGCCGAGCTGGCCCACCGGCGCGAAGTCCTTCTGCACGTCGAAGGGCAGCTTCCTGAACAGGCTGGCGCTCACCGCGTTGGCATTGCTCATCAGCAGCAGCGTGTGGCCGTCCGGCGCGGCCTGCGCCACCGCCTGGCTGCCGACGATGCTGCCGGCGCTGGGCTTGTTGTCGATGACCACCGGCACCTTCAGCGTGGCGCTCATCTGCTGGGCTACCGCACGAGCCGTCAGGTCGGCAATGCCGCCGGGGCCGAAGGGCACCACCAGCGTGATCGGCTTGTCCGGAAACGCCGCCTGCGCCCGCGCCAGCCCCGGCACGGTCGGCAGCAGCAGGCCGGCCAGCAGCTGGCGGCGGCGGATTCGAGGGGTGCGGGTGGACATCGGCGGGGGCAGGCAGTCGGGAGAATGCGGCCGATTCTGCCTGTGCCGGCCTGTAGACTGCCCGCCACGCCTGCTGCCCGCGCCGCCCCATGCCGAAGCCCTCGCTCACCGAAAGCGACGCCTCCACCGCTGCGTCGCTGCGCGAGCTGGATGCGCTGGCCTGGGCCGGGCGGCACGCGCAGGCCGAAGCCCTTGCCGGCGAGGCCTTGCTGCGCGACGGCCTGACAGCCGCGCAACGCCTGGCGCTGCTGGATCGCCGCGCCGCCAGCCTGATGGCACGCGCGCAGGCCCCGCGGGCGCTGGACGATGCCTTGCAGATGCAGGCGCTGGCCGGCAGTTCCGCCGCGCTGCAGGCCACCGCGCTGCTGCGCCTGGCCGCGGTGCAGACGCGGCTCGACCGCTTCGCCGAGGCCGAGGCCAGCGCCACGCAGGCGCTGGCCCAGGCCCGCCGCGCACGCCAGTCGCCGCTGCAGGCGCGGGCCCTGCTGCAACTGGCCGAGGCGCAATTCCGCCGCTTCGACAACGAAGCCGCCAGAGGCCATGCGCGTGCCGCGGCCGAGGCCTTCAGCGCGCTGGGCGACCGCATCGGCCTGGGCCGCGCCCGCTGGGTGGAGGCCTATGCCTGCGACCAGCTTGAACTGCCGCGCGAGCGCGACCGCCTGGCGGCCGAGGCGCTGGCGCTGGCGCGCGAAACCGGCGACCAGGAAGGCATCGGCGCCGCGGCCAACCTGCTGTACCGCGAGCATGCCGACATGGCGCAGCGGCTGCGCGGGCTGAAGGCTTCGCTGGAGGCTTTCGTCGCGGCCGGCCAGATCGAGCGCGCCGGCGCCGCGCTGGGCAACCTGGCGATGGCCTATGGCTCGATCGGCCTGTATGCACGGGCCCGCGAGCCTTCGGGCCTGACGCCGGGCATCCGCGAGACGGAATCCCTGCGCCGCATCAACCCGTACTACGCCGCCATGCAGTCGGCCATCGAAGGCCAGCTGGGCGACCATGCGCAGGCCCAGGCGCTGGCCGAGCAGGCCGCGGCCGAAGGCGGCGCCTTCGACGACCCGTGGTTCCAGGTGATCCTGAAGGTGGTGCGAGGGCGCGCGGCACGGCTGGGTGGCGACCTGGCCACCGCCCGGACGCTGCTGACGCAGGCCGCCGAGCAGGCGCGCTACAGCAGCACGCTGCGGGTGCTGACGCTCACCGAACTGGGCAGCCTGTGCCTGGACGACGGCGACGCCGCGGCCGCGCTTGCGGCCACCGGCCAGGCGGTGCAGTTGCTGCGCCAGCGCGGCGCCACCGGCCTGGGCAGCATGTTCACGCCGGCCACCACCTGGTGGTGGCATGTGCGCGCGCTGCAGGCCAACGGACGGCAGGCCGAGGCGCAACGCGCGCTGGCCCAGGGCTATCGCGTGCTGCTGCAGGGCGTGGCCAGCCTCAGCGACGAAGGCCTGCGGCGCAGCTGGTTCGGCAAGGTGCCGGCGCACCGCCAGCTGATCCTGGCCTGGATGGACGAGGCCCGGCGCCGCGGCCTGCCGGCCGCGCGCTGGCAGGCGCACCTGCGCGCCGTCACGCACATGCGCGAGCCCTTCGAGCGGCTGGTGGAAACCGGCGTGCGCATGAACCTGCTGCACGACAGCGCCAGCCTGCAGCGCTTTCTGGTGGACGAGGCAGTGGAGCTGTGCGGCGCCGAGCGGCTGCTGCTGGTGCTGCCCGGCGACGACGGCCCGCAGCTGGCCGGCGCGCAGCTGCCGCCGGGCGAGGATGCGCAGGCGCTGCTGCAGGCGGTGACGCCCTGGCTGCAGGAAGCCGCCCGCAGCCGCATGGCCAGCCTGCGCCATGGCCCCGCAGGCGCCGAAACACTGGACCAGCGCTCGTGCATCGTCGCGCCGCTGCTGGCGCAGCAGCAGCTGCTGGGCTGGCTGTATGCCGACATCCAGGGCGCCTTCGGCCGCTTCCACGATGCCGACCGCCACCTGCTGGCGCTGCTGGCCGGCCAGGCCGCGGTGGCGCTGGCCAACCTGCGCGCCAGCGAAGGTCTGGAGGCCACCGTGGCCGAGCGCACCGCCCAACTGCAGCAGCGCGCCGGCGAGCTGGAGCTGATCAACCGCATCCAGCAGGGCATTGCTGCCGAGCAGGACTTCCAGGCCGTGGTCGACCTGGTGGGCGACATGCTGAGCGAGGTCTTCACCGAGCGCGACGTGTCGATCTTCTGGTGGGATGCCGATGCCGGCCTGAGCCGCGGCCTGTACGTGCGGCTGCACGGCCAGCGCGTCCAGGTGCAGCCGGTGCGGCCCGACCCGAATGGCCGCGTGGCCCAGGCCTTTGCGCGCGGACAGACGGTGGTGGCACGCAACCGCGCGGAGCTGGCCGCCTGGGGCCTGCGCGCGCTGCAGGGCAAGCAGCTGGCGAAGTCCACCGTGCTGGTGCCGATCATGCTGGGAGAGCGGCGCATCGGCACGCTCGGGCTGAACGACCACGCGCGGGAAGACGCCTTCGGCGCGGCCGAGGTCGCCCTGCTGCAAACCGTGGCCGCCAGCCTGGGCGTGGGGCTGGCCAACGCGCGCCATGCCCACGACACGCAGCGGCTGTTGAAGGAAACCGAACAGCGTGCCAGCGAGCTGGCGCTGATCAACAGCATCCAGCAGGGCATGGCGGCGAACCTGAGCTTCCAGGCCATCATCGACGTCGTCGGCGACCGGCTGCGCGAGATGTTCGGCAGCGACGACATCGCCATCACCGTGCTGGACGAGGCCTCGGGGATGTTGCACAGCGTGTACGCCTTCGAGCGCGGCCAGCCGCTGCGCATCCCGCCGTTCCCGATGGCTTCCCAGGCGAAGATCCTCGACGCGCTGAAGGACGGCCGGCCGCTGGTGGTGAAGGACCGCGCGGCCGCACAGGCCTACGACATCCGCACCGTGCCCGGCACCGTGCCCAGCCGATCCAGCGTGTTCGTGCCGGTGGCGGTGGGCCAGCACCAGCGCCTGGCCATCCGCCTGGTGGACCTGGAGCGCGAGGACGCCTTCGACGAAGCCACCGTGCGCATGCTCGTCACCGTGGCCGCCAGCATGGGGCTGGCGCTGGAGAACGCGCGGCTGGTGGCCGAGACCAAGGAAGCGTTGGAGCGGCAGACCGCCACCGCCGAGGTGCTGGAGGTCATCAGCAGCTCGGTGGCCGACACCCGGCCGGTGTTCGACAAGATCCTGAGCAGCTGCGCCAGCCTGTTCCACAGCACCGAACAGGGCGTGACGCTGCTGGGTGAAGACGGCTTCATCGAACTGGCCGCCCATCACGGGCCGGCGCTGCCCGGGCTGCTCAGCTACTACGGCCGCCGTGACGTGCCCAACAAGGCCTACGCTGCGGGCATCCTGCAGGGCAAGCCGATCATGGTGCGCGACGCCACGCAACCCGAGGTGCACTGGGCCATCCGCAGCGTCGGCGAGCACCTGAAGATCGGGCCCTACTCGCAGCTGCTGGCGCCGATGGCCTGGGAAGGCCAGGCCATCGGCTGGCTGTACGTGATCCGCCAGCCGGCCACCGGCTTCAGCGACAAGGAAACGGCGCTGCTGCAGACCTTTGCCAATCAGGCGGTGATCGCTGTCCAGAACGCGCGGCTGTTCAACGAAACGAAGGAGGCGCTGGCGCTGCAGACCACCTCGGCCGAGGTGCTGCGCGTGGTCGGCGAATCGATGGCCGACGCGCAGCCGGTGTTCGAAAGCGTCTGCGCCAGTCTGGAGCGGCTGCTGCCCGGCACCGAGCTGGCGATCAGCGCTCGCGGCAGTGACGGCCGGTTGCATTGGCGGGCCGGCAGTGGCGCACATGCCGAGGCATTGCGCAAGCTGTTCCCGCGGCCGGCACCGGGCAACCTGGTCACCGGCGTCCCGTCGTACTGGCCCGACCTGGCCAACGGCCCGGACGTGCCCGAAAGCCTGCGCGAAGCCACCGTCCTGCTGGGCAGCAACGCGTCGATGCTGAGCGCGGCGATGACCGCGGAGGGCGAGGTGGTGGGCGCGCTGTCGGCACTGCGCTTCGACATGCGACCCTTCAGCGAGAAGGAAAGCCGCACGCTGAAGGCCTTCGCCGACCAGGCGGTGATCGCCATCCAGAACGCGCGCATGTTCCGCGAGACGCAGGAAGCCCGAGCCCAAGCCGAAGCCGCCAACGAAGCCAAGAGCGCCTTCCTGGCAACGATGAGCCACGAGATCCGCACGCCGATGAACGCGGTCATCGGCATGAGCGGCCTGCTGCTGGACACGCCGCTCACCGACGAGCAGCGCGACTTCGCCAGCACCATCCGCGATTCGGGCGATTCGCTGCTGACCATCATCAACGACATCCTCGACTTCTCGAAGATCGAAGCCGGGCGCATGGACATCGAGCGCCACCCCTTCGACCTGCGCGAATGCGTGGAGTCGGCGCTGGACCTGATCGCCGGCCGCGCGGCCGAGAAGCACCTGGACCTGGCCTACCTGTTCGAGCCCGAGGTGCCCGCTGCGATCGAAGGCGACGTGACCCGGCTGCGGCAGATCCTTTTGAACCTGCTGAGCAACGCGGTCAAGTTCACCGAGGCCGGCGAGGTGGTGCTGAGCGTTCGCCGCGAAGGCGAGCTGCTGCACTTCGCGGTGCGCGACACCGGCATCGGCCTGAGCGAGCAGGGCAAGGCGCGGCTGTTCCAGAAGTTCAGCCAGGCCGACAGCAGCACCACGCGCAAGTACGGCGGCACCGGCCTGGGCCTGGCCATCAGTAAGCTGCTGGCCGAACTGATGGGCGGCAGCATGTGGGTGGAGAGCGACGGGCCGGGCACCGGTTCCACCTTCCACTTCACGCTGCAAGCCCGGCCCACCGCACTGCCCGAAGGCCGCAAGCGCGACTTCGTCGGCGAGCAGCCGGCACTGAAAGGCAAGCGCGTGCTGGTGGTCGACGACAACGCCACCAACCGACGCATCCTGGCGCTGCAGACCGCCAAGTGGGGAATGACATCCGTCGAGGTCGAGGCGCCCGAAGCCGCTTTGCCGCTGTTGCGCGAGCAGCGCTTCGACGTGGCGATCCTGGACATGCACATGCCGGGCATGGACGGCGCCACGTTGGCCGCGCGCATCCGCGAGGCCGGGCACACGCTGCCGCTGGTGCTGTTCACCAGCCTGGGCCGGCTGGAGAACACCGCCGGCCTGTTTGCCGCCACGCTGGCCAAGCCGCTGCACCAGAGCCAGCTGTTCGACACCCTGGTCACGCTGCTGGGCAGCGAGGCGGCGCCGAAGGCCGCGCCCAGCATCGCCAAGCCGAAGATCGACGCCACGCTGGCGCAGCGCCACCCGCTGCGCATCCTGCTGGCCGAGGACAACGTGGTCAACCAGAAGCTGGCCCTGCGGCTGCTGCAGCAGATGGGCTATCGCGCCGACGTGGCCGGCAACGGCATCGAGGCCATCGAGTCGGTGGCGCGGCAGACCTACGACGTGGTGCTGATGGACGTGCAGATGCCCGAGATGGACGGCCTGGAAGCCAGCCGCCGCATCACCGCGCGCTGGCCGGCCGGCGAGCGGCCGCGCATCATCGCGATGACGGCCAACGCGATGCAGGGCGACCGCGAGGAATGCCTGGCCGCCGGCATGGACGACTACGTCACCAAGCCGATCCGCGTGGACGCCCTGGTGCAGGCGCTGCTGGGCGCTGTGGTGCGCGATGCCTGAACTACCGCAACACCGCGAGATGTGCCCTGCGCTCCGAGTCTCTGGCCAGCAGCGCGGCCACACCGCTGTCGAAGGTGAGCAGCTTCATGCCGGCGCGGACGGCCGCGGTGAGCAGATAGGCATCGGTCACCTGGCGATGGCCGACGATGCCCCCTGTGCACACACGCAGCGTGTCATCGAAGGCAAAGTCCAGCGGCACCAGGCGGTGCCCCGAATGGGCCAGGATGTGGCGCAGCACCTCCGTGACCTCGACGATGGACTTGGACTGCCCACCGAAAGCCGGCTGGCTGGTGATGCGAACGAAGGCCGCCTGGGTCATGGCGCAACTGCCCCAACCGCGCTGCGCATGAGCGCTGAACCAGCGCTGCACGCTGGCGTGGTGCTCGTGCTTGGGCCAACTCAGCGCGATCAGCGCATTGGCGTCCAGCAGATGCATGGGGCGTGCGGGCATCGCGCTTCAGGGCGACTCGTCCAGCAGGGCCTTCACCTGAGCGGCCGTCACCCGCGGCGCATCGGGCGGAAGTTCGAAGACCCAGGCCTGGCCCTTCTGCTTCACCGTCAGCGGCGGCGCGCTGGCGCGGCGGATCAGCTCCGACACCGCCTGACCCAGGCGCAGCGAGCGGGCCTTGGCATAGGTCTTCGCCAGTTCGGCAGCGTCATCGTCCAGCGTGAAAGTGGTGCGCATGATCGACCTCGATGCAGTAAGGTGGATTTGATGCATTATAGGGCTCGTCGCATCACCCGTGCAGAGACGCTTTCGACTCAGGCGGCCGTGCACGGCGCGTTGTCGACGCAGGTGTCGCCACGCGGCAGAAACAGGAGTACCTCTTGAGCGACGCCGGGACAGAGCCGAAGACAGCCGTGCCGCCGCACCGACCGGGCCCCTGGGACCGCTTCATCGCGTTCGCCAGCGACCCGGGCGATTCACCCGAATGGCAGCTGCGCAAGTCGCTGGTGCTCGCCATCGCGTTGGTGGTGGCATTGGTGAACGCGTCCTACGGTGCCTTCTATGCGGCGGTTGGCGCCCAGGCGGCTGCGCAGGCCATCGGTGCGGCCGCCGTGCTGCAGGCGCTGATCTGCCTGCTGCACCTGAAGCGCCGCTCGTACCACCTGACGCTGCGTCTGAGTGCTGCGCTGGCGCTGGTCGCGCTGCTGATCGTGCACCTGTTGCTCGGTGGCTTCAGCTCCTCGGGCTATGTGTTGCTTTACGCGATGAGCCCGCTCTTCCTGGTGACGGCGTTCGAAGAGCCGCGGTACGTGAAGCACTGGTTCGCCGCGACCGTCGCCGTGATGGTGATCGCCTGGGCCGGCGAACAGCTGCTGCCGCACGGCAACGCCATGTCGCCCGCCGTGCTGGGGGCCTTCACGTTGATCAACGTGCTCGGGTTCCTGAGCCTGGTGTTGGCGCCCATCCTCATCCATGCCGAACGCACCAGGGTCATCCAGCGCGAACTGGCCGAGGCCCGCGAAGCACAGCTGGCCCTGAAGGCCGAGCACCTGCTGCAAACCGAGGCGTCGCTGATACAGATCCAGCGCGCCCAGGCCGAGGCCGAGCAGCGCGCCGCCGAGCTGGCGCTGATCAACGACATCCAGCGCGGCATCGCCACCCGCCTGGAATTCCAGGCGGTGATCGATCTGGTCGGCGACCGCCTGTTCGAGCTGTTCAAGTCCGCAGGCACCCGGGTCCAGATCGGCCTGATCGACGAAGCGCAAGAGCAGCTGTACTTTGCGTTCGTGCGCGAGGCCGATGGCCGGCGCATCGACGGCGGCACGATGCCCCTGCAACGCGACCACCCGATACAGGTGGCATTGGACCGGCGCGAGACGGTGTACCTGCGCAGCCTGCAGCAGGCGGTCGATGCGGGCTATGGGGTCGGCAACCGCAGCGCGCTCAGCCAGCTGTCGGTGCTGGTCGTCGGCATCTGGGGCAACCGCGCCCGCCTGGGCTCCGCCACGCTGATCGCCCTGCGCGACGACGCCTTTGCCGACAGCCTGATCGGCCTGCTGGAAACGATCGTCGCATCGATGGGCGTGGCGCTGGACAACGCCCGGCTGTTCAAGGAGACGCAGGAAGCCCTGGCACGCGAGACCGCCAGCGCCGACATCCTGCGGGTGATCAGTAGCTCGCCCACCGACGTGCAGCCGGTGTTCGAAGCCATCGTCGACACCGGCCGGCGGGTTCTCAACTGCGCGCTGGCTACCGTGATGCGCACCGATGGCCGCAGCTTCCATCAGGTGGCCTGGGTGCGGGCTGACGGCACCCGCAAGGTGGCGACCGGCCGCCTCAACGCGGTGGACCCTGCGCACGACTTTCCGTCGCGGGTGATCGCGAGCAAGCAGCTGCTGCACCTGCCCGACTGGTCGCAGGTGGAACTGCCCCCGCACGAGCAGCAGGTGCTGGCCGAGACCGGCTGCTACGCGTCACTGATGCTGCCGCTGCTGCGTGCGGACGAATGCATCGGCGTGCTGGCGCTGGTGCGCCGGCAGGCTGGCAGCTTCAGCCCGCAGGAGATCGCGCTGGCCCAGTCCCTGTGCGGCCACGCGGTCATCGCCATCGAGAACACACGCCTGTACAACGAGACGATCGAGGCGCTGGCACAGCGCCAACGCGCTCAGGCCGAGGCCGAGCAGCGCGCCGCCGAGCTGGCGCTGATCAACGGCATCCAGCAGGCGATGGCCGATTCGCTGGACTTCCAGGCCATCGTCGACCTGGTGGGCGACAAGCTGCGCGAGGTGCTGCGCACCGACACGCTGGGCATCCGCTGGTACGACCCGGAGGCCCGCCGCGTCAGCTTCCTGTACGAGGTGGAGCGCGGCCAGCGCCTGTTCCCGCCGCCGCGCGAGACGGTGCCCGGCGGGCCGGTGGAACGGCTGAGCCGCGGCCGCCAGGGCGAGCTGTACCCCACCCGCGAGGCGATGCAAGCGGCCGGCCTGCTGCGCGTGGGCAAGGAGCCCTGCCTGTCGGCGATGCGCGTGCCGATCCTGCGCGGCGAGCACATGGTCGGCTTCATCTCGCTGGAGAACCACGAGCGCGAACACGCCTACGGCCCGGCCGAGCTGCGGCTGGTGAGCACCATCGCCGCCAGCATGGGCGTGGCGCTGGACAACGCCCGCCTGTTCAAGGAAACGCAGGAGGCGCTGCAACAGCAGAAAGCCTCGGCCGAGGTGCTGGCGGTGATCAGCCGCTCGGTGTCGGACACCCAGCCGGTGTTCGACAAGATCCTGGACAGCCTGAAGCACCTGTTCGGCGCCGACGAACTGGACGTGCTGCTGGTCGACGAGCAGGGGCAGCTGCAGCTGGCAGCCTATGTCGGCAAGGCCCGCGACATCGTGGCCGCCACCTTCCCCGCGCCGGTGGAAATCACCCCCGCCGGCCGCGCGATCCGCGAGCGCCGCGTGGTGCACTACCCCGACGTGCACCACGGCGCCGACGTGCCCAACGTGATGCGCAGGATGGGCAAGCTGATCGGCTACCAGTCGCTTGCCTTTGCGCCAATGCTTTGGAACGACCGTGGCGTGGGCGCCATCGGCCTGGCCCGCGCGGTGGGGTCGTTCAGCGACAAGGAACTGGCCACGCTGCAGAGCTTTGCCGACCAGGCGGTGATCGCCATCCAGAACTCACGGCTGTTCCACGAGACGCAGGAGGCCCTTTCCCACCAGACCGCCAGCGCTGACATCCTGCGCGTGATCAGCAGCTCGCCCACCGACGTGCAGCCGGTGTTCGAGGCCATCGTGCGCACCGCCGTGAAGCACCTGGGCTGCGACCTGGCGCTGGTGCAGACCGTCAGCGGGGACACCTATGCGCCGCAGGCCATGGCCACGCCGGCGGGGCTGATGCCGGTGCCGGGCGCGCAGCAGATGCCGGTGGACCCGGCGGCTAACTTCCCGTCGCGTGCGATCGCAAGCAAGTCCATGCTGCACGTGCCCGACTGGTCGGCGGTGGAGCTGCCACCGCACGAAAAGCTGCGCCGCGAACAGCTCGGCCTGAGCTCGGCGCTGTACCTGCCGCTGCTGCGGGGCGACGACTGCGTCGGCGTGCTGGTGCTGGGCAGCCAGCAGGCCAATGCCTTCAACGACAAGGCGATCGCGCTGGCCGAGTCCTTCCGCGACCAGGCGCTGATTGCGATCGAGAACACGCGGCTCTTCAACGAGACGCAGGAGGCGCTGGAGCGGCAGACCGCCACCGCCGACGTGCTGTCGGTCATCAGCAGCTCCGTCGAGGACACGCAGCCGGTGTTCGACAAGATCCTGCACAGCTGCCAGCGCCTGTTCGACAGCGGCTCGGTGTCGATCGCGCTGATCGGCGACGACGGCCTGATGCACATCGCGCACAACTTGGAGCACCTCGAGCGGAACGCCGCGGCGCTGGGCGAGGTGTCGCGGGCTGCGGCCGACAAGATCGCCGCACAGTTCCCGCGGCCGGTGAGCGATTCGATCCATGGCTATGCCATCCACAAGCGGCAGGTGCTGCACTTCCCCGACGTGCTGCACGGCGCCGGCGTGCCGGCCGGCCTCCGCGAAACGGCCGGCCTGGTGGGCAACTACGCGATCCTGATCGCGCCCATGCTGCGCGACACGGGCGGCATTGGCGCCATCCAGGTGGTGCGCATGCCGCCGGCGCCCTTCAGCGACAAGGACATCAGCCTGCTGAAGACCTTCGCCGACCAGGCGGTGATCGCGATCCAGAACGCACGGCTGTTCCGCGAGACGAACGAGGCGCTGGAGCGGCAGACGGCTACGGCCGAGATCCTGAAGGTCATCGCCAGCTCGCCGTCGGACGTGCAGCCGGTATTCGACGCGATCGCCGCCAGCTCCAAGCGCTTGCTGGGCGGCCATTCGACCACCGTGTTCCGCATCATCGACGGCATCCTGCACCTGGTGGCCTACACCGCCACCAACCCCGAGGCCGACGCCACGCTGGCGGGGATGTTCCCGCGGCCACTGGCCGAGTTCCCGCCCTTCGCGATGGTCAGTGACGGCCAGATGGCGCGCGTCGAAGACACCGAGACGGCTGCCGGCGTGCCGGAGCTGCTGCGCGACCTGGCCCGCCAGCGGGGCTACCGGGCCATGCTGTTCACCCCGCTGGTGCGCGAGGGCGCAGTGATCGGCACGATCGCCGTCACCCGCGTGGCCCCCGGCCCCTGGGCCGAGCACCACGCGCAGCTGCTGCGCACCTTCGCCGACCAGGCGGTGATCGCCATCGAGAACACGAGGTTGTTCAACGAGACACAAGACGCGCTGGAACGCCAGACCGCCACCAGCGAGATCCTGCAGGAGATCTCCGCCTCGCCCACCGACGTGCAGCCGGTGCTGGAAGCGGTGGCCGAACGCGCCGCCAAGATCTGCAAGGCGCAGTTCGTCGACATCATCCTGCGCGAAGGCGACACGATCCGCGGCGTGGCGGTGTTCGGCAACCTGGGCGGCCCCACCGGCCAGGCCATGCCGCTAGATCGCAGCACGGTGATGGGCCGCTCGATCCTCGACCGCGGGCCGGTGCAGGTGGAAGACCTGCAGCAAGCCCAGGAGGAGTACCCGCGCGGCAGCGAACTGGCGCGCCAGCACGGCCACCACACGACGCTGGCGGTGCCACTGCTGCGCGAAGGCCGCGCGCTGGGCGCGATCCTGGTGCGCCGCACCGAGGTGCAGCTCTTTGACGACAAGCATGTCGCGCTGCTGCGCACCTTCGCCGACCAGGCCGCGATCGCGATGGAGAACGTGCGGCTTTTCAACGAGACGAAGGAGGCGCTGGAGCAGCAGACGGCCAGTGCCGAGGTGCTGACGGTGATCGGCCAGTCGGTGTCCGACGCCGCGCCAGTGTTCGAGCGCATCTTGAACAGCGCGCGGCGGATCCTGAACACCAACTACGTCAACCTCGGGCTGATTGGTGACGATGGCCTGGTGCATATGGACGTGAACCCGGCTCCGCAGTTCCCTGACGACCCAATGTATCCGAAGGTCGTCGCGTGGCTGCGCGCCAGATTCCCAGCGCCTGTCCGCGAGACGATGCATGGCTACTGCGCCCACAAGCGCGTCGTGCTCAACTATCCCGATGTGCAGCATGGTCCTGGCGTCCTGTCCAAGGTGCGCGAGCAGACCAAGTGGATGGGCAACACCTCGGTGCTGTATGTGCCGCTGTTCTGGCAGGGACAGGGCATTGGCGCCTTCGAGGTTGCGCGCATCCCGATGAAACCCTTCACCGACAAGGAAATCGCGCTGATCAAGACCTTCGCCGACCAGGCGGTGATCGCGATCCAGAACGCGAAGATGTTCCGCGAGACGCAGGAGGCGCGCGCGGCGGCCGAGGCCGCCAACGAAGCCAAGAGCGCCTTCCTGGCCACGATGAGCCACGAGATCCGCACGCCGATGAACGCCGTCATCGGCATGAGCGGCCTGCTGCTGGACACGCCGCTGAGCGACGAGCAGCGCGACTTCGCCAGCACCATCCGGGACAGCGGCGATTCGCTGCTGACCATCATCAACGACATCCTCGACTTCTCGAAGATCGAAGCCGGGCGCATGGACATCGAGCGCCACCCCTTCGACCTGCGCGAGTGCGTCGAATCGGCCATGGACCTGATCGGTCCGCGCGCGGCCGAGAAGCACCTGGACATCGCCTATGTCTTCGAAGGCGACGTCCCGCCGGCGATCGATGGCGACGTCACCCGCCTGCGGCAAATCCTGCTGAACCTGCTGAGCAACTCGGTCAAGTTCACCGAAGCCGGTGAGGTGGTGCTCTCGGTGCGCGCCGAGGGCGACGAGCAGACCGGCGAAGGCAGCAGGCTGCACTTCACCGTGCGCGACACCGGCATCGGCTTGAGCGAGCAAGGACTGTCGCGGCTGTTCCAGAAGTTCAGCCAGGCCGACAGCGGCACCACGCGCAAGTACGGCGGCACCGGGCTGGGGCTGGCGATTTCCAAGCTGCTGGCCGAGCTGATGGGCGGCACGATGTGGGCCGAGAGCGCCGGGCCGGGCCACGGCTCGAGCTTCCACTTCACCATCCGCTGCGTGCCGGCCGAGCTGCTGCAGGGCCAGCGGCGCGACTTCCTGGGCACGCAGCCGGCGCTGGCCGGCAAGCGCATCCTGGTGGTGGACGACAACGCCACCAACCGGCGCATCCTGGCGCTGCAGACCGCCAAGTGGGGCATGGTGGTGCAGGACACCGAGTTCCCGGCGCAGGCCTTGGAGATGCTCAAGGCGCAGCCCTACGACCTGGCCATCGTCGACATGCACATGCCGGGCATGGACGGGGCGATGCTGGCGCGCGCCATCCGCCAGGCCGGCCACATGCTGCCGCTGGTGCTGTTCAGCTCGCACGGGCGCAAGGAGGCCAGCGACGGCCTGTTCACGGCCACGCTGGCCAAGCCGCTGCGCCAGAGCCAGCTGTTCGATACGCTGGTGCAGTTGCTGGCGCACGGGGCCGAAGAAGCGCCCCGCCCGGCCGCGGCCCCGGCCAGGCCGCGCATCGATGCGCAGATGGCCGAGCGGCACCCGCTGCGCATCCTGCTGGCCGAGGACAACGTGGTCAACCAGAAGCTGGCACTGCGCATCCTGCAGCAGATGGGCTACCGCGCCGACGTGGCCGGCAACGGCATCGAGGCCATCGAGTGCTGCGCGCGCCAGCCCTACGACGTGGTGCTGATGGACGTACAGATGCCGGAGATGGACGGTCTGGAAGCCAGCCGGCGCATCGTTGCGCGCTGGCCGGCCGGCGAGCGGCCACGCATCGTGGCGATGACCGCCAATGCCATGCAGGGCGACCGCGAGGCCTGCCTGGCCGCCGGCATGAACGACTACGTCACCAAGCCGATCCGGGTGGAGGCGCTGGTCGAGGCGCTGCTGGCCACGCCCCGGGTCGGCGGCTGACTCAGCCGGCCTGCCCAGCCGGTTGCGGCTGCGCCGCCATCTGCTGCTGCACGCGGCGCACGTCGGCCCCCAGGCGCATGGCCAGCAGCTCGATCAGGTGGAAGCCGAAGGACGGGCTCTGGTAGAAGAGCACGCGCACCGTGGCGTCGGAGATCTCCAGCAGCGTACAGTCATCGACGGCGCGCACGCTTTGCGTGCGCGTCTGGTCGGGCGAGAAGAGTGCGATCTCTCCAAAGATGCGCCCGGCCTCCAACGGCCGGCCGATCTCCACCAGCTCGGCCCGGCCGCTGACCAGCATGTACAGGTGGTCGGCGCGGTCACCCTTGGCAAACAGCAGCTCGCCGGCCTTCAGCGTGCGGCCGCGCATGTACGGCTTCAGCCACAGGCCGGCCATGTCGGCCTCGACGCCGGCGCGGCGCACATGGCGGGTCAGTTTGGTGACCTGCACCGCACGCAGGAAGTTCAGCGGCAGCAGCGCCGCCGCCGTCAGCAGCGCCACCGGCGACGGGCCCAGCACGCCGTAGATCAGCGAGGTCAGGCCCGAGGCCACCGTCAGCCAGCGCAGCGGCACCATCGTGCGCGCGTAGGCGGCGGCCAGCGTCAGCAGCAGCGCAAGCAGCACCGCCAGGTGCGCGATCAGCTGGCGCGGGCTGGCCTGCACGCGCTCCATCAGCTGCGCCCAGGCGGCGCCCTGCTGGGCCAGCAGCTGGCCGACATCGAACTCCATGCCGTCTCCTCCGGATGCCTTCGGTGTGCCCGAAAGTTTAGGGGGGCCCCAGACATTAGGGAGAGACCGCCGTCCGGGCCGCGCGCCCAATTGCGGGCATGCAACACCCTCGTCCAGTCCTCACCACCCTGCTGCGCGGCCTGCTGCTGCTCGGCGCCACCGCGGGCCTGGGGCTGCCCGCGCAGGCCTTGACCACCACGGCCGGCGGCTCAGGCTGGCTGTCGCTGGACAACGGCAACAACCGCGCGCCGATCCTGTTCGACATCGCCAGCACGGCCGACAGCCAGTTGGCCATCGGCGCCGACGAGGCACTGACGCTGAACCTGGGTAAACCCGTGGCGGGCGCCGTGGGCAAGGCCCGCAGCTTTGCGGCGGCAGGGGTGGTCAAGGCCTCGGTGGAAGGCCTGGCCTTCACCGAGCCGATCAACCCCAATGTGCCCACCGTCACCCACGGTACGCCCCGGGTGTGGATCGAGGCCAGCGCCAGGTTCCAGGACAAGGTGGAGCTGAAGAGCGACACGCTGGCACCCGGCACCGAAGCGCGCTTTCGTGCCAGCTTCAGCATCCACGCCGAAACCGACGACCCTGGGCACATCGGCCCGACCTTTGCCGGCTACAACAGCGGCATGTGGAACCTGCAGGTCATCATCGGCCCGTACTTCTACAGAGAAGACTTTCCGAACGGCCTCTTCACCACGATCCGCGACCGCAACGTGATCGACTTCGGGCAGGAATTCACCGGCCGCGTGGGCGATGTCATCGATGTCAGCATCTCGCTGCGCCTGGCCGCCGACAACCGGGCGGGCTACTACACCGACGCCAACGGTCAGCTGCAGACCTACGGCCCCCGCGACGACACGGTGATCGACGCGTCGAACACGCTCAACGCCTTCGTCACGCCGCTGACTGCTGGCGTGCAGGCGGTGGGCAGTACCGGGCACAACTACGCCTTCGCCACTGCCGTGCCCGAGCCCGTCGCCGCCTGGCTCTGGGTGCTGGGCCTGGCCGGGCTGGGTCTGAGCCGCCGCCGCCGCGGCTGACGCGTCGCGCCCAGCGGGCCGGAGGCCGGTGGCTCCCGCAAGACCGCCGAACCGAAGTATCGTCACGGCTGCCCGCGACTGCACCGCGTGGCCGCAGGAACGATGCGATGACCGCCGCCACGATCGACCCCGCTACCTTTGCCGAGCTGCAGGAGACCGCCGGCGCCGATTTCGTCAGCGACCTGGTCGCCACCTTCGTCGACGAGGAAGCGCCGCAGATGCTGGCCGAGCTACGCGCCGCGCGGGCCGAAGGCGCGGCCGAGCGCTTCCGCCGTGCCGCGCACTCGCTGAAATCCAATGCCAACACCTTCGGTGCACTGCAGCTTGGCGAGCTGGCACGCGCACTGGAGTTAGGTGGCCTGCCGGCCGACGACACACCCCTGGCGGCGCTGGAGGCAGCCCATGCCGAGGCAGCCGCTGCGTTGCGGGAATTGACCCGTGGCTGAGACCGGCGCCCGCCTGCTGGTGGCCGACGACAACAAGGTCAACCGGCTGCTGCTGGGCCGCAGCCTGGAGCAGCTGGGCCACAAGGTGGCGATGGCCGAGAACGGCCGCATCGCGCTGGAGATGCTGCGGCGCGAGAGCTTCGACCTGCTGCTGCTGGACATGGAAATGCCGGAGATGAGCGGCTTCCAGGTGCTGGAGCAGATGGTGGCCGACCTGCAGCTGCGCGACCTGCCGGTCATCGTCACCAGCTCGCTGGAGGGCGTAGCGCATGTGGCGCGCTGCATCGAGCTGGGCGCCGACGACTACCTGCCCAAGCCGGTGAACCCGGTGCTGCTTAAGGCGCGTGTGGGCTCCAGCCTGGAGAAGAAGCGCCTGCGCGACCAGCAATCGGCCCTGGTGCGCCGCTTCGCCACCAGCGAGGTGGCCGAAGACCTGCAGCGCAGCGGCTTCGCGCTGGGCGGAAAGCGCATCGAAGGCACGGTGATGTTCTGCGACATCCGCGGCTTCACCTCCATCACCGAACAGCAGTCGCCCGAGGACACGATCGAGCTGCTGAACACCTTCTACACGTTGATGTTCGACGCCATCACCGGCGCCGGCGGCGTCGTCAACCAGATGGTGGGCGACGGGCTGATGTCGATCTTCGGCGCGCCGCTGCCGCTGGCCGACCCCTGCGGCAGCGCGGTGCGCGCCGGCCGCGAGATGATCGAGCTGATCGAGATGCTGAACGTCGAGCGCGAGGCCGGCGGCCGCCTGCCGCTGAAGATCGGCGTGGGCATCGCCACCGGCCAGATGATCGCCGGCTACACCGGAACGCATTCGCGGGCCACCTACACCTGCATCGGCGACGCCGTGAACCTGGCCGCCCGGCTGGAGGCGCACACCAAGCTGGCCGGCCGGCCGATCCTGGTGGACGGCCCCACCGCCGACGCGGTGGCCGGGCAGCTGGCGCTGGAGCCGCTGGGCGAGGTGGCGCTGAAGGGCAAGGCGGCGGCGGTGCCGGTGTTTGCCGTGCCGGTGGCCTGAGCCTTGCATCCCACGGCTGTGATAGCGTTTTGGCTGCGTTGGTTGAACACCCAGAACAAGGAACCCTGAATGTCCAAGGATCGAGCCACCCTAGGCACCGACGGCCAGCCGCTGCCCATCCTGCCGCCGGAGCGCGACGCGCGAGTCTGGGCCCGCGCTTGCCGCATCATGTTCTACACGCCGGGCTTCCTGGCGCTGCTGCTGCTGAAGGTGGGCGAGCCCACCGGCTTCGGCATCAGCGTCGAGCTGCTGATGCTGGCCAGCATGTCGGCCGTGGTGGCGGTGATCTTCATGGGCTCCAGCTCCGACGGCGCCGGCGCCGACCATTCGTCGCGCACCGGCGTGTGGAGCGGCTGCCTGGTGCTGGAGCTGCTGGCGGTGGTGCCGCTGCTGACCGCCGTGCCCAGCCTGTTCCACGAACTGGCCAACAGCAAGCTGCTTCACGACCCGTCCGTGCAGAGCACCGACGTGGCCCTGGGCTTCTCCGAGCTGATCCCTGCGGCCGCGATCCTGCCCTTCATGCTGTACCAGCTGGCCGGCTACGGCACCCTGCACTTCGTGCTGTCCAAGACCAACAATGCGGTGGTCAACCTGGGCATCCTGGTGCTGATCGTCGGCTCGTACATCGCCAACCGGCTGGGCAACTTCGAGCTGGAGAAGGTGCTGGTCGGCATCCTGATCCTCAGCATGATCGGCCTGGTGTTCTACGGCGTGCTGGCGCTGCGCAGCAACCAGCTGCGCTACGACAGCTTCCACCCCGAGAAGGCCAAGGACAAGGACAAGAAGGCGGCCGCCTGATCAGGCGGGGAACTCTTCGGTGTCGATCTCGGCCTGCGTGGCGGGGTTGTAGCGCGCGCCGGCTACCGTCTGGCGGTTGATCAGTTCCTCCAGCCGCTGCAGCACCTGCGGGCTCAGCGTCACCGCGGCGGCGCCCAGGTTCTCGTCCAGGTGCGCCAGACTGGTGGTGCCGGGCAGCGCGATCAGCTGCTCACCGCGCGACAGCACCCAGGCGATGGCCAGCTGCGCCATGCTGCAACCGGCGTCGCGCGCGATCTGCTCGAAGCCGTCCAGCAATTGCAGGTTCTTCGCGTAGTTGTCGGGGTAGAAGCGCGGCATGCCGCGGCGGATGTCCTTGGCATCCAGCGTGGACACGTCGCGCAGCGCGCCGGTCAGGAAGGCGCGCGCCGTCGGGCTGAAGGCCACCAGCGACGCACCGATCTCGCGGCAAGCCTGCAGCACGCCGATCTCGACGTTGCGGCTCCACAGCGAGTATTCGGCCTGCACGGCCACGATCGGGTGCACCGCGTGGGCACGCTTCAGCGTGGCCGCCGACACCTCCGAAAGCCCCAGTGCGCGCACCTTGCCCTGGCGCACCAGCTCGGCCATCGCGCCCACCGAGTCCTCGATCGGCACACGCTTGTCCCAGCGGTGCAGGTAGTACAGGTCGATGTGGTCGACGCCCAGGCGCTTGAGGCTGTCCTCGCAGTTGCGGCGGATGGCCTCCGGGCTGCCGTCGATGACCCGCTTGACGCCGTCGTCGAACTGCACGCCGGCCATGCCGCCCTTGCTGGCCAGCACGAACTTGTCCCGGTGCGCCTTCAACACCCGGCCGACCAGCGCCTCGTTGGCACCGAAGCCGTACAGCGCGGCGGTGTCGAACATCGTCACGCCGCGCTCCAGCGCATGCCGCAGCAGCGCCTCGGCCTGCGCCGGCGGCGGCGGCGCGCCGTAGGCATGGCTCAGGTTCATGCAGCCCAGGCTCACCGCCGAGACGGTGAAGGGGCCGATGCGGCGGCTGGGCAGGCTCATCCCAGCCGCAGGATGAACAGCGTGATCACCGGGAAGATGACGATCAGCGTCACGCGGATCAGGTCGCTGGCGACGAAGGGCCAGACGCCGCGGTAGGTCTCGCGGATGTTGATGTATGGCGCCATCGACTGGATGACGAACAGGTTCATGCCCACCGGCGGCGTGATCAGCCCCACCTCCACCACGATCAGCACGATGATGCCGAACCAGATGGCCAGCTCTTCCGGCGGCAAGCCGAAGTCCAGGCCCGAGACCATCGGGAAGAAGATCGGGATCGTCAGCAGGATCATCGACAGCGAATCCATGATGCAGCCGAAGATCAGGTAGAAGACGATGATGGCCCACAGCACCGCATAGGGGCTGAAGCCCTGGGCGCCGACCCAGGCCGCCAGCTCCTGCGGCAGCTGCGACAGCGCCAGGAAGCTGTTGTAGGCGGCTGCGCCGAGCACGATCATGAACACCATGGCGGTCCCGCCCGCCGTGGACTCGAAGGCTTCCTGCAGCTTCTTGCGCGACATGCCGCCGCGCTGCCAGGCCAGCAGGCCGGTGGCCACCGCGCCGACCGCGGCGCCTTCAGTGGGCGTGAACAGCCCGGTGTAGATGCCGCCGACCACGACGACGAAGATGGTCAGCACCGGCCACACCGCGGCCAGCGCCTTCATGCGCTCGGGCCAGGGCATCGGCGGGATGTTGCCGGCCAGCTTGGGGTTCAGCCGCACCATCAGGTTGATCACCAGCATGTAACCCAGTGCCGCCAGGATGCCGGGGATGAAGGCCGCGGCAAACAGCTTGGCGATGTTCTGCTCGGCCAGGATCGCGTAGATCACCAGCACGATCGACGGCGGAATCAGGATGCCCAGCGTGCCGCCGGCGGCCAGCGCGCCGCTGGCCAGGCTGTTGGCATAGCCGGCGCGCTTCAGTTCCGGCAGCGCCACCTGGCCCATCGTGGCCGCGGTGGCCAGCGACGAGCCGCAGATGGCGCCGAAGCCGGCGCAGGCGCCGATGGCCGCCATGCCCACGCCGCCGCGCAGGTGGCCGATGAAGGCCTCGGCGCACTTGAACAGCGCCTGCGACATGCCGCCCAGCGTGGCGAATTGGCCCATCAGCAGGAACAGCGGCACGATCGACAGCGAGTGCGAGCTGAACTGGCTGTAGGCCATGGTCTTCATCTGGTTCAGCAGCGGCGCGGCGCTGCCGTACACCGTCCACGAGCCCAGCAGCCCCAGCACAAGCATCGACAGGCCGATGGGCACGCGCAGGAAGATCAGCACCATCAGTGCCGGGAAGGAGGCCGCAGCCAGCCAGATCGGGTCCATCAGTGGCCACCCCCCGCCATCACGAAGCCCTTGGGCGGCGACGCCAGGCCCAGGCTTTCCAGCAGCCGCCAGCCGTAGGCGATGACGCCGATCACAGCCGCTGGCATCGACGCCGCATAACCCCACCACACCGGCATCTGCAGGATGAAGGTGACCTCGTTGTTGTGGCGGTACTCACCCATCGCCACCGACATGCGCCACACAAGCAGCGCCCACACCACGAACATCAGCGCATCGGTCAGCACCATCAGCACGCGCTGCATGGCCGGCGGGTAGCTGTTCCACAGCATGTCCACCACCGCGTGGCCGCCCTTCAGGTGGCACCAGGGCAGGAAGCAGAACACCGCCAGCGCGGTACCGGCCTCGACCAGCTCGAAATCGCCGGGCACCGGCCCGAGGCCGAAACCCGACAGTGCGCGGCCGATGATGCTGACCACGCTCATCAGCGCGATCAGCGTCAGCACCACCGCGCCGAGCCAGGCCATGGCCCGGCTCAGGCCATAGATGAGTTTGTTCATGGGGGGCTTTCAGGCCCGGGCCGGGCGCCCCGCGGCGGGGGCGCCGGCGCCGTGCCTCACTTCTTGGCGTAGGCCTTGGCCAGCAGGTCCTCGGCCGCGGCAGCGAGCTTCTGACCGTCGATGCCCTTGCCCGACACTTCCTTGAACCACACCGCACGCACGCCATTGGCGGCACGCTGCCAGCGCTGCGTCTCGGCGGCGTCGAGCGTGATGATCTTGTTGCCGGCCTTCTGCGCGATGGCCAGGCCTTCCTTGTCGCCCATGTCCATCGCCGCGCCGAACATCGAGGCCGCCACCATGCCGGAGTTGGCGTCGATGATCTTCTTCAGGTCGGGTGCCAGCTTGTCGTAGCTGGCCTTGTTCATCGCCACCGCGAAGGTCTGGGTGTACAGGCCCTTGTCGCCGGTGAAGCCGGTGGTGTTCTTGGCAATCTGCTCCACCTTCAGCGCCGGCACCACCTCCCAGGGGATGGTGGTGGCGCTGATCACGCCCTTGGACAACGCCTCACCCACCTGCGGCACCGGCATGCCCACAGGGGTGGCGCCGAGCTGCTCGAGCATGATGTTGATGATGCGCGAGCCGCCGCGCACCTTCAGGCCCTTCATGTCCTCGAGCTTGGTCACCGGCTGCAGGCTGTGGATCAGGCCGGGGCCATGCACGTGCACGCCGATCAGCTGCACGTCCTTGAACTCGTCCATCGCGTACTGCTGCACGTACTGCTGGAAGGCGCGCGAGGCTGGCTCGGCCAGGCCGCAGCTGAAGGGCAGCTCGAAGACCTCGCTCTTCGGGAAGCGGCCCGGCGTGTAGCCCAGCACCGTCCACACCAGGTCGACCACGCCGTCCTTGGCCTGGTCGAACAGCTCGGGCGGCCGGCCGCCGAGCTGCATGTTCGGGAACAGCTGCACCTTCAGGCGGCCGCCGGATTCCTTCTCCACCTTCTCGGCCCAGGGCTTGATGGCCTTGGCCGGGATGGTGGCCTGCGGCGGCAGCATCTGGTGGAAACGCAGCGTCGAGGTCTGCGCCATCGCGCGCGGCAGGGCCGCCATCGAGGCCGCACCGGCCATCGCGCCGAGGAATTGCTTGCGATTGATCGACATGTCTTGTCTCCGGGAGTTGAGAGAGGTTGCGGGACGGGGTGATCAGGCGGACAGCTGCTGTTCCAGCTGGTGCAGGGTACGGTAGCACGGCAGCACCTGCGCGACGCTGGCGTTGGGCTCGCGCCCTTCGCGGATGGCGGCGAAGAATTCGCGGTCCTGCAGCTCGATGCCGTTCATCGACACCGCCACCTGGGAAACGTCGATTTTCTCTTCCTTGCCGTTGTACAGGTCGTCATAGCGCGCGAGGTAGGTCGCGGTGTCGCCGATGTAGCGGAAGAAGGTGCCCAGCGGCCCGTCGTTGTTGAAGCTCAAGGAGAGCGTGCAGATCGCGCCGTTGGCGGCCTTCAGCTGGATGCTCATGTCCATCGCGATGCCCAGGCTGGGGTGGATCGGCCCCTGGATCGCGTTGGCCTGCACGATGGGCGCGCCCGCCTGGTAGGCGAACAGGTCCACGGTGTGCGCGGCGTGGTGCCACAGCAGGTGGTCGGTCCAGCTGCGCGGCTGGCCCAGCGCGTTCATGTTGGTGCGGCGGAAGAAGTAGGTCTGCACGTCCATCTGCTGGATGTGGAACTGCCCCGCCGCGATGCGGTTGTGCACGTACTGGTGGCTGGGGTTGAAGCGCCGGGTGTGGCCGCACATCGCCACCAGGCCGGTCTGCTTCTGCAGCGCCACCACCGCCTCGCCGTCGGCCAGCTTGTCGCACAGCGGGATCTCCACCTGCACGTGCTTGCCGGCCTCCATGCAGGCGATGGCCTGCGCGGCATGCATCTGCGTGGGCGTGCACAGGATCACCGCGTCCACTTCCTTGATCGCCAGGCTGTCGGCCAGGTCGGTGGTGACGTGCTGGATGCCGTACTTGGCCGCCACCTCCTGCGTCTTGGCGAGTTCGCGGCTGACCAGCGACACCACCTCGACGCCGTCGATCAGCTTGATCGCGTCCAGGTGCTTGATGCCGAAAGCGCCGGCGCCGGCGAGGGCCACCTTGATGGTCATGACGGGTTCTCCAGGATCAGATGGCCCACCGCGGTGTTGCTGGCGGGCACGTGAAAGAAGCGGTGCTTGACCACCGGCGGCTTGCCGCCAGCGACATCGGCCATCGCGCCGCGCGCGATCAGCCACATCACCAGCTCGATGCCTTCGCTGCCGGCCTCGCGCACGTATTCGATGTGCGGCACCTTCGACAGGTCTTCGGGATCGGCGATCAGCCGGTCGAGGAACTTGTTGTCCCAGGCGGCATTGATCAGCCCCGCGCGCGGGCCCTGCAGCTGGTGGCTCATGCCGCCGGTGCCCCAGATCTGCACGCGCAAAGGCTGGTCGTAGCTTTCGATCGCGCGACGGATGGCCTGGCCCAGCATGAAGCAGCGTCGGCCCGAGGGCACCGGGTACTGCACCACGTTGACGGCAAAGGGGATCACCGGGCAGGGCCAGGCTTGGGGTTGGCCGCACATCAGCGACAGCGGCACCGTCAAGCCATGGTCCACGTCCATCTTGTTGACGATGGTCAGGTCGAAGTCGTCCTGGATCACGCTCTGCGCGATGTGGCTGGCGAGCTCGGGGTGGCCGATCACCTTGGGCACCGGCCGCGGGCCGTAGCCTTCGTCGGCCGGCGTGAACTCGGCCGCGGTGCCGATCGCGAAGGTGGGGATCAGCTCCAGGCTGAAGGCGGTGGCGTGGTCGTTGTAGACCAGGAAGATCACGTCGGGCTTGTTCTCCTGCATCCACTGCTTGGAGTATTCGTAGCCCTTGAACAGCGGCACCCAGTAGGGCTCGGTGGTCTTGCCCTGGTCGATGGCCGCGCCGATGGCCGGCACGTGGCTGGTGTAGACGGAAGCGGTGATGCGTGCCATGTTCAGGCCCTCCCCGCCTTGCCTTGAGGTTGGCGGTGCGCCTGCGCGTCACCGTCTTCGCCCACGTAGCGGTTGCCTTCGGGCGAACGGCCGCCGGAGATCATCATGTGGCGGTATTCCTCTTCGGTCATGCCGGTCATGCTGCCGGCCATCTGCTGGAAGCTCTTGCCGTCGGTGGCGCCGATCTTGGCCAGGAAGTAGATGTTGCCGCCCAGCGCGATGCAGCGGTTCAGGTCGCGCGCCAGCACGGCCTGCTTCTGTTCCTCGCTCATCGGCCATTCGTCCAGGTACTTGCGCTCGTCGGCCTTGAAGCGCGCGCGGTTCTCGGCCTTCATCAGGCTCATGCAGAACTGGTTCAGGTGATAGCCCTTGCGCGACTGGTCGGCGTCGAAGATGGTCGTGCCCGGCACGTCCAGATAAGGTTTGTTCAAGGCCATGGTGGGCGGTGCCTCCGCTCAGTTGGTGCAGAAGAAGCTGTCGGCCGCGTCCAGGCTGCCCACGCCCTTGTAGCGCGACACGCTGGGCCAGGGGCACAGCATGCGGCCGCGGTTGGCGGCCCAGTCGGCCGGCAGTTCGCTGTTGACGCCACCGGCATTGCCGGCGCCGCGCGCGCTGGCCGGCAGGCCGGTGGGGGCCTCGCCCTGCTCCACCCAGCGCACCAGCGGGCTCAGCGCGTCGAACTGGTCGGTGGCAGGGCCGCCGCTGCAGTGGGCCATGCCCGGCACCGGGTAGTAGCGCACGAACTCGGCCGAGCGGCCCTGGGCCACGCGGTCGATGCGCTGCATCAGCGCCACCGTGTCGTCGGCCGAGAAGATGGCATCGCTTACGCCGTGGAACATCAGCACCTTGGCGCCACGGCCCCGCAGCGCGGCCAGCTGCACCGGGTCGTCCTTGCCGGGCAGCGAGATGGTGGCGTCGGCAGATTGCGGGAAGCTGGCGTCGGTGGCGTAGATGGCCTTGAAACCGTCGGCCACATCGAACTTCATCGGGTCCACCGAGCGCGGCGGTGTCATGAAGATGTAGCCGGCGGCCGGGTCCAGCACCAGCGAGTTGACGAACTTCCACTGCGCCCAGTTGGCCGAGGCGATGCCGGTGTCCCACGGGAAGCTGCTGTAAATGGCCTGGCCGCTGGGCAGCCGCGCGCCACCATGCACGGCCGCCAGCATGCGCTTCTGGCCCGCGGTGAGGCACTGGCCATCGCGTGTACCTCTGCAGGTGGGCACGTCGCGATCCAGGTCGAAGGTGGCCTGGCAGTTGGCGGTGTCGGCCACGATGCCGTCGCGCGCGCCGTCCAGCGCGTCGCAGCGGCCGAGGATGGCACGCGACACGGTCTGGCGTTCGGCAGCCGTCAGCGCGGTGCCCAGGTCCGGAATGCTGGCACTGGGGTTAAAGGGGTGCGGCCGGGTCGCGCCCGGCGTGGCCAGCGCGGCCCACTGCGGCGCCGCCCACAGCTGGGCCAGCGCGGCGTTGGGCAGCCGGTAGCCCGGTGCACCGACCAGGTAGCCGTCGTACTGGTCACCGATGCGCGCCGCGGCCACCAGCGTGTGACGGCCGCCATTGGAGCAGCCGCCGATGTAGCTGCGGTCCGGGCCCTTGCCGTAGGCGGTGGCGATCAGGCCCTTGGCCATCGGCGTCAGCACAGCCACCGCGTTGTAGCCGTAGTCGGCACGGGCCTGCGGGTCGGCGCCGAAGCGCGGGTTCTGCCGGCCGGTGTGGCCGGCATCGGAGCTGATGACCGCGAAGCCCTGGGCCAGCGCGCCTGTCAGCGGCCCGCCGCCCAGTGCGCCCTGCGCCGGCTGCACCACGCCGTCGATGCCGCCGTTGGCCTGGTAGTAGAAGCGGCCGTTCCAGGCCTGCGGCAGGCGCATCTCGAAGCCGATGGCGTAATCCTGCCCGTCGCTACCCTTGCGCGGGTTCATCTTGCCCTTGACCAGGCAATGCGCCAGGGCCGGCGGGCCGCCCTGCACCACCGGGCCGGCGGCCACGGGGGCGGCGCTGTCGATCTGCGTGTTGGGATGCCTGAACTGCGTGGCCAGGGCCTCGCAACCCTTGAGCGCCGCGCCCTGTGCGGCGCTCAGCCGCGGCGGGGCGTCACCCGCGGGGCGGGGCCCGCTGCTGCAGGCCGCCAGGGTGGCGGCAGCGGACAGCAGGGCCAGTGTCAGGGGAGCTTGCATCGTTTGTCTCCGTGGCTGTCTTGAGCGGGCGTTGTTCAGCGGGCCTCTTCGGGCCAGTAAAGCCGCATCGGGTTGTCGACCAGCAGCTTGCGCTGCAGTTCCGCGGTGGGCGCGATGTGCGGGATGAAATCCACCAGCAGGCCGTCGTCGGGCATGTGGTCCTTCAGGTTCGGGTGCGGCCAGTCGGTGCCCCACAGCACGCGGTCGGGAAAGGTCTCGACGATGCGCCGCGCGAAGGGCAGCACGTCGCGGTAGGCGGCCTGCTCGCCGTTCAGCGCCTTGGGGCCGGTGACGCTGAGCCGTTCCGGGCAGCTGACCTTGCTCCAGACGTTGGGATAGTCGCGCATGAACTTGACGAAGAGCTCGAACTCGGGCCCGTCCACCGGCTTGCTCACGTCGGGCCGGCCCATGTGGTCGACCACCACGGTGGTGGGCAGCGCGGTGAAGAAGTCCCACAGCTCGGGCAGGTCCACCGCCTCGAAGTAGATGACCACGTGCCACCCCAGCGGGGCGATGCGTGCGGCGATCTCCATCAGCTCGTCCTTGGGCGTGAAGTCGACCAGGCGCTTGACGAAATTGAAGCGCACGCCGCGCACGCCGGCCGCGTGCATGGCCTGCAGCTCGGCATCGCTGACGCTGCGGCGCACCGTGGCCACGCCGCGCGCCTTGCCGCCGCTGGCCAGGCAGGCATCGACCATCGCGCGGTTGTCGGCGCCGTGGCAGGTGGCCTGCACGATGACGTTGCGCGCAAAGCCCAGGTGGTCGCGCAGCGCGAACAGCTGCGCCTTGCTGGCATCGCAGGGGGTGTACTTGCGCTCCGGCGCATAGGGGAACTCGGCGCCGGGGCCGAACACATGGCAGTGCGCGTCCACGCTGCCCGGCGGCAGCCGGAAGCGCGGCTTGGCCGGGCCGGCATACCAGTCCAGCCAGCCGGCGGTCTTCTCGAACGGGCCCGTGGTGGGCTTGCTCATCGTTCAGTCCCTCGTCGAATTCGAAAGAAGGCGGTCGGCCTCGCTGCGCCAGTCGGCGCTGCGGGCAAAGCCTGGCGTGCCGCGGGCACCGAATGCGCCGGCATCGGCCAGGTCGGCCATCCCAGCCTGGCGCTGCGCCGTGCCTGCGGCGCTGAAGGGCTCGAGCCCGGCCTCGCGCACGGTCTGCGCCACCTCGCGCATCTCCTCGGCGCGGCGGCGGCCATGCTCGATCACGCGCTGGAAGAAGTAGGCGCCCTGCTTCTCCCAGTCGATGCCGGGGAAGGTTTCCTGCAGCGAGGCGATGACCGCGTCCTCGACGCCGTAGTGGCGCGCGGTGCTGAAGCTTTCGATGACCATCGCCTCCAGGCCCTTGATCATCACGCTGCGGCACATCTTGGTGGCGCTGGCCACGCCCAACTTGTCGCTGACCACCTTCGGCACAAAGCCCAGGTCGGCCAGCAGCGGGCGCAGCGCCTCGGCATGCGGCCCGCCCAGCAGCAGCGGCACCTTGATGCGGTACGGCGGCACGCTGGTCATCACCGCGCCTTCGACATAGCGGCCGCCGGCGGCATCGACGACCTCGGCCGCGCGGCACTTGGCGCCCGGCGAGGCGGAGTTGAAGTCCAGGAAGAAGGCGCCCTTCGCCAGCGCCGGCGCGCAGGCCTGGGCCACCGCCACCGCCTGGCTGGCGGTGACGGCGCTGACCACCAGCTCGGCCCCATGCACCGCCTGCGCATGGGCCGCGCCCAGCACCACGCCGTGGGCCGCGGCATGCTCCCGCAGCGGCTGGCCGTGGTCGGTGTCGAGCTTCAGGTCGTAGGCGCTGACGGCCACGCCGCGCGCGCGCAGGTCCTCGGCCAGGATGCGGCCGACTTCGCCATAGCCAATCAGGGCGACGTTCATCGCTGGCTTCAGTCGATGTACTTCAGGCCAGCCTTTTCCAGCGGCCCGCGCATGTTGTACATGTCCAGGCCCAGCACGCCGGCGGCGAGCTTGGCGCGCTTTTCGCCTTCGTTGGCCTCGCGTGCGGCGGCGGCCTCGGCCACCTGCGCGGCCATCGCGGCCGGCACGCAGACCACGCCATCGTCGTCGGCGACGATCACGTCGCCGGGGTTGACCTCGGCGCCGGCGCAGACCACGCGCACGTTCACCGAGCCCAGCGTGGCCTTGATGGTGCCCTTGGCGCTGATGGCCTTGCTCCACACGGGGAAGCCCATCGCGGTGAGGTCCTTCACGTCGCGGCAGCCGCCGTCGATGACCAGCCCCTTGGCGCCACGGGCGCGGAAGCTGGTGGCCAGCAGGTCGCCGAAGAAGCCGTCGGTGTTCTCGGCGGTGCAGGCCGCCACCACCACGTCGCCGGGCTGCAGCTGCTCGGCCACCACGTGCATCATCCAGTTGTCGCCCGGGTGCAGCAGCACGGTGACGGCCGGGCCGCACAGGTGCGCGCCGGCATAGATGGGCCGCATGTAGGGCCGCATCAGGCCGACACGGCCCATGGCCTCGTGCACGGTGGCCACGCCGAAACCGGAAAGCTTCTCGACCGCCGCCGGGTCGGCGCGCTGGATGTTGCGTTTGACGATGCCCAGTTGGTACATGGAAGTCTCCTAGCGTCCTTGCTTCTTCAGTGCTGCATCGAGCCGCGGATAGACGCGGCGCGCATTGCCCTCGTAGACCTTGTAGCGGTCGTCGCCGACGACGATGGTGCTGGCCTCGATGTAGCGCTTGGTGTCGTCGTAGTAGTGGCCGGTCTCGGGGTCGATGCCGCGCACCGCGCCAATCATCTCGCTGGCGAACAGGATGTTGTCCACCGGGATCACCTTCGTCAGCAGGTCGATGCCCGGCTGGTGGTACACGCAGGTGTCGAAGAAGATGTTGTTCAGCAGGTGGTCCTTGAGCAGCGGCTTCTTCAGCTCCTGCGCCAGGCCGCGGAAGCGGCCCCAGTGGTAGGGCACCGCGCCGCCGCCGTGCGGGATGACGAACTTCAGCGTCGGGAAATCCTTGAACAGGTCGCCGGTCAGGCACTGCATGAAGGCGGTGGTGTCGGCGTTCAGGTAATGCGCCCCCGTGGTGTGGAAGCAGGCGTTGCAGCTGGTGCTGACGTGGATCATCGCCGGGATGTCGTACTCGGCCATCTTCTCGTAGATGGGGTACCAGTGGCGGTCGGTCAGCGGCGGGCTGGTCCAGTGGCCGCCCGACGGATCGGGGTTCAGGTTGATGCCGACGTTGCCGTACTGCTCGACGCATTTCACCAGCTCGGGGATGCAGGTGGCCGGGTCCACGCCCGGGCTCTGCGGCAGCATCGCGGCCGGGATGAAGTGATCCGGGAACAGCTGGCTGACGCGGTAGCACAGCTCGTTGCAGATCGCCGCCCAGGTACTGCTGACGTTGAAATCGCCGATGTGGTGCGCCATGAAGCTGGCGCGCGGGCTGAAGATCGTCAGGTCGCTTCCGCGCTCCTTCATCAGGCGCAGCTGGTTCTTCTCGATCGACTCGCGCAGCTCGTCGTCGCTGATCTTCAGCTCGCTGACCTTCGGCATCGCCGCCGGATCCTTGATGCCGGCGATCTGCCGGTTGCGCCACTCTTCCAGCGCCCTGGGTGCGGTGGTGTAGTGGCCGTGGCAGTCGATGATCATGGTCTGTCTCCTGTGGGGGCGCGGCGCTCAGGCCGGCTCGAAGCCGTGGCGCTGCTTCAGCGCCGCCGTCGCCGGGCTGCGCAGCCAGTCCAGCAGCGCGCGCACCGCCTGCGGCTGCGCCGCCGTGCGGCACAGCGCCGCCGAAAAGGTGGTGGTGATCTGCACTTCGGCCGGCATCGGGCCCAGCAGGTCGATGCCGGGCAGGTGCATCAACTCGCTCAGTTGCTGGAAGCCCAGCGCCACCTCGCCGCGCGCCACCAGGGTGCCCACCGGCACGCCGGGCGGCGCCTGCACGATGCGCTCGCGCAGCGTGTCGGCGAGGCCCCAGCGTTCGAAGAGTTTCAGCAGCGCGGTGCCGCTGGGCCCGGTGGAATGGCCGATGCTCGCGGCGGCCAGCACGGCCTCGCGCAGCGCGGCCTCCGTGCCGATGTCGGGCCGCGGCGCGCCGGCCCGCACCGCCACCGCCACGCCCGAATGCACCAGGTCGGTCCGCGTGCCGGCCACCGCATGGCCGCCGGCCACCAGCTTGTCGATCGCGTCGGAGGCCAGCACCACCACGTCGAAGGCTTCGCCCGCGGCCACCCGCTTGGCGGCGTCCACGCCGCCCACCGATTCGATGGCCAGCGGGCCGCCGCCCTCGGCTGCCCAGGCCTCGGCCAGGTCGGCCAGCAAGGCGCGCGTGGCCATCGAGGAAATGCCGGTCAGGCGAAGGTGCTGCATGGGGGCGGGCTGAAAAGCTGCGCGATTATGGGCAGCCGCAGTTGTGCGAACAACCGCCATTCGGCACTAGCAGATATGCCGTTCCGGTATGGCTCAGAGCAGGTCGGCCAGCTGCATCCGGCCCAGCGCCGCCTGCTGGCGGAAGGCCTGGGTGCGCGGGTCTGGGCCGAGCAGCAGCTGGTCGATCAGCGGCTCGGCCGGCGTGCCGGCGGGCTCGCACAGCAGCACGTAGCGGCGCTGCGGCGATTCGTCCAGCCGTCCCACCCAGCCCAGGCGCTGCAGCAACTCCAGCAGCGGCTCCACCTGCAGCGGGTCGACGCGCTGGCCGGCCGCCAGCTGGGCCAGCGTCAGGCCGTGCGGCGGCGCCGCGCGCTGGCGGCGCAGCTCGCGCAGCAGCGCCACCGCCAGCGCAAAGCGCTGACCCGGCGCATCGCTCTGCGGCGCCAGCTGCATCTGCAGGCTGGGCGCATAGGCGGCGATGACCGCGCCGAACAGCACGATCAGCCAGGCCAGGTAGGTCCACAGCAGCAGGATCGGCAGCGTGGCGAAGGCGCCATAGATCATCGAGAAGCCCGGCATCGAGCCCACGTACCAGCCCAGCAAGCGCTTGGCGCCTTCCAGCCCGACGGCGACGAAGGCGCCGCCGGCCAGCGCATGGCGCCAGCGGACGTCGGTGTTGGGCACGTAGCGGTACAGGGCCGCCGCCGAGAGCCCGATCAGCAGGAACTCCAGCACCTGCAGCGCCCAGGCCAGGCCGCCGGGCAGCGCATTGACGATGCCGCGCGAGGCGGTCAGCGCATAGCTGCTGAGGCTGAGGCTGATGCCCAGCACCAGCGGGCCCAGCGTCAGCGCCGCCCAGTAGACCAGCACACGCTGCGCGATCGGCCGCGCCTTGCGCACCCGCCAGATGTTGTTCAGCGTGCGGTCGATGGTCAGCATCAGCGCCAGCGCGCTGAACAGCAGGAACACCAGACCCGCCCCGCCCAGCCGGTTGGCCTTGGCCGCGAACTGCGCCAGCGTGCCCAGCACCGGCTTGGCAATGCCGTCGGGCACCAGGCTTTGCAGGAAGTACTGCTGCAGCGCGCCCTGGAACTTGGCGAACATCGGGAAGGCCGAGAACAGCGCCAGCATCACGGTGATCAGCGGCACCAGCGCGATCAGCGTGGTGAAGGTCAGGCTGCTGGCGGTGATGCCCAGGCGGTCTTCGCCGAAGCGGCGGCGCAGCGTGCGCGCCGTCTCGAACCAGGGCCAGTTGCGCAGCGTCTGCAGCAGCGTCGCGATCTGGTCGGCGCCGTATTGCCACAGGCCGGTGCGCGTCGTCATGCTGGCTATGATGCCAGCATGACCCTGGCTTCCCTTCCTGATGCGCCGCGTGGCATGGATGGCATCGTGCGTTGGTCGCGCTGGCTCGCATTGGGCAGCCTGATCGGGCTGATCGTGCTGGGCCTGGCCTGGGAGCTGTGGCTGGCGCCCACCGGCAGCGGCACGCTGGCGCTGAAGGTGCTGCCGCTGCTGCTGCCGCTTCCCGGCCTGTGGCGGGCGCGCATGTACACCTACCGCTGGGTCAGCCTGCTGGTGTGGCTGTATTTCCTGGAAGGCGTGGTGCGCGCCACCACCGACAAGGGGCTGTCGGCCGTACTGGCCGGCATCCAGGTGCTGCTGTGTCTGGTGCTGTTCGTGGCCTGCGCGCTGCACGTGCGCTGGCGGTTGCACCGCGCAGCCCGAGGGGCGGCTGCATGACGGCGCTGCTGCAGGCCCTGCGCGCCTGCGTCGGCCCTTCGCAAGTGCTGACTGAGGGCGATCTGTCGGCCTGGGAACTGGACTGGCGCAAGCGCTTCCGCGGCCGCGCACTGGCCGTGGTGCGGCCGGCCGACACTGCCCAGGTGGCGGCCGTGCTGCAAGCCTGCGCAGCGCATGGCGCCAGCGTGGTGCCGCAGGGCGGCAACACCGGCCTGGTGGGCGGCGGCGTACCTGACGCCAGCGGCACGCAGGTGCTGCTGAGCCTGACGCGGCTGAACCGCATCCGCGCCATCGACCGCGCCAACCTGACGCTCACCGCCGAGGCTGGCTGCGTGCTGCAGGCGGTGCAGCAGGCCGCGGCCGAAGCCGGGCTGCTGTTCCCCTTGAGCCTGGCCGCCGAGGGCAGCTGCACCATCGGCGGCAACCTGGCCACCAACGCCGGCGGCACGCAGGTGCTGCGCTTCGGCAATGCGCGCGAGCTGTGCCTGGGGCTGGAGGTGGTGACGGCCGACGGCCAGGTGTGGGACGGGCTGAGTGGCCTGCGCAAGGACAACACCGGCTACGACTTGCGCGACCTGTTCATCGGCAGCGAAGGCACGCTGGGCATCATCACCGCGGCCACGCTGAAGCTGCACCCGCGGCCAGCCGCCAGCGGCACCGCGCTGGCCGCCACCGGCAGCCTGGCGCAGTGCGTGGGCCTGCTGCAGCTGGCCCAGGCGCGGCTGGGCGCAGGGCTCACCGGCTTCGAGGTGATGAACCGCTTTGCGCTGGAGCTGGTGGCCCGGCATTTCCCCAGCCTGCCACGGCCGCTGCCGGCCGCGCCATGGACGGTGCTGCTGGAGCAGGCCGACAGCGAGGGCGAGGCCCCGGCCCGCGCGCGCTTCGAGGCGCTGCTGGCCGCGGCGCTGGAAGAGGGGCTGATCGACGACGCGGTGGTGGCCGAAAGCCTGCAGCAGTCGCAGGCGCTTTGGCACCTGCGCGAATCGATCCCGCTGGCCCAGGCGCAGGAAGGGCCGAACATCAAGCACGACATCGCGCTGCCGGTGTCGGCGATCCCCGATTTCGTCGCGCGCACCGACGCCGCGCTGGCCCGCGCCTTCCCCGGCGTACGGCTGGTGGATTTCGGCCACCTGGGCGATGGCAACCTGCACTACAACGTGCAGGCGCCCGAGGGGCAGGACGCGGCGCAGTTCCTGGCACAGCAGGAGCATGCGGTGAACACCCTCGTCTACGACGCGGTGGCGGCGGTGGGCGGCTCGATCTCGGCCGAGCACGGCGTGGGCGCCCTGAAGCGCGAGGAGCTGGCGCAGCGCAAGCCGGCGGTGGCGCTGCAGATGATGCGCGCCATCAAGCAGGCGCTGGACCCGCAGCACCGGCTGAACCCGGGGCGCGTGCTGTAGCCGCTGCCCTCAGGCGCGGGCGGCTTCAGCCTGCAGCCAGGCGATGAATTCCTGCACCTCGGGCTTGGCGCGCGCCGCCGGCGACTCGAACACGTAGTAGCTGCGCGGCGAGGCCACGCGCAGGTCGAAGGGGGCCACCAGCTTGCGCTGCGCGATCAGGTCGTTGAGCAGCGGCAGCCGCCCCAGCGCCACGCCCTGCCCGGCCACCGCGGCCTGGATCATCTGGTCGTAGGACGAAAAGTGCAGCACGCTGGCCGGCTGCAGGCCTTCCAGCTTCATCGCACGCAGCCACAGCGGCCATTCCAGCAGCTGCGTACCGGGCAGGCCGTCCATGTGCAGCAGGCAGTGGTGGCGCAGGTCTTCGGGGCGCTTCAGCGGCCGCGCCGGATCGCGGCGCAGCCGCGGGCTGCACACCGGCAGCGCCGCATCGCCGAACAGGCGACGGCCCTCGCCGGCCGCGCCCTCTTCGGTGCTGTAGCGCACGGCCACGTCCACGCCTTCGCGCTCCAGGTGCACCACCGCCGGCGTGGCCGAGATGCGCACATCCACCTCGGGCCGCGTGGCGGTGAAGCCGGCCAGCCGCGGGATCAGCCACAACCCGGCGAAGCCGGCGGTGGTGGTGACCACCACTGTCTTCTGCCGCGGCGCCGTGCGCAGCGCGGCGCTGGTCTGGTGCAGCTGCTGCAGCACGTCGACCACGGTGCGCTGCAGCTGCAGCCCCGCCTCGCTGAGGCGCAGCGCGCGGTGCAGACGCTGGAACAGCGGCACGCCCAGGTGCGCCTCCAGCGCCGCCACCTGCCGGCTGACGGCCGACTGCGTCAGCGCCAGCTCGTCGGCGGCCTTGGTGAAGCTCAGGTGACGGGCCGCGGCCTCGAAGGCTTCCAGCGGATCCAGCGGCGGCAGGCGGTAGCGGCGGGGCATCGTTTTGGCATTCCATTTTCGCATGCAAAGCATGCCCAAAGATCGTTTGTCAGCGAGCGCGCGTCCTCACAGACTGCGTTCCAGCGGGGTCCGAGGCAGATGTCCCGGCCCCGCTGAGATGCACATTCTGCATGCAAAGGAGCCCCTCATGCGCACCGATTACCTGCCCCCCGCCGTCGCCCTGCCCCACCGCGGCCTGCACACGCTGCACGGCGCCCAGGGCCGCTGGCTGCAGTGCCTGGAAGGCACGCTGTGGCTGACCCAGCAGGACGACCCGCGCGACATCGTGCTGCAGGCCGGCGAAGGCGCGCCGCTGGACCGGCCGGGCCTCAGCGTCGTCTACGGCCTGTCGGCCGCACGCTTTGCGCTGCTGGAACCGGCCGGCGCCGCGTTCTGAGGGGCCGGTCATGGGCTACCACCTGGAGCACTACCCGACGCGCTGGATCGACGTGTGGACGCTGGACGACGGCCGGCGCGTCACCGTGCGGCCGGTGCTGCCGCAGGACGCCGCGCTGGAGCAGGCGCTGGTGCGCGGGCTGTCGGCCGAAGCGCGCTACCAGCGCTTCTTCGCGCCGATCCGCGAGCTGCCGGCCGACTGGCTGGCGCGGCTGACGCAGATCGACTACCGGCAGCAGCAGGCCTTCATCGCCGAGACCTTCGTGGCCGGCCAGCCGCAGGCCGTGGCCGAGGCGCGCTACGTGGTCGACGACGATGGCCAGGGCGGCGATTTCGCGCTGATGGTGGCCGATGACTGGCGCCAGCACGGGCTGGGCCGGCGACTGCTGCATCTGCTGATCGACAGCGCCGGCGCGTCCGGGCTGCCGGCGCTGCATGGCGACGTGCTGGCCACCAACCGCGGCATGCTGACGCTGGCGCAGCACCTGGGCTTCCGGGTGACGCGCCACCCCGACGGCGGCGCACAGGTGCTGCGGGTGCAGCGCCGGCTGGTGGAAGCCGACGCCAGCGCGGCCTGGGCTATTGCACCGGGCCCTTCAGCGCGGCCGGCAGTGGCAGCGACATGATCTCGATGCCCTCGTCGAGCAGCGCGCGGCGTTCCTCGGGCGTGGCCTGGCCGCGGATGCCGCGGGCCTCGATCTCGCCATAGTGGATGCGGCGCGCTTCCTCGGGGAAGCGCTCGCCGACGTCGTCGGTCTGCGCGAGCACGCGGCGCACGGCCTCGATCCACTGCGCCTGCAGCGCCGGGGCCGGCGTGTCCGCGGGCGGCGCCTCGGCTGCGACCGGCTCGCGCGCGGCCGACAGGTTCAGGCGCGGCGCCGTGGGCATGCGGCTGATGATGCGGTCGGCGCAGAGCGGGCATTCGATCAGCCCATCGCCGTTCTGCGCCATGAACTCGTCGTCCGAGGCGAACCAGCCTTCGAAGCCGTGGCCGTTGGCGCAACGCAGGTTGAGCACCTTCATGCGCCGATTATCCCCGGCGCCGGCGCATCGGGTGTGCGCCACTGCAAGGCCCAGTGCCCGGCCCGCCAGCGCTGCAGCCAGTGCAGGCCGATCATCGTCTTCATGTCGCTGAGGCGCCCGGCCGCCGCATGGGCGTCGAGCTCGTCCTCGGTCATCAGGCACAGCTCGATGAACTCGCCGGCGTCCAGCCGCTGCCGGCCGGCGCTGAGGCCGCGCGCGAACCAGATCTCGATGCCTTCGGTGGAATAGGCCGCGGCGTTGTGCCAGACGCCGGCGCGGGCCCATTCGCGGGCCAGGTAGCCGGTCTCCTCGAGCAGCTCGCGCCGGGCCGTGTCGAAGGTGGATTCGCCGGGATCGATCTTGCCGGCCGGGAACTCGAGCAGCACCTTGCCCACCGGATAGCGGAACTGCCGCTCCAGCACCAGCCGGCCGTCGTCGAGCATCGGCACGATGGCCACCGCGCCGGGGTGCACCACGTATTCGCGCGTGGCCGGGGCGCCGTCGGGCAGGCGCACGAGGTCGCGGCGCATCTCCAGGAAGTTGCCGCGCACCTGCAGGTCGACGCCGGCGCGGTGCTCGCGCAGGTGGCTGTCGTCGGGGATGCCGTCGTCGCCGCCGTGAGGGAGCTTCATGCGGCGCGACGTTCGTTCAGGTGGCCAGGGCCTTCAGGATGGCGTCGCTGCACAGGTTCATCAGGCCGCCGGGCAGCAGGCCGAAGAACAGCACGGCCGCGCCGTTCAGCGCCAGCAGCGCGCTGACGCCCTGGCCGCGCTGCAGCGGGTCGGTGTGCTGTGGCGCATCGAAGTACATGACCTTGACGACGCGCAGGTAGTAGAAGGCGCCGATCAGCGACATCATCACCGCGTAGACCGCCAGCCAGATGTGCGCCGACAGGCCGGTGGACACCAGCGCCTGCAGGATCGACAGCTTGGCGTAGAAGCCCACCATCGGCGGCACGCCGGCCAGCGAGAACATGAACACCGTCATCACGCCGGCCAGCCAGGGGCTGCGTCGCGCCAGACCGGCCAGGTCGGTGATCTCCTCGCTCTCGAAGCCCTGCGAGGACAGGTACATGATCATGCCGAAGGTGCCCAGCGTGGTCAGCACGTAGGTGACGATGTAGAACATCGACGAGCTGTAGGCATTGCCGGCCGACAGCGTGTTGTCGTTGACGACGCCGGCGCTCATGCCCAGCAGCACGAAGCCCATCTGCGCGATGGTGGAATAGGCCAGCATGCGCTTCAGGTTGGTCTGCGCGATGGCCGCCAGGTTGCCCACCAGCAGCGAGCTCACCGCCAGCACCACCAGCATCGGCTGCCAGTCGACCGCCAGGCCGGACATGCCTTCCACCAGCAGGCGGATGCTGATGGCGAAGGCCGCCAGCTTGGGCGCGCCGCCGATCAGCAGCGTGACCGCCGTGGGCGCGCCCTGGTAGACGTCGGGCACCCACATGTGGAAGGGCACGACGCCGAGCTTGAAGGCCAGGCCGGCGACGATGAAGACGATGCCGAAGGTCAGCACCTCCTTGTTGATGCGGCCGGTGCCGATGGCCTTGAAGACCTCGCCCAGGTCCAGCGAGCCGGTGGCGCCGTACATCATCGACAGGCCATAGAGCAGGAAGCCACTGGCCAGCGCGCCGAGCACGAAGTACTTCATCGCCGCCTCGGTGGCCACCGCATGGTCGCGGCGCAGCGCGGTCAGCGCGTACAGCGACAGGCTCATCAGCTCCAGGCCCAGGTAGATGACCAGGAAGTTGTTCGCCGACACCATGACCGAGATGCCCAGGTAGACGAACAGCGAGAGCGTGAAGAACTCGCCCTTCAGCATCTCGCGCGAGGCCAGGTAGTGCTGCGCGTAGGCCACGCTGATGATCATCGCCACCGCGGCAAAGAAGGCCAGCAGGTGGCCCATCGGGTCGGTGACCACCATGGCCTGCATGCCGTACATCGTCAGGCCGCTGTCGAAGTAGCTCAGGTGCATGGCCGCCACCACCACCAGCGTGGCCTGCGTCAGCCAGAAGGTGGGCCGGCGCTGCGGGTCGCGCACCCACAGGTCGACCAGCGTGATCACGCAGGCCATCACCAGCAGCAGGATCTCGGGGTAGACCACCAGCCAGTTCATCGCGTTGGGATTGCTCGTTTGCATGGTGGCCACCCTAGTTCAGCTTCGAGGTGGCGACGTGCCGCAGCAGCTCGCTGACCGACACCTGCATCACGTCGGTGAAGGGCTTCGGGTACACGCCCATCCACAGCACGGCCGCGGCCAGGATGGCCAGCATCAGGAACTCGCGGCTGTTGATGTCGGTGAGTTCGCGCACGTGGTCGTTGGCGACGGCGCCGAAGTACACCCGCTTGACCATCCACAGCGTGTAGGCCGCGCCGAAGATCAGCGCCGTGGCGGCCAGCATGCCGATCCAGAAGTTGGCCTGCACGGCGCCCAGGATGACCATCCATTCGCCGACGAAGCCGGCCGTGCCCGGCAGGCCGCAGTTGGCCATCGCGAACAGCACCGCGAAGGCGGTGAACTTGGGCATCGTGTTGACCACGCCGCCGTAGGCCGCGATGTCGCGCGAATGCACCCGGTCGTAGAGCACGCCGATGCACAGGAACATCGCGCCCGAGACGAAGCCGTGCGAGATCATCTGCACCAGCCCGCCGGAGACGCCCAGCTCGTTGAAGATGAAGAAGCCCAGCGTGACGAAGCCCATGTGGGCGATAGACGAATAGGCCACCAGCTTCTTCATGTCCTGCTGCACCAGCGCCACCAGGCCGATGTAGATGACGGCGATCAGGCTCAGCGCGATGATGAAGGCGGCCCATTCGCGGCTCGCGTCGGGCGCGATCGGCATCGAGAAGCGCAGGAAGCCGTAGGCGCCCAGCTTCAGCATGATGGCCGCCAGCACCACCGAGCCGCCGGTGGGCGCCTCGACGTGGGCGTCGGGCAGCCAGGTGTGCACCGGCCACATCGGCACCTTGACGGCGAAGGCCGCGAAGAAGGCCAGGAACAGCAGCACCTGCGCGTGCGCGCTCAGTGGCAGCTTGTGCCAGTCGAGGATCTCGAAGCTGCCACCGGACTGGATGTACAGGTAGATCAGCGCCACCAGCATCAGCAGCGAGCCGAGCAGCGTGTACAGGAAGAACTTGAAGGCCGCGTAGACCCGGTTCGGCCCGCCCCAGACGCCGATGATGATGTACATCGGGATCAGCGTGGCCTCGAAGAACACGTAGAACAGCAGGCCGTCGACCGCCGCGAACACGCCCACCAGCATGCCCGACAGCAGCAGGAAGGCGCCCATGTACTGGTTGACGCGCTCGGTGATCACCTCCCAGCCGGCGATGACCACGATCACCGTCGTGAAGGCGGTCAGCAGCACGAACCACACCGAGATGCCGTCCACGCCCAGGTGGTAGCGCACGTTGAAGCGCGAGATCCAGGGCAGGTCTTCCTGGAACTGCATCGCGGCAGTGCTGGTGTCGAAACCAGTGATCAGCGGGATGGTGAACAGGAAGCCGGCGATCGCGGCCAGCAGCGCCACCCAGCGCACCACGTTGGCCTGCGCGTCGCGGCCCAGCGCCAGCAGCACTGCGCCGGCGACGATCGGCAGCCAGATGGCGACACTCAGTAGACCCATTTGTTGTTCTCCGTGGCAGTGCGGACCGTCAGCGGGCCACCAGGCCCGACAGGTAAGGCCACAACTGCCAGCTCAGCAGTGCAAACACGCCGAGCACCATCACCAGCGCGTACCAATAGATGAAGCCGGTCTGCAGCAGGCGCAGCGCCGAGCCCAGGCCGCCGACCGCGCGCGCCGAGCCGTTGATCAGCCCGTCGATGATCGCCTGGTCGCCGCCCTTCCACAGCCCGCGGCCCATGCCGCGCGCCAGCGGCGCCAGCACGTTCTCGTTGAACCAGTCGACGTAGTACTTGTTGTCGAGCAGGCGGTAGACGAAGCCGAAGCGCGCCTGGATGGCCGCCGGCACCGCGGTCCACTGCATGTACAGCGCCCAGGCCACGACCACGCCGGCCACCATCAGCCAGAAGGCCAGCGTCGACGGCGCATGCAGCGCCATGCCCCAGGCGCCGTGCACGCTCTCGAACATCTTGCCCAGTTCGGTCATGGCCGGATGGCGGGCGGCGTCGACGAAGATCGCGTCCTTGAAGAAATCGCCGAAGAGCATCGGCTGCACCAGCATGTAGCCGATGACCAGCGAGGGGATGGCCAGCAGCACCAGCGGCACCCACACCACCGCCGGCGATTCGTGCGGCTCGTGCACATGCACATGGCCATGCTCGTCCGGATGGTCGTGCTCGCCCGGGAAGGGCTTGTGGCGGAAGCGCTCGGGGCCGTGGAACACCAGGAAATACAGCCGGAAGCTGTACAGCGCGGTGACGAACACGCTGGCCAGCACCGCGAAGTGCGCGAAGCCGGCGCCCGGCAGGTGGCTGAAGTGCACCGCCTCGATGATGCTGTCCTTGGAATAGAAGCCCGAGAACAGCGGCACCGCGATCAGCGCCAGCGAGCCGATCAGCGAGGTGATCCAGGTGATCGGCATGTACTTGCGCAGGCCGCCCATGTTGCGGATGTCCTGGTCGTGGTGCATGCCGATGATCACGCTGCCCGCCGCCAGGAACAGCAGCGCCTTGAAGAAGGCGTGCGTCATCAGGTGGAACACCGCCACCGAGTAGGCCGAGGCGCCCAGCGCCACCGTCATGTAGCCCAGCTGCGACAGCGTGGAATAGGCCACCACGCGCTTGATGTCGTTCTGGATCACGCCGAGGAAGCCCATGAACAGCGCGGTGATCGCGCCGATCACCAGCACGAAGCTGAGCGCGGTGTCCGACAGCTCGAACAGCGGCGACATGCGCGTAACCATGAAGATGCCGGCCGTCACCATGGTGGCGGCGTGGATCAGCGCGGAGATCGGCGTGGGGCCTTCCATCGAATCGGGTAGCCACACATGCAGCGGCACCTGCGCGCTCTTGCCCATCGCGCCGATGAACAGGCAGATGCAGATCACGGTGACCAGCATCCAGTCGTTGCCGGGGAAGCCCATCTTGCCCAGCTCGCCGGCCTTGGCGAAGGTCTCGCTGTAGTTCAGCGTGCCGGCGTAGGCGGCGATCAGGCCGATGCCGAGGATGAAGCCGAAGTCGCCCACCCGGTTGACCAGGAAGGCCTTCATGTTGGCGAAGATGGCGGTCGGCTTCTGGTAGTAGTAGCCGATCAGCAGGTACGACACCAGGCCCACCGCTTCCCAGCCGAAGAACAGCTGCAGGAAGTTGTTGCTCATCACCAGCATCAGCATGCTGAAGGTGAACAGCGAGATGTAGCTGAAAAAGCGCTGGTAGCCGCCCGGCGAGGTGTCGTCGTCGGCCATGTAGCCGATGGTGTAGATGTGCACCATCAGCGACACGAAGGTCACCACGCACATCATCATCGCCGACAGGCCATCGATGAGGAAGCCGATCTCCATCTTCAGGCCGCCGACGACCATCCACTCGTAGATGGTGGCGTTGAAGCGGGCGCCGGCGATGACGTCCTTCAGCACCAGCGCCGAGCCGACGAAGGACACGGCCACGCCGGTGATCGTGGCCCAGTGGGCACCGGCACGGCCGACCTTGAAGCCGGCCAGGCCGGCGATCAACGAGCCGACCAGCGGCGCCAGCGCGATCAGCAGCAGCAGGTTGGGATTCAGCGTGGCTGCCATCGCTCAGCCCTTCAGTGCGTCGAGCTCGTCGACGTTGATCGTGGCGCGGTTGCGGAACAGCACCACCAGGATCGCCAGGCCGATGGCTGATTCGGCCGCGGCGACGGTGAGGATGAAGAACACGAACACCTGCCCCGCCATGTCGCCCAGGAAGTGCGAGAAGGCGATGAAGTTCAGGTTGACGGCCAGCAGCATCAGCTCGATGGCCATCAGCAACACGATCAGGTTTCGCCGGTTCAGGAAGATGCCTACCACCGACAGCGCGAACAGGATGCCGCCCAGCGACAGGTAATGGCCCAGCGTGATGGTGCCCAGGCTCATGCTTTCCCCTGCTCGCCGTCGCCGGCCGCGCTGACAGTGGGCCGCATCTTCACCAGGCGCACGCGCTCGGCCTTGCGGGCCTTGACCTGCACGCTCGGGTCCATGTGGCGGCTGTCCTTGCGCTGGCGCAGCGTCAGCGCGATGGCCGCGATGATCGCCACCAGCAGCAGCACCGCCGCCACCTGCAGCGGGTACAGGTAGTGGGTGTAGATCTCGATGCCCAGCACCTTGCTGTTGCCCAGCTTCAACTCCAGCGGATCGGGCGGCGCGGCCTCGGTCAGGCGGAAGCCGCCCATCAGCACCAGCGCCATCTCCAGCGCGATCAGCGCCCCGATGAAGCCGGCCAGCGGGAAGTGCTTCCAAAAACCCTGCCGCACTGCATCCGCATCGACATCGAGCATCATCACGACGAACAGGAACAGCACCATGACCGCGCCGACGTAGACCAGCACCAGGGCAATGGCCAGGAACTCGGCGCGCAGCAGCATCCACAGACAGGATGCGGTGGCGAAGGCCAGCACCAGGAACAGCGCGGCATGCACGGTGCTTCGCGCCGTGATGACGCGGAAGGCCGCGAACAGCAGCACGAAGGAGAAGAGGTAGAACAGCGCGCTCGTCATGTTGTTGTGGGTGGCGCCCGAAGCCCCGCCGGCATTCAGCGGTACTTGGCGTCGGCCTCCTTCGCGGCAGCGATTTCCTTTTCGTAGCGGTCGCCGACGGCGAGCAGCATGTCCTTGGTGAAGTACAGGTCGCCGCGCTTCTCGCCGTGGTATTCGAGGATGTGCGTCTCGACGATCGAGTCGACCGGGCAGCTTTCTTCGCAGAAGCCGCAGAAGATGCACTTGGTCAGGTCGATGTCGTAGCGCGTGGTGCGGCGCGAGCCGTCGGCGCGCACTTCGGACTCGATGGTGATGGCCATCGCCGGACACACCGCCTCGCACAGCTTGCAGGCGATGCAGCGTTCCTCGCCGTTCTCGTAGCGACGCAACGCGTGCAGGCCGCGGAAGCGCGGGCTCAGCGGCGTCTTCTCTTCGGGGTACTGCACGGTGATCTTGCGGGCCAGGAAATACTTGCCCGTGATGCGCAGGCCCTTGAACAGCTCGGCCAGCATGAAGCTGGACATCAGGTCCTTCAGCGAGGTTACGGCTGACATGTCGTGTGTCCTTTCCGTTACCAGATGCTCAGCGGCGACTGCATCCACAGGCCCACGACCACCAGCCACACCAGCGTGATCGGGATGAAGATCTTCCAGCCCAGACGCATGATCTGGTCATAGCGGTAGCGCGGGAACGTGGCGCGCACCCAGAGAAACATCGTCACGACGACGAAGGTCTTCAGGATCAGCCAGCCCCAGCCAGGCAGCCAGTTGAAGGGCGCCATGTCGACCGGCGGCAACCAGCCGCCCAGGAACATGATCACCGCCAGCATCGACACCAGGATCATGTTGGCGTACTCGGCCAGGAAGAACATGGCGAAGCTCATGCCCGAGTACTCGATCATGTGGCCGGCGACGATCTCGGACTCGCCTTCGACCACGTCGAAGGGATGGCGGTTGGTCTCGGCCAGGCCGGAGATGAAATACACGACGAAGATCGGCAGCAGCGGCAGCCAGTTCCAGGACAGGAAGTTCAACCCCATCTCGGCGAAGCGGCCCTTGTCCTGCGCCAGCACGATGTCGGTCATGTTCAGGCTGGCCGAGACCATCAGCACCACCACCAGCGCGAAGCCCATCGCGATCTCGTAGGACACCATCTGCGCCGATGCGCGCAGCGCGCCCAGGAAGGCGTACTTCGAGTTGCTGGCCCAGCCGGCGATGATCACGCCATAGACCTCCAGCGAGGTGATGGCCATCAGGAACAGCAGGCCGGCGTTGATATTGGCCAGCGCCACCTCGGGGCCGAAGGGGATCACCACCCAGGCGGCCAGCGCCGGCATGATGGTCATCACCGGGCCCAGGAAGAACAGCGGCTTGTTGGCGGCGGTGGGGCGGATGATCTCCTTGAAGACCAGCTTCACCGCGTCGGCGATCGGGGTCAGCAGGCCGAAGGGGCCCACCCGGTTGGGGCCGGGGCGCAGCTGAGTGAAGCCGATGCCCTTGCGCTCCCACAGCGTCAGGTAGGCCACGCAGCCCATCAGCGGCACGATCAGCGCGACGATCTTGATCAGGCTCCAGACCACGGCCCAGAGCGTCGGGCCCATCAGCGACGTGCCGAATTGGTTGACGGTATCGAGCATGCCGCTTCCTCAGGCCCGCGTGACTTGGATCGGGCCGAACATCGGCCCCAGTGCCGCGGTGTCGGCATGCCCGGCCGGCACCCGCACCACGCCGGGTGCAAGACCCGGGTCTTCGGTGGCGGCGATGATCAACACCTGCTCGCCCTGCAGGATGCGCACTGGCTGCCCGGCCTGCAGGCCCAATTCGGCGAACAGTGCGCTGGGCAGGCTGGCCACCGGCGCGCGCGCATCGGCCGTCAGCTGCAGCGATTCGGCACGGCGCACCAGCGCATCGGCCGCGTAGATCGGCACGTCGGCCAGGCGTTCCAGGCCGGCCGCGGCCGGCGCCACGCCGGAGGGCAGCGCCGCGGCGCGGTTGTCCAGGCGCGCGGCCAGCCCGGCCACATCGCCCAGCGCCTCGGTTCGCACCTGCTCGGCGCTGTCCTGCTGAAAGCCGGGCAGGCCCAGCAGGTTGCCCAGCACGCGCAGCACCTTCCACGCGGGGCGGGTGTCGCCCAGCGGCGGCACCACCCCAGTGAAGCTTTGCAGCCGGCCTTCGGCATTGACGAAGCTGCCCGCCGTCTCCGTGAACGGTGCGACTGGCAACAGCACATCGGCGTGGGCTACCGCGGCATCCTTGAAGGGCGTCAGTGCCACCACCATGCCGCTGCGCTGCAGCGCCACGCGGGCAGCGGCGCCGTCGGCGGCATCGAGTTCGGGTTCGACGTTCAGCAGCAGCAATGCCTTCATCGGCTGCGACAGCATCTGCCCGGCGTTCAGGCCGCCTGCGCCGGGCAACGCGCCGACCAGCTGCGCGCCCACCGTGTTGGCGGCTTCCGCCAGGTAGCCGACCGTCGCGCCCGTCTGCTCGCCGATCCACTGCGCCAGCGCCAGCAGCTGCGAAGCCTGCGGATGCTGCGCGGCGGCGTTGCCGAGCAACAGGGCCTTGCGTTCGGCACCGAGCAGCGAGGCGGCGATCATGTTGGCGCCGTCATGCACCTGACCCGGCAGCGGCGCGTTCACGCCCTTCTGCGCGGCCACCGCCGCAGCCACATCGGCCAGCGCCTGCAGCCAACCTGAGGGCCCGGCCTTCAGCGTGGTGCCCAGCGGCATGGCCCAGTCGTCGTCCAGCGCATGCAGCCGGTGCACCTGGCCGCCCTTGCGGGCCGCCTGGCGCAGTCGTTGCGCGAACAGCGGATGGTCCTTGCGCAGGAAGGAGCCGATCACAAAGACCGATTGCAGCGTCGACAGCGAGGCGATCGAGGTGCCCAGCCAACGCGCCGATCCGGCCGGCGCGGCATTGCCGAAATCGGCATGGCGGGTTCGGAAGTCGATGCTCTGGCTGCCGAGGCCGCGCACCAGCTGGCCCAGCAGGTACAGCTCCTCGACGGTACTGTGCGGCGTGGCCAGCGCGCCGATGCCTTCGGTGCCGAACTCGGCCTGGATGCGCTTCAGGCCATCGGCCACATAGCCGAGCGCGGTGTTCCAGTCCGCCGCGCGCCATTGGCCGTCCTGCTTGATCATCGGCGTGGTCAACCGCGCGGGGCTGTTCAGCGCCTCGTACGAAAAGCGGTCGCGGTCGGCGAGCCAGCACTCATTGACGTCCTCGTTCTCCAGCGGCACCACGCGCATCACGCGGTTGCTCTTGGTCTGGACGACCAGGTTGGCACCGGTGGAGTCGTGCGGGCTGATGCTCTTGCGGCGCGCCAGCTCCCACGTGCGGGCGCTGTAGCGGAAGGGCTTGCTGGTCAGCGCACCCACGGGGCAGATGTCGATCATGTTGCCCGACAGCTCGGAATCGACGGTGCGGCCCTGGACGGTGGTGATCTCCGAATGCTCGCCGCGATGCACCATGCCCAGCTCCATCACGCCGGACACCTCTTGCCCGAAGCGCACGCAGCGGGTGCAGTGAATGCAGCGGCTCATCTCCTGCATCGAGATCAGCGGGCCCACGTCCTTGTGGAAGACGACGCGCTTCTCTTCGTTGTAGCGCGAGGACGACTTGCCATAGCCCACCGCCAGATCCTGCAGCTGGCATTCGCCACCCTGGTCGCAGATCGGGCAGTCCAGCGGGTGGTTGATGAGCAGGAACTCCATCACCGATTTCTGCGCGGCCAGGGCCTTCTCGCTCTTGGTGTGCACGACCATGCCCTGCGTGGCCGGCGTGGCGCAGGCGGGCATCGGCTTGGGCGCCTTTTCCACCTCGACCAGACACATGCGGCAGTTGGCCGCGATGCTGAGCTTCTTGTGATAGCAGAAATGCGGCACGTAGACGCCCGCCGCATCGGCCGCATGCATGACCATGCTGCCGGGGGCGACGGTGACGGTCTTGCCGTCGAGCTGGAGTTCGATCATGACGCAGTGACGGGTTGGGCGACCAGGCAGCGCTTGTGCTCGACGTGGTGCACGAACTCGTCGCGGAAGTGCTTGATCATGCCGCGCACCGGCATCGCTGCGGCATCACCCAGCGCACAGATGGTGCGGCCCATGATGTTGTCGGCCACCGAGCCCAGCAGCTCGATGTCCTCCATGCGGCCCTGGCCGTGCTCGATGCGGTCGACCATGCGCCACAGCCAGCCGGTGCCTTCGCGGCAGGGCGTGCACTGGCCGCAGCTTTCGTGCTGGTAGAAGTAGCTCAGGCGCAGCAGGCTCTTGACCATGCAGCGGGTGTCGTTCATCACGATCACCGCGCCCGATCCCAGCATCGAGCCGGCCTTGGCGATGGCGTCATAGTCCATCGTGCAGTCCATCATGATGCCGGCCGGCAGCACCGGCGCCGACGAGCCGCCAGGGATCACCGCCTTCAGCGCCCCGCCCTTCACGCCGCCGGCCAGCTCGAGCAGCTTGCTGAACGGCGTGCCCAGCGGGATCTCGTAGTTGCCAGGCCGGTTGACGTCGCCGACCACGGAAAAAATCTTGGTGCCGCCGTTGTTGGGCTTGCCGATCTCCAGGTAGGCCGGGCCGCCGTTGCGGATGATCCACGGCACCGCGGCAAAGGTCTCGGTGTTGTTGATGGTGGTCGGCTTGCCGTAGACGCCAAAGCTGGCTGGGAACGGCGGCTTGAAGCGCGGCTGTCCCTTCTTGCCTTCCAGCGATTCGAGCAGCGCGGTCTCCTCGCCGCAGATGTAGGCGCCGAAGCCGTGGAACGCATGCAGCTGGAAGCTGAAACCGCTGCCCATGATGCGCTCGCCCAGGTAGCCTGCGGCACGGGCTTCGTCCAGCGCCTCCTCGAAGCGCTGGTAGACCTCGAAGATCTCGCCATGGATGTAGTTATAGGCGGTGGCCACGCCCATCGCGTAGGCGGCAATGGCCATGCCCTCGATGACGATGTGCGGGTTGTAGGCCAGGATGTCGCGGTCCTTGCAGGTGCCGGGCTCGCCTTCGTCGGAATTGCAGACCAGGTACTTCGGGCCGTTGAAGTTCTTCGGCATGAAGCTCCACTTCAGGCCGGTGGGGAAGCCCGCGCCGCCGCGGCCGCGCAGGCCCGAGGCCTTGACCTCGGCAATCACCTGGTCGGGCGTCATGCCGGGGCCACCGTCCATGCCCAGGATCTTGCGCAGCGCCTGGTAGCCACCGCGCGACAGGTAGTCCTGCAGCCGCCAGTTGCGGCCGTCCAGGCCGTCGTAGATCTGCGCGCCGAGATGCCGGCCATGGAAGCAGGTTTCCAGCCCGGTGGCCTGGAACTTGGTCAGGTCGATCATGCCGCGGCCTTCTTCAGCGTATCGAGCAGCTCGTCCAGCCGCTCCGGCCCCATGAAGCTGAGCATCTGCCGGTCGTTGACCAGCATCACCGGCGCATCGGCGCAGGCGCCCAGGCATTCGCTGGGCTGAACGGTGAACACGCCGTCCTCGGTGCTGCCGTAGGGCTCGACCCCCAAGCGCTTGCAGACATGGTCCAGCGCCGTCTGGCCGTCACGCAGCTGGCACGGCAGGTTGGTGCAGACGTTGAGCTTGAACTGGCCCACCGGCTGCTGGTTGTACATGTTGTAGAAGGTGGTGACCTCGTGCACCGCGATCGGCGCCATGCCGAGGTAGGCGGCCACCGCGTTCTCGGCCTCGGCAGAGACATGGCCCTGCTCATGCTGCACGATCGCCAGGCAGGCCATCACCGCAGACTGCTTCTGGTCGGCCGGGTACTTGGCCACTTCGCGCGCGAAGCGCGCCAGCGTGTCTTCCGAGAAAGTCATCTGTCGATTTCTCCGAACACGATATCCATCGTGCCGATGATCGCCACGGCGTCCGAGATCATGTGGCCACGCGCCATCTCGTCCATCGCCGCCAGGTGCGCGAAACCGGGCGCGCGTATCTTCAGGCGGTAGGGCTTGTTGGCGCCGTCGCTGATGATGTAGATGCCGAATTCACCCTTCGGGTGCTCCACCGCGGCATAGGCCTCGCCTTCGGGCACGTGGAAGCCTTCGGTAAAGAGCTTGAAGTGGTGGATCAGCTCTTCCATGTGGGCCTTCATCTCCACCCTCGGCGGCGGCGCCACCTTGTGGTTGTCGACGATCACCGGCCCCGGGTTGGCGCGCAACCAGTCCACACACTGCTTGATGATGCGATTGCTCTGCCGCATCTCCTCGATGCGCACCAGGTAGCGATCGTAAGTGTCGCCGTTGACACCCACCGGGATGTCGAAGTCCATCCGGTCGTAGACATCGTAGGGCTGCTTCTTGCGCAGGTCCCACTCGATGCCGGAGCCGCGCAGCATCGGCCCGCTGAAACCCAGGTTCAGCGCCCGCTCGGGGCTGACCACGCCGATGCCGACGGTACGCTGCTTCCAGATGCGGTTGTCCGTGAGCAGCGTCTCGTACTCGTCGACACAGCCGGGGAAACGTTGGGTGAAGCGGTCGACGAAGTCGAGCAGCGTGCCGCTGCGCTCCTCGTTCAGCCGGTCCATCGTCTTCTGGGAGCGCACACGCGAGGCGCCGTACTGCGGCATCGTGTCAGGCAGATCGCGGTAGACGCCGCCCGGGCGGAAGTACGCGGCATGCATGCGCGCACCGGAGGCCGCCTCGTACATGTCGAAGATGTCCTCGCGCTCGCGGAAGCAGTAGATGAACATGTTCATCGCACCGCAGTCCAGCGCGTGGGTGCCGAGCCACATCAGGTGGTTGAGCAGGCGCGTCAGCTCGGCGTACATCACGCGGATGTACTGCGCGCGCACCGGGACCTCGATGCCCAGCAGCCGCTCGATGGCCAGGCAGTAGGCCTGCTCGTTGCACATCATCGAGACGTAGTCCAGCCGGTCCATGTAGGGCAGGCTCTGAATGAAGGTCTTCTGCTCGGCCAGCTTTTCGGTGGCGCGGTGCAGCAGGCCGATGTGCGGATCGGCGCGCTGGATGACCTCGCCGTCCAGCTCAAGCACCAGGCGCAGCACGCCGTGCGCGGCCGGGTGCTGCGGGCCGAAGTTCAGCGTGTAGTTCTTGATCTCCGCCATGGTGCTAGTGCAGCCCGCCGTAGTTGTCTTCGCGCACCACGCGGGGCGTGATCTCGCGCGGCTCGATGGTCACCGGCTGGTAGATGACGCGCTGCGCCTGCGCGTCGTAGCGCATCTCGACATGCCCGCTGACCGGGAAGTCCTTGCGCATCGGGTGGCCGATGAAGCCGTAGTCGGTGAGGATGCGGCGCAGGTCCAGGTGGCCGTCGAAGATGATGCCGTACATGTCGAAGGCCTCGCGCTCGAACCAGTTGGCCGAGGCCCAGACCTCGTTCAGCGATGGCAGCAGCGGCATGTCGTCGTCGGGCGCGAACACCTTCAGGCGCAACCGCCAGTTGTGGGTCAGTGATAGCAGGTGGCTGACGACCGCATAGCGCGGGCCGTCCCACGGCTGGTTCTTGTAGTCGCTGAAGTCGACGCCGCACAGGTCGACGAGTTGTTCGAACTGCAGCACGCCGCGGTCGCGCAGGCGCTGCGCCACGTCCAGATAACGATCCGCGGCGACGGTGATGCCGATCTCGCCACGCTCGCGCTTCAAGGCGAGGATGTCCTCGCCAAGCACGGACTCGAGTGCGGCTTGCAGTCTGTCGAGCGTCTGGGTCATCGTCGGGGTGCGTTGCGGCGAAAGGTGCACTGCCTGTGGGCGCTGTTCAGCGCGCGATGGTGTTCTCGCGCCGGATCTTGTTCTGCAGTTGCAAGATGCCGTAGAGCAGCGCTTCGGCCGTGGGCGGGCAGCCTGGCACGTAGACATCCACCGGCACGATGCGGTCGCAGCCGCGCACCACCGAATAGCTGTAGTGGTAGTAGCCGCCTCCGTTGGCGCAGGAGCCCATGCTCAGCACCCAGCGCGGCTCGGCCATCTGGTCGTACACCTTGCGCAGCGCAGGTGCCATCTTGTTGCACAAGGTGCCGGCGACGATCATCAGATCGCTCTGCCGCGGGCTGGGCCGGAACAGCATGCCGAAGCGGTCGATGTCGTATCGCGCCGCGCCGGCGTGCATCATCTCCACGGCACAGCAGGCCAGGCCGAAGGTCATCGGCCACAGCGAACCGGTCTTCGACCAGTTGATCAGCTTGTCCACCGAGGTGGTGACGAAGCCTTCTTTCAGTACGCCTTCGATGCCCATTGCGCTTAAGCCCTCACTCCCAGTCGAGTGCGCCCTTCTTCCACTCGTAGACGAAGCCGACCACCAGGATGCCGAGGAAGATCATCATCGCCCAGAAACCTGACGCCCCGATTTCATGCAGGGACAATGCCCAGGGGAACAGGAAGGCGATCTCCAGGTCGAACAGGATGAAGAGAATGGCCACGAGGTAGTAGCGCACATCGAACTTCATGCGCGCGTCTTCGAAGGCCTCGAAGCCGCATTCGTAGGGGGAATTCTTGGCCGTGTCGGGGCGGTTGGGGCCGAGCAGAAAACCGATCAGCTGAGGCGCAACGCCGACTGCAGCCCCCACCAGTATGAAGAGGATGACGGGCAGGTAGGGTTGCAGATCCATGTTGATCGTCCGACAGGGACTGAGCTGGTGCCGACGGCGAGACTCGAACTCGCACAGCTTTCGCCACTACCCCCTCAAGATAGCGTGTCTACCAATTTCACCACGTCGGCTTGCGTACCGTGATCGACCTGGGCGGCGCGAGGTTCACCACCCACAAAGCCTGACGATTCTAGCGGCAAAAAAGTGGCTATCCCGCCTGCTGCAGCCCTTGGTCCACCATGCGAAACAAGGGCCACGGCCACTGCGGGACCCGCCTACTTTGAAGCGCTGGCCGGAGCGGCGATCGGCGCCGGAATGGCGGCCGGCACGCCCGCGCCGCCGGGCGCCGCGGAGGCCGCTGCGGCAGGGGCCGCAGCCGGAATGGCGGGCACCGCCGATGGTGCACTGGCAGCCGGCGCCGCGCGGTCGAGCACGCTTCCCGAAGCAGGTGTCGGGCCCGATCGGCCCTCGTTGCCGGCGAAGGCCAGTGCCAGGGTGCAGGCAAAGAACACGGCCGCGCAGGCGGCCGTCATGCGCGACAGGAAGTTCGCGCTGCCGCTGGCACCGAACAGGCTTCCCGAGGCGCCGCTGCCGAACGAGGCGCCCATGTCTGCGCCCTTGCCGTGCTGCACCAGCACCAGGCCGATCATGGCCAGCGCCGTCAGCAACTGCAGTGCATGTAGAAGAGTGGTCCAGATCTGCATGGAGGGTTTGCTTTCGAAAGGAGGCGCGCCGCTTCAGCCCGCCGCGCGGCAGATGGCGACGAAATCGTTGGCCTTCAAAGACGCGCCGCCAACCAGCGCGCCGTCGATGTCCGCTTCAGCAAACAGCGCCGCGGCGTTGTCGGGCTTGACGCTGCCGCCGTAGAGGATGCGGATGCGCGCGGCCTGCGCGCTGGCTGCCTGCAATTGCGCGCGCAGCAGCTGGTGCACTTCCTGCGCCTGCTGCGGCGTGGCACTCAGGCCGGTGCCGATGGCCCACACCGGCTCGTACGCAACGACCATCTCGGACACGCAATGCGCCAGCGTGTGGATCACCGCCGACAACTGGCGCTTGACCACGGACGCGGTCTCGCCGGCCTCGCGCTGCGCCAAGGTTTCGCCAACGCAGACGATCGGCGTCACGCCCGAGCCCAGCGCGGCCTGCGCCTTGTCGGCCACGAGTTGATCCGTCTCACCGTGCATCGCACGGCGCTCGGAATGGCCGACGATGGCATAGCGGCAGCCGAACTCGGCCAGCATCGCGGCCGACACCTCGCCGGTGTAGGCGCCCTGCTTGTGTGCCGAGCAGTCCTGCGCGCCCCAGCGGATGTCGCTGCCGGCCAGTGCCACTGCGGCTTCGGCCAGGTACGGGAAAGGTACGCACACCGCCACGTCGGCGGCGAAGGGCCGTGCGCCGACGATGCCGGCCAGCAAATCGGCGTTGGCCGAATGGCTGCCGTGCATCTTCCAGTTGCCGACGACCAGCTTGCGGTTCGTACTCATGCGCGGCTCCAGTCGAGCACGATCTTGCCCACGTGCACGCTCGATTCCATCAGCGCATGGGCCTGCGCAGCCTGCGTGGCCGGGAACACCGTGTGGATCACCGGGCGCACCTTGCCGGCCTCGATCAACGGCCAGACACGCTCGCGCAGTTCCTGCGCGATCACCGTCTTGTAGGCGATGCTGCGCGGGCGCAGCGTGCTGCCGATGATCCACAGCCGCTTGCGCAGCAGCGCGGCCACGTCCATCTGCGCCTTGGTGCCGCCCTGCACCGCGATCAGCGCGATACGGCCGTCCTCGGCGGTGCATTCCACCTCGCGCGGCAGGTAGTCGCCGCCGACCATGTCCAGCACCACGTCGACGCCGCGACCGCCCGTCAGGCGCTTCACCTCGGCGACGAAGTCCTGGGTTTTGTAGTTGATGGCGTGGTCTGCGCCCTGCTGCACGCAGGCGGCGCATTTCTCGTCGCTGCCGGCCGTGACGATCACCGTCACGCCGAAGGCCTTGGCCAGGTGGATGGCGGTGACGCCGATGCCACTCGACCCGCCCTGCACCAGCAGCGTCTCGCCGGCCGCGAGCCGGGCGTTCTGGAACAGGTTCTGCCAGACGGTGAAGAAGGTTTCCGGCAGCGCCGCGGCCTCGATGTCGCTCAGGCCCTTGGGCACCGGCAGGCACTGGCCCACGGGCGCCACGCATTGCTGCGCATAACCACCGCCGGCCACCAGCGCACAGACGCGGTCGCCGATCTTCAGCCCGGCCGCGGCCAGGTCGGCCGGCGCACCGGCGGCCACCGTGCCCGCCACTTCCAGGCCCGGCAGGTCGGACACGCCCGGCGGCATCGGGTACAGGCCCTTGCGCTGCAGCACGTCAGGGCGGTTGACGCCCGACGCGGTGACGGCGATCAGCAGTTCCCCGGCCTTCGGCAGCGGGTCAGGCCGCTGCGTGGGCACGAGCACCTCGGGCCCGCCCGGCTTCTGGATCTCGATGGCTTGCATGTGGGTTCCTCGGCAGGCGCCCGGGGCTTGCGCCCCGGGGCAGGCTTCAGTCGCGGGGAGTGTCGTCGGCTTCGGCGATGGCCGGGGCGGCCGGTGCTTCGGCGGCCGGCTCGCGGCGCGGACGCTCGCCGCGCTCACCGCGGTCGCCACGGTCCTCGCGGTCGCGGCGCGGACGGTCGCCGTACTCGCGGCGCGGCGGGCGCTCGCGCTCCTCTTCCATGCCTTCCGGCCGCTCGAGCAGCGCCTTCATCGACAGCTTGATGCGGCCCTTCTCATCGGTCTCCAGCACCTTGACCTTGACCAACTGGCCTTCCTCGAGGAAATCGGTGACCTTCTCGACGCGCTGGTGCGCGATCTGGCTGATATGCAGCAGGCCGTCCTTGCCGGGAAGGATGTTGATCAGCGCACCGAAGTCCAGGATCTTGGTGACCGGGCCTTCGTAGACCTTGCCCACCTCGGCTTCGGCGGTGATCTCCTCGATGCGCTTGCGCGCGAAGGCCGCCTTGTCGCTGTCGGTGGAGGCGATGGTGATGGTGCCGTCCTCGCCGATGTCGATCACGCAGCCGGTCTCCTCGGTCAGCGCACGGATCACCGCGCCGCCCTTGCCGATGACGTCGCGGATCTTCTCCGGGTTGATCTTCATCGTGTACAGGCGCGGCGCGAACTGCGACACCTCGGCCTTGGCCTCGCCCATCGCTTCCTGCATCTTGCCCAGGATGTGCAGGCGCGCTTCCTTGGCCTGCGCCAGCGCCACCTGCATGATCTCCTTGGTGATGCCCTGGATCTTGATGTCCATCTGCAGCGCGGTGATGCCGCTGGTGGTGCCGGCCACCTTGAAGTCCATGTCGCCCAGGTGGTCCTCGTCGCCGAGGATGTCGGTCAGCACGGCGAAGCGGTTGCCGTCCTTGATCAGGCCCATCGCGATGCCGGCCACGTGCGCCTTCATCGGCACGCCGGCGTCCATCAGCGCCAGGCAGCCGCCGCACACCGAGGCCATCGACGACGAGCCGTTCGATTCGGTGATCTCGCTGACCACGCGCATCGTGTACGGGAAGTCTTCCTTCTTCGGCAGCGCGGCCACCAGCGCGCGCTTGGCCAGACGGCCGTGTCCGATTTCTCGGCGCTTCGGGCTGCCGAAGCGGCCGGCCTCGCCAGTGGCGAAGGGCGGCATGTTGTAGTGGAGCATGAAGGTGTCGGTGAACTCGCCGGCCAGCGCGTCGATGCGCTGCGCGTCGCGTTCGGTGCCCAGCGTGGCCACCACCAGCGCCTGCGTCTCGCCGCGGGTGAACAGCGCCGAACCGTGGGTGCGCGGCAGCACGCCGTTGCGGATCTCGATCGGCCGCACGGTGCGGGTGTCGCGGCCGTCGATGCGCGGCTCGCCGGCCAGGATCTGGCTGCGCACGATGCGCGCTTCGATGTCGAACAACTGGGCCTCGACCTTGACGGCGTCGAACTCCGATCCTTCGGCCTTCAGCGCGGCCAGCACGTTGGCATAGGCTTCGCGGCAGGCCTGGGTGCGCGCCTGCTTGCTGCGGATCTGGTAAGCCGCGCGCAGCGGCTCTTCGGCCAGCGCGTTCAGCTTGGCGATGAAGGCCTCGTCCTTGGCCGGGGCCTTCCAGTCCCACTCGGGCTTGCCGGCATCCCGCACCAGCTCGTTGATGGCATTGATGGCGATCTTGCCCTGCTCGTGGCCGAAGACCACCGCGCCCAGCATCACCTCTTCGGACAGCATGTCGGCTTCGGACTCCACCATCAGCACGGCCGCCTCGGTGCCGGCGACCACCAGGTCCAGCTTCGATTCGCTCAGCTGGGTCTGGCCGGGGTTCAGCACGTATTCGCCGTTGACGTAGCCGACACGGGCAGCGCCGATCGGGCCGTCGAAGGGGATGCCGCTGATCGCCAGCGCGGCGCTGGTGCCGATCATGGCGGCGATGTCGGCCTGCACCTCGGGGTTCAGGCTCATCACGTGCACGATGACCTGCACCTCGTTGTAGAAGCCCTCGGGGAACAGCGGCCGGATCGGCCTGTCGATCAGCCGGCAGGTCAGGATCTCGTGCTCGCTGGGCCTACCCTCGCGCTTGAAGAAGCTGCCCGGGATCTTGCCGGCGGCATAGGTCTTCTCGGTGTAGTCCACCGTCAGCGGGAAGAAGTCCTGGCCCGGCTTGGCGCTCTTCGAAGCCACCACGGTGGCCAGCACCACGGTGTCGTCGATGTTGACGACGACGGCGCCGCTGGACTGGCGGGCGATCTCGCCGGTTTCCAGCGTGACGGTGTGGGGGCCCCACTGGAAGGTCTTGCTGACCTTGTTGAAAAGGCTCATGGGAAAGTCTCCTATGCGAATGCGGCACGCCTCAAGCGGTGCCTGGAACCAGGAGCACGGTTCCGCTGGCGGCATGCCATTCCAGTGAAGCCAGCATCCTGGCGTCGGTGGAATGACACAGCAGCGTTCAACGGGGGGCCCTGCTCCGGATGAGCCCGCGCGGCGACGGCCGCACGGGCCCGGTGAACCGGTCTGCGGCTTACTTGCGCAGGCCGAGCTTGCCGATCAGCGCGGTGTAGCGCTCGGCGTCCTTGTCCTTCAGGTAGGCCAGCAGGCGCTTACGCTGGTTCACCAGCTTCAGCAGGCCGCGGCGGCCGTGGTGGTCCTTCAGGTGGAGCTTGAAGTGCGGGGTCAGCTCGTTGATGCGGGCGGTCAGCAGGGCCACCTGCACTTCCGGCGAGCCGGTATCCGACGCGCTGCGCGCGTGGGACTTGATGATTTCAGCGACTTGCGCGCTTGCCATGGTCATGGGAGTTCCTCAGGTTGGAATCCGCCCACGCCAGGCTGCGGCGCTGCGACGGTTTCCGGTTCGACTTGCGACTACAGGTGAAACCGACCCGTAGCGTGCTGTGCACCGCCAGGCACCAGCGCCCGGCAGAACGCGCGGATTATAGCCCCAGCGCGCCGGCCAGCCGGGCCAGCCCCTGGTCCAGGCGCTGCAGGTCGCGCGTGGCAAAGCACCAGCGCAGCCAGCCTTCGCCCTCGTCGCCGAAGGCCGCCCCGGGCGCCAGCCCCAGCCCGTGACGGGCCACCAGCTGCTGCGCGAAGGCCAGCGAATCGCCCTGCCCCGCCACCTGGAAGAAGGCGTACATGCCACCCTCCGGCCGGGCCACCGTCACGCCCGGCAGGGCCAGCAGGCCGTCGACCAGCCGGTCGCGGCCGGCGCGCATGCGCTGCACCAGCGCCGGCACGAACTGCGGCGCGATGTCCAGCGCCGCCAGCCCGCCGCGCTGCACGAACACCGGCGCGCAGGAGGTGTTGAATTCCACCAGCTTGGCGGCGGCGTCCTGATGGCCGCGCGGCAGCACCAGCCAGCCCAGCCGCCAGCCGGTCATCAGGAAGCTCTTCGAGAAGCTGTGCGTCACCATCAGCCGGTCGTCGTCGGCGGCGATGTCCAGGAAGCTGGGCGCCGCCGGCGCGTCGCCGTAGTACAGCCGTTCGTACACCTCGTCGGCCACGATCCAGGTGCCGGTGCGCCGGCAATGCGCCAGGATGGCCTGCTGCTCGGCGCGGGTCAGCGTCCAGCCGGTGGGGTTGCCCGGCGCGTTCAGCAGCAGCGCGCGGGTGGCCGGCGTGACGGCCGCGCACAGCGCGTCCACATCCAGCGTCCAGCGGCCCTGGCGCGGCTGCAGCGCAATGCGCCGCACCCGGCCGCCCAGGATCTGCGCCTGCGCCGTCAGGTTGGGCCACAACGGCACCACGGCGGCCACTTCGTCGCCGGCATCCACCAGCATCTGCATCGCCAGCATCAGCGCGTTGACGCCCGACGAGGTGACGGCGATGCGCTCCATGGCCACCGGCGCATGCAGTGCCGACAGGTAGTCGGCCAGCCCCTGGCGCAGCGGCTCCAGCCCCAGGTTGTGCGAATAGAAGGTCTCGCCGTCGCGCAGCGACCGGGCGGCGGCCTCGCGCACCGCCTCCGGCGTGGGTTCGTCGCTTTCACCGAACCAGAAGGCCAGCACGTCGTCGCGGCCCATCGCGGCGTTGGCCACCTGGCGGATCTTCGAGGCGGGCAGGGAGGCGATGGTGTCGCGCATGGCAGTGGGAGGCGTCGGCAGGGGTGGGGCTTGAAACGCACACCACGGCGCCCATCTGCGGTGCATGGGCGCCTGCATCGGACCGCGGACGCCGCCAACGATTCTAGGAGTGACCATGTTTCTCGTTCCCTTGACCCGCAGCGCCTCCGATCTGGCGCGCAGCTTCGACCGCCTGTTCGACGACAGCTTCGAACGCTTCTTCGCACCGGCCGCGCAGAACGGCACCGGCGCGCGCATCCCGGCACTGGACGTGTCGGAATCCGAGCGTGCCTACACCGTCAAGCTCGACCTGCCGGGCGTGGCCAAGGAAGACGTCAAGGTAGCCATCGAGGGCCGCCGCGTCACCATCGAGGCGCAGACCCGCAAGGACGAAGAAAAGAAGGAAGGCGACCGCGTCGTCTACCGCGAGCGTTCGAGCGCCAGCTTCGCGCGCAGCTTCACGGTGTCGGCCGAGGTGGACCAGGCCGAATCCAGCGCCAAGCTGGAACATGGCGTGCTGACCCTGACGCTGGCCAAGCGCGGCGTGCCGGCCAGCACCCGCATCGCCGTCAACTGACGGCAGCGGCGCCCGCGCTCAGGCTTCGGCCAGATCCCAGCGCGGGCGCACGCTGAAGCCACCGCCGCGCTCGGCGGTGGCCAGGCCGGCCTGCCAGCGCATGGCGGCGGCCAGCGCGATCATCGCGCCGTTGTCGGTGCACAGCGCCGGCTCCGGATAGTGCACGCGCACGCCGAGCCGGCCGCAGGCCGCATCCAGCCGCTGCCGCAGGCTGCGGTTGGCCCCTACCCCGCCGGCCACCACCAGCCGCTGCAGCTGCGTGTCCTTCAGCGCCCGCAGCGCCTTCGCGCACAGCACTTCGACGATCGCTTCCTGCACGCTGGCCGCCATGTCGGCGCGCTGCGTGTCGTCGATGGCGGCGCCCAGCCGCTGCAGCCGTGTGGCCACCGCCGTCTTCAGGCCGGCGAAGGAGAAATCCAGGTTCGGCCGGTGCAGCAGCGGCCGCGGCAGGTCGAAGGCATCGGCACGGCCCTGCCGCGCCAGCGCCGACAGCGCCGGTCCGCCCGGGTAGCCCAGGCCCAGCAGCTTGGCGCTCTTGTCGAAGGCCTCGCCGGCAGCGTCGTCGATGGTCTCGCCCAGCAGCGCATAGCGGCCCACGCCCTCCACCCGCATCAGCTGCGTGTGCCCGCCGGAGACCAGCAGCGCCACGAAGGGAAAGGCCGGCGGGTCGGCCGACAGGAAGGGCGACAGCAGATGCCCCTCGAGGTGGTGCACGCCCAGCGCCGGCCGGTCCAGCGCCTCGGCCAGCGCCACCGCCACGCCGGCGCCGACCAGCAGCGCTCCGGCCAGCCCCGGGCCGCGGGTGTAGGCCACCAGGTCGATGTCCTGCAGCGTGCCGCCGGCCTGGGCCAGCACCTCGCGGGTCAGCGGCAGCACGCGGCGGATGTGGTCGCGCGAGGCCAGCTCGGGCACCACGCCGCCATAGGCCTGGTGCATGTCCACCTGGCTGTGCAGCGCCTGCGCCCGCAGCTGCGGCACACCGCTCTCGCCGGCCGAGACCAGCGCCACGCCGGTCTCGTCGCAGGAGCTCTCGAAGGCGAGCACGTTCATCGCAGAGCGCGGGTCAGTGGTTCTCGCGCGCGTGGTTGATCGTGTACTTGGGCAGCTCGATGGTCACGTCCTGCTGCGACAGCACCGCCTGGCAGGACAGCCGCGAAGTCGGCGTCAGGCCCCAGGCGCGGTCCAGCAGGTCTTCCTCGGATTCGTCCATCTCGCCCAGCGAGTCGAAGCCCTCGCGCACGATCACGTGGCAGGTGGTGCAGGCGCAGCTCATCTCGCAGGCATGCTCGATGGCGATGCCGTTCTCGAGCAGCGCCTCGCAGATCGAGGTGCCCGGCGCGGCCTCGATGTCGTCGCCCTGCGGGCAGAGCTCGGCATGGGGCAGGATGCGGATGTGCGGCATCGTGGGGGCCTTCAGACGTCTTCGATGCTGCGGCCGGCCAGCGCCTGGCGGATGCCGCGGTTCATGCGGGCGGCGGCGAAGCCTTCGGTGCCGCGGGCCAGCGCCTCGACGGCGGCGTTGATCGCATCATGGTCGCTGCCCTGGGCCACGTCGCGCAGCGCGCCCATCAGCAGCTCGATGTCACGGCGGTCGGCCTCGCTGAGCAGTACGCCGTCGGCCTGCAGCGCCGACTGCGTGGCCAGCAGCAGCCGGTCGGCCTCGACGCGCGCTTCGCGCAGCGCGCGCAGCTGCATGTCGTCTTGCGCGTGGGCGAAGCCGTCGCGCAGCATCTGCGCGACCTGGTCGTCGGCCAGGCCGTAGCTGGGCTTGACGACCACGCTGGCCTCGACGCCGCTGACGCCTTCGCGGGCCGACACGCTCAGCAGCCCGTCGGCATCGACCTGGAAGCTGACGCGGATGCGCGCCACGCCGGCAGCCATCGGCGGGATGCCGCGCAGCTCGAAGCGCGCCAGGGAGCGGCAGTCGGCCACCAGCTCACGCTCGCCCTGCACCACGTGCAGCGCCATCGCGGTCTGGCCGTCCTGGTACGTGGTGAATTCCTGCGCCTTGGCCACCGGAATGGTGGTGTTGCGCTCGATGATGCGTTCGACCAGGCCGCCCATCGTCTCGATGCCCAGCGACAGCGGGATCACGTCCAGCAGCAGCAGCTGGCCGTCTTGGGCATTGCCGGCCAGCGCATTGGCCTGGATGGCGGCGCCAATGGCCACCACCTCGTCCGGGTTGACGTTGGTCAGCACGCGCGCCTCGGCGCCGGGGCCGAAGAAGCCGGCCACCGCGCGCCGCACCATCGGCATGCGCGTAGCGCCGCCCACCATGACCACGCCCAGCACCTCGTCGCGCTGCACCCGCGCGTCGCGCAGCACGCGGCGCAGTGCGGCCAGCGTGCGCTCGACCAGGGGCGCGCACAGCGCCTCGAGCTGCACGCGGCTGACGGTGACGCGCAGCGGCCGGCCGCCCAGCGGGCATTCCAGCACCGCGCTGTCGCGGCTGCTGAGTTCCTCGCGGGTGCTGCGCGCCGCCGCCAGCAGCGCGCCGCGGTCGGCGGCGCTGGCGGTCTGCCGGTCCGCCTGCTGCAGCGCCCAGCCGGCCAGCAGGTGGTCGAAATCGTCGCCGCCCAGCGCGGCGTCGCCGCCGGTGGCCACCACCTCGAATACGCCCTTGCTCAGGCGCAGCAGCGACACATCGAAGGTGCCCCCGCCCAGGTCGTAGACGGCATACAGGCCTTCGCTGCCGTGGTCCAGCCCGTAGGCCACGGCCGCAGCGGTGGGCTCGTTGATCAGGCGCAGCACGTTCAGCCCGGCCAGTTGCGCCGCATCCTTGGTGGCCTGGCGCTGCGCGTCGTCGAAATAGGCCGGCACGGTGATCACCGCGCCGAACAGCTCGTCGTCGAAGCTGTCCTCAGCGCGCTGGCGCAGCGTGGCCAGGATCTCGGCCGACACCTCGACCGCCGTCTTCAGCCCCTGGCGGGTGCGCACCGCCACCATGCCGGGCTGGTCGACCAGCTCATAGGGCAGCTGCGCGGCGCCAGCCACGTCAGCCAGGCGACGGCCCATCAGCCGCTTGGCCGAGGCGATGCAGTCACCCGCATGCTCGGCCTGCAGCGCGCGCGCCGCATAGCCCACCTGGCGGCGCTGGCCGTCCAGGTAGCAGACCACCGACGGCAGCAGCACGCGGCCCTGCGTGTCGGGCAGGCATTCGGGCACGCCGTGGCGCAGCGCCGCCACCAGCGAATGGGTGGTGCCCAGGTCGATGCCCACCGCGATGCGGCGCTGGTGCGGGTCGGGCGCCTGGCCGGGTTCGGAAATCTGCAGCAGCGCCATGTGATCAGGAAGGCATCGCGTTCAGGGTCAGGCGTCCAGCGCGTCGAGGCGGCGCTCCAGATCGTCACGGAAACGGCGCAGGAACATCAGCGCGCGCACCTGCCCGGCCGCGGCCTGCGCGTCGCCTTGGGCGTCCAGCGCCTGCTGCAGCCGTTGCAGCAGCGCCTGTTCGTCGCGGTCCAGCTGGTCGTGCAGCGCCTGCAGCGCCGCGGCGTCGCGCGCCTCGTCCAGGCTTTCGCGCCAGGCCATCTGCTGCATCAGGAAATCGCGCGGCATCGCGGTGTTGCGCTCGGCATCGATCGGCGCGCCGCGGCGCTCGCACAGGTAGGCGGCGCGGGCCAGCGGGTCCTTCAACCGGCGGTAGGCCTCGTTGACGCGCACCGACCATTGCATGGCCACACGCTGCGCCGCCGCGCCCTGCGCGGCGAAGCGGTCGGGGTGCACCTCGGCCTGCAGCTCGCGCCAGCGGCGGTCCAGATAAGCCGGGTCCAAGGCGAAGGCTTCGGGCAGGCCGAAGAGCGTGAAGTCGTCGTCGTCGATGTTCATCGCGAAAGGCGCTTCTCGAGAAACAGCGACAGCCCGTTGTCGGGGTAGCCTGCGAAAGCCGGCCGATCGCGATAGCCGGCGCGGCGGTACAGCGCCACCGCGGCCTGCTGCGCGGCGCCGGTTTCCAGCAGCGCGCGGCCATAGCCTTCGGCCACCAAGCGCTGTTCCAGCGCGGCCAGCAGCGCCGCGCCGATGCCCTGCCCGCGCGCCGCCGGGTCGACCATCATGCGCTTGATCTCGCCATAGGCTTCGCCGCCTGTGGCGGCCTCGCCGGGGCGGCGACGGAAGGCGCCACAGCCAAGCACCCGGCCCTGGCGGCGCGCCACCAGGAAGCAGATGTCCGGTGCCTGCAGCGCGTCCAGCCCCAGGATGTGGTTGTGCTGCGGCTCGTACAGCTCGCCCAGGTAGGCGTCCAGCGCCTGCAGCAGCGCGCGCACGGCCGGTTGGTCCGGGCTTTCGCGGCGGATGTCCAGGGGGGCGTCGGTAAGGGTGGGCGGGGCCATGGGCGGGCCGAGAAGGGAACACAGCGCGCGCCGTTACCGGCCGCCGCGCCAGACTGCGTCAGACGCGGAACGATTCTCCGCAGCCGCAGCGGTCCTTCTCGCGAGGATTGTGGAACTTGAAGCCTTCGTTCAGGCCTTCGCGCACGAAATCGAGTTCGGTGCCGTCCAGGTAGGGCAGGCTCTTCGGGTCGATCAGGACCTTGACGCCATGGCCTTCGAACACCAGGTCTTCGGGCGCCACCTCGTCGGCGTACTCGAGCTTGTAGGCCAGGCCCGAGCAGCCGGTGGTCTTGACGCCCAGCCGCACGCCCACGCCCTTGCCGCGCTTGTGGATGTAGCGCGTGACGTGGCGGGCCGCGGCCTCGGTCAGGGTGACGGCCATCTTCAGTGCGCCTGTTCGCTGCCTTCGGGCTGGCCGTGCTTGGCCTTGTAGTCCTGCACCGCGGCCTTGATGGCGTCTTCGGCCAGGATCGAGCAGTGGATCTTCACCGGCGGCAGCGCCAGCTCCTGCGCGATCTGCGTGTTCTTGATGTCCAGCGCCTGGTCGAGCGACTTGCCCTTGACCCATTCGGTCACCAGCGAGGACGAGGCGATGGCCGAGCCGCAGCCGTAGGTCTTGAAGCGCGCATCCTCGATCAGCCCGGTGGCCGGGTTGACCTTGATCTGCAGCTTCATCACGTCGCCGCAGGCCGGTGCACCGACCATGCCGGTGCCAACGCTGTCATCGCCCTTGTCGAAGGAACCGACGTTGCGCGGGTTCTCGTAGTGATCGACGACCTTGTCGCTGTATGCCATGTCGTTCTCCTGTTGCTCTGGTTCAGTGGGCAGCCCACTGGATGGTGTTGAGGTCGACGCCGTCCTTGTACATCTCCCACAGCGGCGACAGTTCGCGCAGCTTGGCGACCTGTTCCTGCAGCGTCTTGACGGCGTAGTCGATCTCGGCCTCGGTGGTGAAACGGCCGATGGTCATGCGCAGTGAAGAGTGCGCGAGTTCGTCACTGCGGCCCAGCGCGCGCAGCACGTAGCTGGGCTCCAGGCTGGCCGAGGTGCAGGCCGAGCCGGACGAGACGGCGATGCCCTTCACGCCCATGATCAGCGACTCGCCCTCGACGAAGTTGAAGGACATGTTCAGGTTGTGCGGCACGCGGCGTTCCAGGTCGCCGTTGACGAAGGTCTGCTCGATGTCCGCCAGGCCGCGCAGCAGCCGCTGCTGCAGCATGCGGATGCGCTCACGCTCGGCCCCCATCTCGGCCCGGGAGATGGCGAAGGCCTCGCCCATGCCGACGATCTGGTGCGTGGGCAGCGTGCCCGAGCGCATGCCGCGCTCATGGCCGCCGCCATGCATCTGCGCCTCGATGCGCACGCGCGGCTTGCGCCGCACGTACAGCGCGCCCACGCCCTTGGGGCCGTAGGTCTTGTGCGAGGCCAGGCTCATCAGGTCGACCGGCAGATTGGCCAGGTCGATGTCCACCTTGCCGGTGGCCTGCGCGGCATCGACATGGAAGACGATGCCGCGCTCGCGGCACATCCTACCGATGGCGACGATGTCCTGGATGACGCCGATCTCGTTGTTGACCAGCATCACCGACACGAGGATGGTGTCCTTGCGCAGCGAATCCTTCAGCTTGTCCAAATCGAGCAGGCCGTCTTCCTGCACGTCCAGGTAGGTGGCCTCGAAGCCCTGGCGTTCCAGCTCGCGCACCGTGTCCAGCACCGCCTTGTGCTCGGTCTTCACCGTGACGATATGCTTGCCGCGCGACTGGTAGAAGTGCGCCGCGCCCTTCAGCGCCAGGTTGATCGATTCGGTGGCGCCGCTGGTCCAGACGATCTCGCGCGGGTCGGCCCCCACCAGCGCCGCCACCTGGCCGCGGGCGCGTTCCACGGCTTCTTCCGCTTCCCAGCCCCAGGCATGGCTGCGCGAGGCCGGGTTGCCGAAGTGCTCGCGCAGCCACGGCAGCATCGCGTCGACCACGCGCGGGTCGCACGGCGTGGTGGCGCCGTAGTCCATGTAGATCGGGAAATGTGGCGTCATGGTCAAGGGATTGATTGTCGGTCCATGGCCGGGAGGCCCCGGTGGAGACTTATTTGCTGACGGCGTTGCCCAGTGCGAAGACCGAATTCGGCGCGGTCACCTTGATCGGCCGGACCACCGGCTGCGTCGAGATGGCCCGCTTGACCGGCGTGTCCTGCACCGACACGCCCTTGGCGATCTGGTCGTCGACCAGCTTCTTCAGCGAGATCGAGTCCAGGTATTCGATCATCTTGGCGTTCAGGCTGGCCCACAGGTCGTGGGTCATGCAGCGGCCTGATTCGTCGCCCATGCAGTTTTCCTTGCCTGCGCAGCCGGTGGCATCGATCGGCTCGTCGACGGCGACGATGATGTCGGCCACGGTAATCTCGGCCGCGCCGCGGCCCAGCGAGTAGCCGCCACCCGGCCCGCGGGTGCTTTCAACCAGTTCGTGGCGGCGCAGCTTGCCGAACAGCTGCTCCAGGTAGGACAGCGAGATCTGCTGGCGCTGGCTGATCGCGGCCAGGGCCACGGGCCCGGCGTGGGAGCGCAGGCCCAGGTCGATCATCGCAGTGACGGCAAAACGGCCTTTGGTGGTCAGACGCATCGATTTCTCCAATCAGCCTCGCGGCAAGACAGCAAACAGACAATCGGGTGGCAACTTCAGGACCGCTACTTGGCAGGGCTTCGGAGAGAACCAGGGGTTTACCCTGGCGTGATTCCTACTAACGCAGTCAAGTATAGCCGATCCCGACTGTTTTGGTCGAGATTGAACTGAAGAGTTCCCTATTCCGACTAAGGAGTAGGGGCCAAGACCATCAGGCCGCTGGCAGGTCGCGCACCGTGGCGCCGAAGGCCTGCTCGCGCAGCAGCGCCAGCTGGTCGCGCACGCGGGCGGCCTTCTCGAATTCCAGGTTGCGGGCGTGTTCGAGCATCTGCTTTTCCAGCAGCTTGATGCGCTTGCCCAGGTCCTTCTCGTTCATCGACTCGACCTCGGCCGCCGCCTGGGCGTTCTTCAGGTCGTCGCGCGCGGTCTTGTCGGAGACCACGCCGTCGATCATCTCGCGCACCTGCTTGGCGATGCTGCGCGGCGTGATGCCCTGCTCCACGTTGTGCGCTGTCTGCTTGGTGCGGCGGCGTGCGGTCTCGTCCAGCGCGCGGCGCATCGAGTCGGTGATCTGGTCGGCATACAGGATCGCCCGGCCGTTCAGGTGCCGCGCCGCACGGCCGATGGTCTGGATCAGCGAGCGTTCCGAGCGCAGGAAGCCTTCCTTGTCGGCATCCAGGATGGCCACCAGGCTCACCTCGGGAATGTCCAGGCCCTCGCGCAGCAGGTTGATGCCCACCAGCACGTCGAAGATGCCCAACCGCAGGTCGCGGATGATCTCCACCCGCTCCACCGTGTCGACGTCGCTGTGCAGGTAGCGCACCTTGACGCCGTTGTCGGCCAGGTATTCGGTCAGCTGCTCGGCCATGCGCTTGGTCAGCGTGGTGATCAGCACGCGCTCGCCGCGCTGCACGCAGTCGCGGATCTCCTGCAGCACGTCGTCCACCTGGGTGGCGGCCGGCCGCACGGTGACGTCGGGGTCGACCAGGCCGGTTGGCCGCACCAGCTGCTCCACCACCTGGCCGGCGTGCGTCTTCTCGTAGTCGGCCGGCGTGGCCGAGACGAACACCGCCTGGCGCATCTTCCGTTCGAACTCGTCGAACTTCAGCGGCCGGTTGTCCAGCGCGCTGGGCAGGCGGAAGCCATATTCCACCAGCGTGGTCTTGCGCGCCCGGTCGCCGTTGTACATGCCGCCCAGCTGGCCGATCAGCACATGGCTCTCGTCCAGGAACATCACCGTGTCCGGCGGCAGGTAGTCCACCAGCGTGGGCGGCGGGTCGCCGGGCGCGGCGCCGCTCAGGTGCCGGGTGTAGTTCTCGATGCCCTTGCAGTGGCCCACCTCCTGCAGCATCTCCAGGTCGAAGCGGGTGCGCTGCTCCAGGCGCTGCGCCTCCACCAGCTTGCCGGCCTTGACCAGCTCGTCCAGGCGTTCGCGCAGCTCGGCCTTGATGGTGTCGATGGCCGCGAGCACGCGGTCGCGCGGTGTCACGTAGTGGCTGCTGGGGTAGACGGTGAAGCGCGGGATCTTCTGCCGGATGCGGCCGGTCAGGGGGTCCAGCAGCTGCAGGCTCTCGACCTCGTCGTCGAAGAGCTCGACGCGCAGCGCCAGCTCGCTGTGCTCGGCCGGGAAGACGTCGATGGTGTCGCCGCGCACGCGGAAGCTGCCGCGCGAGAAGTCGGTCTCGTTGCGCTGGTACTGCATGCGGATCAGCTGCGCGATCACGTCGCGCTGGCCCATCTTGTCGCCCACCCGCAGCGTCATCACCATGCGGTGGTAGTCCTGTGGGTTGCCGATGCCGTAGATCGCGCTGACGCTGGCCACGATGACCACGTCGCGCCGCTCCAGCAGGCTCTTGGTGGCCGACAGGCGCATCTGCTCGATGTGCTCGTTGATCGAGCTGTCCTTCTCGATGAACAGGTCGCGCTGCGGCACGTAGGCCTCGGGCTGGTAGTAGTCGTAGTAGCTGACGAAGTACTCCACCGCGTTCTTCGGGAAGAACTCGCGGAACTCGCTGTACAGCTGCGCCGCCAGCGTCTTGTTCGGCGCGAAGACGATCGCCGGCCGCCCCAGCCGGGCAATGACGTTGGCCATGGTGAAGGTCTTGCCCGAGCCGGTCACGCCCAGCAGCGTCTGGAAGGCCAGGCCGTCTTCGATGCCCTCCACCAGTTGGCCGATGGCCTGGGGTTGGTCGCCGGCCGGCGGGTACGGCTGGAAGAGCTGGAAGGGCGAGCCCGGGAAGGACACGAATTCGCCCGGTACCGCGGGCTCCGGCGCCTGCACCTCGATCAGCTCGGCCATCGATCCCTCCCCCTACAATCGGTGCCGCTGCGTGGCGGCGAAAACCGCACAGCGTAGCGCACCGCGCCGATTCGCGCACCGGGCCTCCCGGGCCCCCTCTTCCCTGACCCCGAGGTGCTTCCCCATGTCGCTTTTCTCTGCCGTCGAACTGGCCCCGCGCGACCCGATCCTGGGCATGACCGAACAGTTCAACGCCGATCCCAACCCGGCCAAGGTCAACCTCGGCGTCGGCGTGTACTTCGACGCCAGCGGCAAGCTTCCGATCCTGCAGTGCGTGCTGACGGCAGAGAAGCAACTGGCCGAGGCGCCCAAGCCGCGCGGCTATCTGCCCATCGACGGTATCCCGGCCTATGACCGTGCCGTGCAGGAACTGGTCTTCGGTGCCGACAGCCAGGCGCTGCAAGACGGCCGCGTGGCCACCGTACAGACGCTGGGCGGCACTGGCGGGCTGAAGGTGGGCGCCGATTTTCTGCAGCGCCTGAACCCCGCGGCCAAGGTGCTGATCAGCGACCCGAGTTGGGAAAACCACCGAGCGCTTTTTCTCCAGGCCGGCTTCGAGGTGGACACCTACCCGTACTACGACGCTGCGGCGCGTGGCATCCGCTTCGAAGCGATGCTGGCCGCGCTGCAAGCCGCCGCGCCGGGCACGGTGGTGGTGCTGCACGCCTGCTGCCACAACCCCACAGGCTATGACCTGGACGCCAGCCAATGGACGCAGGTGGTTCAGACCCTCAAGGCGCGGGGCCTGGTGCCCTTCCTGGACATGGCCTACCAGGGCTTCGGCGACGGCATCGCCGAAGATGGCGCCGCGGTGCAGCAGTTCCTGCAGGCCGGCATGGACTTCCTGGTGGCCACCTCGTTCTCGAAGAGCTTCTCGCTGTATGGCGAGCGGGTCGGCGCGCTCAGCGTGGTGTGCGGCAGCAAGGATGAAGCGGTGCGCGTGCTTTCGCGGCTGAAGGTGCTGATCCGTGGCAACTACTCGAACCCGCCAACGCATGGCGCCCAGGTGGTGACCATGGTGCTGACCACGCCTGCGCTGCGCAGCATGTGGGAGGAAGAGCTGGCTGGCATGCGCCAGCGCATCCGCGGCATGCGCGAGGCCCTCGTCAAGGGCCTAGCCGATGCCGGCATGCAACAGGACATGAGCTTCATCCTGCGGCAGAAGGGCATGTTCAGCTACTCCGGGCTCAATGCGGCGCAAATGCAGCGACTGCGCAACGAGTTCGGCGTGTACGGTATCGACTCCGGCCGCATCTGTGTGGCTGCGCTGAACGAACGCAACCTGGGTCCGGTGGCCGCCGCGGTGGCCCGCGTGGCCTGAGATTCAGGCTGGTGTCCGAACGGCTTTGGGTTCATAATTGCTGCACTGCAACATTCTTGCTTGGCCAGCCGTGCGGACGATGGGCGCTGGCGCCTTCTGGAGACACTGACTCATGCTTTACCAGTGGTACGAAACTCAGCGCGCGCTGATGGCCCCTTTCTCCGAGTTCGCCAGCGCCTCGGCCAAGCTGTACAACCATCCTCTGTCGCCCTTCGTCCACACCCCGCTGGCGCAACGCATCTCGGCGGGCCTGGATCTGGTGCACCGGCTCGCGAAGGACTACGAGAAGCCCGAGTTCGACATCACCAGCGCCACCGTCGGCGGCATTGAAGTCGCCGTGCAGCAGCAGGTGGCCTTGCAGAAGCCCTTCTGCCGCTTGCTGCGCTTCAAGCGCTTCACCGACAACAACCAGGCCCTCGAGCGCATGAAGTCGCAGCCCACCGTGCTGGTGGTGGCGCCGCTGTCGGGCCACCACTCGACACTGCTGCGCGACACGGTCAGGAGCCTGCTGCATGACCACAAGGTGTTCATCACCGACTGGACCGATGCGCGCATGGTGCCCGCCGATGCCGGCCCGTTCCACCTGGACGACTATGTGGCCTACGTGCAGGAGTTCATCCGCCACGTGGGTCCCAACGCGCATGTGATCTCCGTCTGCCAGCCGACGGTGCCGGTGCTGGCGGCGGTATCGCTGATGGCCAGCGCGGGCGAGAACACACCGCTGACGATGACCATGATGGGCGGGCCGATCGATGCCCGCAAGAGCCCCACCGCCGTCAACAACCTGGCGATGGACAAGAGCTACCAGTGGTTCGAGAACAACGTCATCTACCGCGTGCCGCAGAACTATCCGGGCGCCGGTCGCCGCGTCTACCCGGGCTTCCTGCAGTACTCCGGCTTCGTGGCGATGAACCCTGACCGCCACGTGACCTCGCACTACGACTACTTCCTCGATCTGGTGCGCGGCGACGAAGAAAGCGCCGAATCGCACCGTGCCTTCTACGACGAGTACAACGCCGTGCTGGACATGCCGGCCGAGTATTACCTGGACACCATCAAGAAGGTCTTCCAGGAGTTCGCGCTGGTCAACGGCACGTGGGTGGTGGACGGGCAACCTGTGCGTCCGGCCGACATCCGCCGGACCGCGCTGCTGACCATCGAAGGCGAGCTGGACGACATCTCCGGCACCGGGCAGACCCGGGCCGCACACGACCTGTGCAGCGGCATCCCGCAGCAGCACCGCTTCCACTACGAGGCGCAGGGTGCCGGCCACTACGGCATCTTCTCGGGCCGCCGCTGGCGCGAGCAGGTCTACCCGCGGGTGCGTTCCTTCATCGCCGACTACGAGAAGCCGCCTGCCGCCAGCCCTGCGCGCAAGACGGCGCCGCGCCCCGCCGCCAAGGCCGCACGCAGGCGCTAAGGTCGACATGCCTTCGAGCGCCAGCGTCGGCAGCGATGCGCTGGCGTTGCGCATCGCGGCCATCGACGCCGTGCTGCCGCAGACGCAGTGCACGCGCTGCGGTTTTCCCGACTGCCGCGGCTACGCCCAGGCCATCGCCACGGGCGAGGCCGACATCGACCGTTGTCCCCCCGGCGGCCAGCAAGGCATCGTGCGGCTGGCCGACGTCACCGGCCTGACGGTCAAGCCGCTGGACCCGGCTTGTGGTGTCGAAGGTCCGCGCCGGCTGGCGCGCATCGACGAGGACTGGTGCATCGGCTGCACGCTGTGCATCAAGGCCTGCCCTGTGGACTGCATCGTCGGCGCGCCGAAGCTGATGCACACCGTCATCGAAGCGCTGTGCACGGGTTGCGATCTTTGTCTGCCCGTATGTCCCGTGGACTGCATCCAGATGATCGATGCCACGGCGCCGCGCACGGGCTGGGACGCCTGGAGCCCGGCCCAGGCGGACGAGGCCCGGCAACGCTATGCCTTCCACCAACTGCGCACCGAGCGCGAGCGCCGCGAGAACGACGAACGCCTGGCAGCCAAGGCCCAGGCCAAGCTCGCCGACCTCGAGGCGCAATCGAAGATCACCGATGCCGACCTGCTGCAGCGCAAGCGCGCAGTGATAGAAGCCGCGATCGCCCGTGCCCAGGCCGCGCGCAAGCCCTGAAGCTGCCATGAACGACGACCAGGTCCGCACCTTCTTTGCCACGCTGGCCCAGGCCAACCCCGAGCCGGTGACCGAACTGGAGTTCAGCACCGTTTTCCAGCTGCTGGCAGCCGTGCTGTTGTCGGCACAGGCCACCGACGTGGGTGTCAACAAGGCCACGCGTCGGCTGTTTCACGAGCACGGCACGCCGCAGCGCATGCTGGCACTGGGCGTGGAAGGGCTGGAACCCTACATCCGCACCATCGGCCTGTATCGCACCAAGGCGCGCAACCTGATCGCCACCTGCGCGCTGCTGATCGAGCGCCATGGCGGCCAGGTGCCGCGTGACCTGGAGGCGCTGCAGGCCCTGCCTGGCGTGGGCCGAAAGACCGCCAACGTCGTGCTGAATGTGGCCTTTGGTGTACCGACCTTCGCGGTGGACACCCATGTGTTCCGGGTCGCCAACCGCACCGGCCTGGCACCGGGGCGCACCCCGGCCGAGGTAGAGGCAGGCCTGGAGCGTCGTGTGCCGGCGCCGTACCGGCTGCATGCTCACCATTGGCTGATCCTGCACGGCCGCTATGTCTGCATGGCGCGGCGGCCCTTGTGCGAACGCTGCAGCGTCGCCGGCTGTTGCGACCACGTAATCGGCCAAGGCGCCGCCGGCTGAGGGCTCGGCGCGGCCTACAATGCCGGCACTGCGCCCGGCTCACCATGCCCACCATCGAAGACCTAGCGGAACGCGTCGAACGCCTCGTGCTGCGGCATGAGGAGCTCAAGCGCACCAACGTGCTTCTCGAGCAGCAGGTGCAGGCGCTGACGCAGGAGCGCGACAGTCTGCGCTCGCGCCTGGGCGCAGCTCGCGCGCGCATCGACGTGCTGCTCGAGCGCCTCCCGGCGGACAGCGGCACACCGGGGGCCGCATGAACCAGCGCGAAGTCACTATCCTCGGCCAAAGCTACATCCTCGGCTGCCCTGAAGGCGGCGAGGCGTTGCTCAGCGCGGCTGTGGCCAGCGTCGACCGCGAGATGAGCGCGATCCGCGACGCTGGCAAAGTGAAGGCGCGCGAGCGCATCGCCGTGCTGGCCGCGTTGAACCTGGCCTACCAGCTGGCCGACCGGCCGCAACGCAGCGCTCCGACCAGCAGCGCGACGCCGGCCACGACGGGCAACGCACCCGGCTCGGCCGACCTGGACGCGCTGATCCGCCGGCTCGATGCCGCGCTGGGCGACGACGGGCAGTTGCTGTGACATCCGCTGCACGACAGGGTCTTTCGCGGCCCTAGAATGGTCGGGTCCATCGCGTTCGCGGGAGTCTTATATTTCCTTGAACCGATGCTCTTGGAGCAAGGGCTTGGAACATCGCCGGCAGGTGTGAGCGTCTCGCGTCAGACGAACCCGAAGCCTTGCTGACCTCGCCCACCTGAACTTCCCCTGGGTTCAGGAATGCGGCTCTCGGTTCGCGATGGACACCTATCCCCCCGCACGCTCCCGATGCCCCGCTACTGGTTGATGAAAAGCGAGCCCGACGAGGTCTCGATCGACGACCTGGCGGCCGCACCGGGCCAGGTGCTGCCGTGGACCGGCGTGCGCAACTACCAGGCGCGCAACTTCATGCGTGACGAGATGCGCATCGGTGACGGCGTGCTGTTCTATCACTCGTCCTGCCCCGAGCCGGGCGTGGCCGGCCTGGCGCGCATCGCCGGCCAGCCCTGCCCCGATGCCACGCAGTTCGACCCGGCCAGCGACTACCACGACCCGAAGTCCACTCCCGACAAGCCGCGCTGGATCCAGATCGACGTGGCGCTGGCACGCAAGACACGGCTGCTGTCGCTGCGCGAGATGCGCGCCGCGCCGGAACTGGCGACGATGCGCGTGCTGGCGCCCGGCAACCGGCTGTCGATCACGCCCGTCACGCCCGAGGAGTGGCGTGCCGTGGGCCGGCTGCTCGACCGCTGATGCCCGTCGACGGCCTGCTGGCCCTCGAACTGCTGCTGCTGGGCCTGTGCACCGGCTTCCTGGCCGGCATGCTGGGCGTCGGCGGCGGCATGATGCAGGTGCCTTTCATGACCTTCATCCTCACGCGCAAGGGCGTGGCGCCTGGCCTGGCCATCAAGATGGCCATTGCCACGTCAATGGCGACGATCCTGTTCACGGCACTGTCGAGCCTGCGCGCCCACCACCGCCGCGGCGCCGTGCGCTGGGACCTGGTGCGCGGCATCACCCCAGGCATCGTGGCCGGCGGCCTGCTGGCCGGTGCCGGCTTCTTCGCGGTGCTGAAAGGGCCGCAGCTGGCGCTGCTTTTCGCGGTGTTCATCAGCTTCTCGGCAGCCCAGATGTTGCTGAACCGGCAGCCGCGGCCGTCGCGGCAGATGCCGGGCCGGCTGGGCCAGGCCGCCTTGGGTGGTGCGATTGGCCTGCTATCCGGGCTGGTGGGCGCCGGCGGCGCGTTCATCGCCTCGCCCTTCATGGTCTGGTGCAACGTGCCGATGCACAAGGTGGTGGCCACCAGCGCGGCCATCGGCTTCCCGGTGGCGCTGGCGGCCACCGCGGGTTACGTCATCAGCGGCTGGACGCTGCCACCCGCGCTGCCCGGCGCCTTCGGCTACCTGTACCTGCCGGCACTGGCGATCGTGTCGTTGGCCAGTGTGCTGACCGCACCACTGGGCGCGCGCGCCGCTCATGCCACCGATGTGCGCCGGCTGCGCCAGCGCTTTGCCCTCGTGCTGCTGTGTCTGGCGGCCTACATGGTCAGCCGCGCGCTGGGCGCCTGAAGATCGCGCTCAGCGAGCCTCGAAAGCGATGCTGGCCAGCGTGAGGTGGTTGCCTCCGCGCCGGCGCGCCTCGGCCAGCGCCGCCTCACAGGCGGCCAGAAGGTCCTGCTGCGAGGCGGCAGTGTGCGGAAAGCTCGCCACCCCCATCGACACGCTGAAGCCGAGCTCCTGCCCGTCGAGCACCACGATCTGGCTGGCGCACTGGCGACGCAGACCCTCCATGCGCGAATGTGCAGTCGCCAGTCCCACGCCCGACAGCAGCACTCCGAAGAGCCGTTCGTCCAGCCGGCAGGACGCGTCCATGGCCCGGGTGTTGCCGCGCAGCAGCCGGCCCATGGCCTCGTAGATGCGTGCCTCGGCCGCGCCGCCCAGGTCCTGCACCTTGGCGCTGAAGGGGTCGATCTCGATCAGCACCATCGCGAACTCGCGATGTTCGCGCGTCGACAGATCGACCTCGCGGCGCAGCTGGTCCTCGAAGTGCGGCCGCGTGTAAAGGCCCGTGGCCTTGTCGCGAGGGCTCTGGTCGGCGAGTTCCAGGCGCAACTTCTCGTTGGCGCGTTGCTGCTGCTCGAGCTGCTCGAGCGCTGCACGCAACTGGCCGTCCTTCTGACGCTGCGGGGCCTGATCGGTCCAGACGCTGCACAGCCAGCGCTGGCCGTCCGCCCCTTGCACGGCCAGGCGCATCACGCTGAAGTCGTGGCGATGACCGGCCCACTCGAAGCGGTGCTCGCTGCGCAAGGGCTGGCCCTGGGCCAACGCCGTCTGCTCGGCGGCACGCCACGCGGTCGCCATGGCCGGGTCCACGAGCTCGGCATCGTTGTGGCCGACGATATCGGCGGGCACCCGGCCCAGAAAGCGCGCCATGGACGCGTCGACATGCGCGTAGCGACCACTGCCAACGTCCTTGATGGCCAGCATCGCCCCTTGCCGCGACACCCAAGCCTTGAGAACACCGCTCAGCACCGCGTCGAATCGACCATCGATCGCATTGGCCATGACGGCATCGTTCGGCGGACTTTGTACGGTCATTGCTTGATGGCAGTGGACTTGTCAGCGTGGACGGAGGAACAACGCCGACGGCACCGGCCAACCCCCACGACATGGTGTGATATTCGTTCTTGCCGAACCACGAATCAAGCCGCGATCGGTGGCGCCCGGCATTTCCCCCTAGTTTGAACGATTCCGGCGCACCGCGCGCCGCGATCGCCGTTGGCAAGACCGTTGCAGTGCCGCAGCCGCGGAGAATGTCACTGATGCGTGCATTCGATGCCATCGTCGTCGGCGCCGGCGCAGCCGGCCTGTTCTGCGCCGGCCGCGCCGGCCAGCGCGGCCTGAGGCTGCTGCTGCTGGACCATGCCGCCTCCGTGGCCGAGAAAATCCGCATCTCGGGCGGCGGGCGCTGCAACTTCACCAACCTGGGTTGCGGGCCTGGCCAGTTCCTGTCAGGCAACCCGGACTTCTGCCGCTCGGCGCTGGCGCGCTACACGCCGCAGGACTTCATTGCGCTGGTGCGCAAGCACGGCATCGCGTTTCACGAGAAGCACCGTGGCCAGCTGTTCTGCGACGGTTCGGCGCAACAGATCATCGACATGCTGCTGGCCGAGTGCGCAGCGGGCGGCGTACAACGCTGGCAGCCCTGCGCCGTGCGGACGGTGCGCAGCGGCGCCGCGGGCTTCGAACTGGATACCGACCGCGGGCAGGTGACGGCCCCGCAACTGGTGGTGGCGACCGGCGGGCTGTCGATCCCGAAGATCGGCGCAACCGACTTCGGCTACCGGCTGGCGCGCCAGTTCGGCCATGCCGTGGTGGAGCCGCGGCCGGGCCTGGTGCCGCTGACATTCGACCCCGAGGCCTGGAAGGCCTTCGTGCCGTTGGCTGGTGTGGCCCTGGAGGCCGGCATCGAAGCCGGCAGCGGGCGACAGCGGCTGCGTTTCGTGGAAGACCTGCTGTTCACGCATCGCGGGCTCAGCGGCCCTGCGGTGCTGCAGGCCTCCAACGCCTGGCGCGAAGGCAGCCCGCTGCGCCTGGACCTGGCGCCAGAGCGCGATCTCTCGGCCTGCCTCGCCGCCGACAAGGCCGGCTCGCACCGCCGGCTGGGCAACCAGCTGGCCGAGTACCTGCCGCAGCGCCTGGCCGAGGCCTGGCTGGCGCGCATGGGGATCGCGGCCGATACACCGATGCCGCAAGTGCGCAACCGCGATCTCGGGCGCCTGGCCGAAAGTCTGCACCGCTGGGAACTGGTACCGAACGGCAGCGAAGGCTGGCGAAAGGCAGAAGTCACGCTGGGCGGGGTGGATACCCGCGAACTGCAGGGTGTCTCGCTCCAGAGCCGGCGCGTGGCAGGGCTGCATTTCATCGGCGAGGTGGTCGACGTGACCGGATGGCTGGGCGGCTACAACTTCCAGTGGGCCTGGTCGAGCGCCGCCGCCTGTGCCGACGCCCTGGGCAAGGCGCCGCTTTCGGGTTAGAATCCCGCGTTTTTCATCGGACGGGCGGCGTCAATGCACCCGAAGCCAGGCTCCCCGGCCTGACCGATGCACCCGATCCACCGTTAGCCCCGAGGTTGCATGACCACCATTCGCGTCAAAGAAAACGAGCCCTTCGATGTTGCCCTGCGCCGCTTCAAGCGCACCATCGAGAAGCTCGGCCTGCTGACCGAGCTGCGCGCGCGCGAGTTCTACGAAAAGCCCACCGCCGAGCGCAAGCGCAAGAAGGCGGCCGCCGTGAAGCGCCACTTCAAGCGCGTGCGCAGCATGCAGCTGCCCAAGAAGCTGTTCTGAACGGGCCCTGCCCGCCCCCGACGAGCCCGCGGGCGTGTGCCGCCGCGGGCTTGTTCGTTTGTCGAGGAAGCACGCCGTGAGCCTGAAGGACCGCATCACCGAAGACATGAAGACCGCGATGCGCGCCAAGGACGCCGAGCGGCTGACCACCATCCGCATGCTGCTGGCCGCCTGCAAGCAGCGTGAGGTGGACGAGCGCATCGTGCTCGACGATGCCGCGGTGGTGGCCCTGGTGGACAAGCTGATCAAGCAGCGAAAGGACTCGGTTGCCGCCTTCGAACAAGGCGGCCGGCCCGACCTGGCGGCCAAGGAACAGGCCGAGATCCAGGTGCTGACGGCCTACCTGCCGCCACGCATGGACGCCCAGGCGCTGCAGGCCGCCGTGGCGGCCTTGGTGGCCTCGCTGGGCGCCAAGGGCCCTGGCGACATGGGCAAGGTGATGGCGGCAGCCAAGGCCGAGCTGGCCGGCAAGGCCGAGATGGCCGCCGTGTCGGCCGCGGTGAAGAAGGCCCTGACTCCTGGAGGATGACGATGAACACCAGCCTGCCCTTGCGGCCCATCGACGACCAGGCCTGCGTGGCCCCGCAACTGCCGCCCGAGGCGATGGCCGAGGCCGCCCGCGTGGGCTTCCGCAGCGTGGTCAACAACCGGCCAGACTACGAAGAAGGCCCAGGCCAGCCGACCAGCGCGCAGATCGAGGCGGCGGCCCGTGCCGCCGGCCTGGAATACCGCCACCTGCCGGTGCAAAGCGGCTACCAGTCGCCCGAGGACATCGCCGCCATGGCGGCGCTGATGGCCGAGCTGCCCAGACCCATGCTGCTGTTCTGCCGCTCGGGCGCACGTTCGGCCCGCCTGTACCAGGCCGCGCAGGCCCACGGCTGAGCCCTGGCTCGCCACCCCTGCGTGTGTGGGGTGGTCATTGCGGAAACTACTCGCGTGCGTGGGTAACCCGCTGCCTAGAATCGCGCCCAGCCTCCGCCACCCGGAGGCTCGTCGGTCCGCAGGCCGATGCAGATCCGGAGAAGCCCATGTCCGCCTTGCTAGGCCTTTCCCGCGTCATCGACGCGTTCAACGAGCTGATCGGCAAGCTCATCCGTTGGCTGGTACTGGCCACCGTGCTGATCAGCGCCGTCAACGCCATCGTGCGCAAGGCCTTCAACATCGGCTCGAACGCCTACCTCGAGGTGCAGTGGTACCTGTTTGCCGCCGTGTTCATGCTCGGCGCGGGCTATGCCTTCCTGCGCAATGCACATGTGCGCATCGACTTCATCTCGTCCAAGCTGTCCAAGCGCACCAACGCCATGATCGACATCCTGGGCATCGTGGTCTTCGTGATTCCGCTGTGCCTGATCCTGATCACGCTCAGCTGGCCCTTCTTCGTCAACGCCTGGAACACCGGCGAGATGTCGTCCAACGCGGGCGGGCTGATCCGCTGGCCGGTCTACCTGCTGGTGCCGGTGGGCTTTTCTATCCTGCTGGCGCAGTCAGTGTCTGAACTGGTCAAGCGCATCGCGTTCCTGAAGGGAGCGATCCCCGAACCGATCAGCGTGGAATCCGGCAAGTCCGACGAGGAACTGCTGGCCGAGGAACTGGCCGCCGAAGCGGCCAAGAAGCAGGCCGGGGAGCGCTGACATGGAAACCGGCTTCCTTGCCCAGAACTTCGTCCCGCTGATGTTCGCGGGGCTGTTCGTCTTCCTGCTGTCGGGCATTCCGGTGGCTTTCGGCCTGGCCGCCACCGGTCTGCTGTTCGGCTTCATCGGCATGGAGGCAGGCCTGTTCGGCGCCACCATGTTCCAGGCGCTGCCGCAGCGCGTGTTCGGCATCATGCAGAACGACACGCTGCTGGCGATCCCCTTCTTCACGCTGATGGGCATCATCCTCGAGCGATCCGGCATGGCCGAGGACTTGCTCGAAACCGTGGGCCAGGTCTTCGGCCCCGTGCGCGGCGGCCTGGCCATTGCAGTGATCCTGGTCGGTGCGCTGCTCGCCGCCACCACCGGCGTGGTGGCCGCGGCCGTGATCAGCATGGGCCTGATCTCGCTGCCGATCATGCTGCGCTATGGCTACAACCGCACCATCGCCACCGGCACCATCACTGCGTCGGGCACGTTGGCGCAGGCCATCCCGCCATCGCTGGTGTTGATCGTGCTGGCCGACCAGTTGGGCCGGTCGGTCGGCGACATGTACGCCGGCGCGCTGATCCCCGGCCTGCTGCTGGTCGGTCTGTACCTGCTGTTCGTCGTCGCAGTGGCGCTGTTCAAGCCTTCCTGGGTGCCAGCCCTGCCGGACGAAGCACGCATCTACCGCGAACCCGATGGCTCCAGTGGCCACCGTTCGCTGCTGGTGCTGTTCGCGCTTTGTGCGGCTGCGGGCTACGCCTGGTCGCGTGTGCACCAGTCGATCATCAACCCGATGGTCGACCGGCAACTCCCGGCGCCTGGCGACGAGGTGGTGATCCTTTCGATGACCGTGGCGTCTTTCCTGGCTCTGGCGCTGGCCATTGTCAACCGCGTCTTCAGGATCGGCCTGCTGTCCAAGCTGACCGAGCAAGTGACTTTTGTATTGATCCCGCCGCTGGTCCTGATCTTCCTGGTGCTGGGCACCATCTTCCTGGGCATTGCGACGCCCACCGAGGGGGGCGCCATGGGCGCCGTGGGTGCGCTGGTGATGGCGGTGTCGCGCCGGCGGCTGAACTGGCCGCTGCTGGTGCAGGCACTGGACAGCACGGCCCGGCTGTCGGTGTTCGTGCTGTTCATCCTGGTGGGCTCCACCGTCTTCAGCTTCACCTTCAACGCGGCCGACGGCCATATCTGGGTGGAACACCTGTTCGACAGCATGCCCGGTGGCGCGCTGGGCTTCCTCATCGTCGTGAACATCCTGATCTTCATCCTGGGGATGTTCATCGACTTCTTCGAGATCGCCTTCATCGTGGTGCCGATCCTGGCGCCGGTGGCCGACAAGATGCTGGGCGAGTTGCTGCCACCTGGCACGCCGCCGGAGATGACGCTGATCTGGTTCGGCGTGATCGTCGCGATGAACCTGCAGACCTCGTTCCTGACACCGCCCTTCGGCTTTGCGCTGTTCTATTTGCGCAGCGTGGCCGCCAAGACGGACTACAAGGACCGCATCACCGGCGAGACGATCCCGGCCGTGACCACACCGCAGATCTACAAGGGCTCCATCGCCTTCATCGTGCTGCAGCTCATCATGGTGGCGGTGGTGATCAGCGTGCCCACGCTGGTGACCGGCGGCATCGAGAAGGTCGAGCTGATCGACGCCGACAAGGCGCTGCAGGAGCTGATGATCCAGAAGAACGAGGCGGCCGACGCCGCGGCGTCGGCGCCCGAGGGCGAGAAGGAAGACCCGATGAAGGGCTTGCTGGACGCGCTGAAGCAGGAACAGAAGAAGTAGCGGGCGCGGGCGCAGCGCCCGCCCTGCCACCCCAAGACAAAGCCCCGCCGAAGCGGGGCTTTGTCTTGGGCCGGGCGCAAAGCCCGGCTTGATCGAACTCAGAGCTTCTGCTGCTGCATGAAGTCGTCGAATGCCGATTCGGTGAAGCGGAACCACAGGTTCGCGTCGCGACGGTAGGTGGCGTAGTCGTCGTAGATCTTCTTCCACGCCGGATTGGTGGCGTTGAGGTCGGCATAGACCTCCATCGCCGCCTTGAAGGCCGCGTCCATCACGTCCTTCGGGAAGCGCTGCAGCTTCGAGCCACCGGCCACCAGCTGCTTCAGCGCCGCCGGGTTGCGGTAGTCGTACTTGGCCATCATGTCGGTGCCCGCGGCCTGCGACGCGGCTTCGATCATGGCCTTGTAATCCGCCGACAGGCCGTCGTAGGCCTTCTGGTTGACGTACAGCGACAGCTGCGGACCACCCTCCCACCAGCCGGGGTAGTAGTAGAACGGCGCGACCTTGTTGAAGCCCAGCTTCAGGTCGTCGTAGGGGCCCACCCACTCGGCCGCGTCGATCGTGCCCTTCTCCAGCGCCTGGTAGATCTCGCCGCCGGGGATGTTCTGCGGCACCACGCCGAGCTTCTCGAGCACCTTGCCGGCAAAACCGCCGGCGCGGAACTTCAGGCCCTTCAGGTCGTTCACCGACTTGATTTCCTTGCGGTACCAGCCGCCCATCTGCGCGCCGGTGTTGCCCATCGGGAAGTTGACGATGCCCACCTTGGCGTAGAACTCGCGGAACAGCTTCAGGCCGTTGCCTTCGTACATCCAGGCGTTCATCTGGCGCTGGTTCAGGCCGAAGGGGATGGCGCAGTCCAGCGCGTAGGTCGGGTCCTTGCCGAAGAAGTAGTAGGGCGCGGTGTTGGCCATCTCCACGGTGCCGTTGGACACGCCATCCAGCACGCCGAAGGCGGGCATCAGCTCGCCGGCCGCATGGGTGGTGATGATGAACTTGCCGCCGCTCATGTCCTTCATGTGCTTGGCGAACACGTCGCACACGCCGAACAGCGTGTCCAGCGACTTCGGGAAGCTGGAGGCAATGCGCCAGCGGATGTTGGCCTGGGCATGCACGATGGCGGGTGCGGCACCGGCCGCCAGGATGCCGGCCAGACCGGCACCACGAACAAAGTTTCTGCGCTCCATGAATCAGGACTCCTATAGAAGGATGGGGAAGTCAAGCGCCGAAATTCTAGGGGCCGCACCTGGGCCGATGCGTGGTGTTTACCCGCGCGAAACACGCCCTTGCACCCCCGCGAACAGGGCGTACGACACCGGCCCATAGGCCTCAGCTGCCGGCCACCTTCATGCGCGTGATCAGCACCGAGCCGGTGCTCTTGCTGCCCTGGGTGTAGACGTCGGCACCCACCGCGGCCAGGTCCTGGAACATCTGCTTCAGGTTGCCGGCGATCGTCACTTCGTGCACCGGGAAGGCGATGCGTCCGCCTTCCACCCAGAAGCCGGCGGCGCCGCGCGAATAGTCGCCGGTGACGAAGTTGACGCCCTGGCCCATCAGCTCGGTGACGAACAGGCCGCGGCCCAGCTTGCGCAGCATCGCCTCCAGGTCATCGCTTGGCCGGGTGAGCCGGCTGCGCAAGGCCAGGTTCTGCGAGCCGCCCGCGTGGCCGGTGGTGCGCAGGCCCAGCTTGCGTGCCGAGTAGCTGGACAAGAAGTAGCTCTGCACCACGCCCGCCTCCACCACCTTGCGCGCACTGGTGCGCACGCCTTCGTCGTCGAAGGGCGCACTGCCCTTGCCGCGCGGCTGGTGCGGGTCTTCGTCCACATCCACATGCTCGGGCAGGATGCGCTGGCCCAGGCTGTCCAGCAGGAAGCTGGCCTTGCGGTACAGCGAGCCACCGCTGGTGGCCTGCACGTAGGCGCCCAGCAGCCCCGAGGCGAGCGGCGCCTCGAACAGCACCGGCACCTCGCAGGTGGCGATCTTGCGCGACTTCAGCCGCGACAGCGCGCGCTCGGCGGCGTAGCGGCCCACCGCCTCGGGTGCAGCCAGTTCGGCGGCGTCGCGCATCGAGCTGTACCAGGCATCACGCTGCATGCCCGCGCCCTTGCCGGCGATCGGCGACACCGAGAGATAGTGGCGCGAGGTGGCATAGCCGCCGCGAAAGCCGCGGCTGTTGCCGGCCCAGAAATGCGACTGCTGTGCCGATACCGCCGCGCCTTCCGAATTGGTGATACGCCGGTCCGTGGCCATCGCCGCGTGCTCGCAGCGTTGCGCCAACTCGGCAGCACGCTGCGCGTCGATATCCCAGGGAAAGAACAGCGCCAGGTCACGCGCAGCCTCGGCCGGCGTTGCCAGGTCTTCGGCATCGGGCAGGCCCGCGGCCGGATCCTCGGCCGTGAAACGCGCGATGTCGAAGGCTGCACGCACCGTCTGGCGCAGTGCGTCGGGGGAAAAGTCCGAGCTGCTGGCATTGCCGCGGCGCTGGCCTACATAAACGCTGACGCCGACCGACTTGTCGCGGTTGCGCTCGACGTTCTCCAGATCGCCCTTGCGCACCGACACGGACAGCCCCGCGCCTTCGGAGACCTCGACGCTGGCATCGCTGGCGCCCAGCTCCCGCGCCATGGCCAGGCAGTCCTCGACGATCTGCTGGAATTGCTCGCGCGGGTAGGAAAAGCCGTGCTCGGTGCGGGACGACGTCATGTTGCAGGAAGAGCCAGTGTGGAAGGCGGAGCCTATGATACCGAGCGACCCCATCGGCCTACCCCTTGCGCATGTCCCGCACCGACCCTGAAGACGACACAGACACCTCGGACGCGATCGAGGCACGGCCGAGCAAGACGCGGCTGAAGCAGCAATCGCATGACCTGCAGAAGCTGGGGCTGGCGCTGGCCGAACTGCCCGACGAGCGCCTGGCCGCGCTGAACCTGCCCGAGCGGCTGCTGGATGCGATCGTCCAGTACCGCAGCACGCGCAGCCACGAGGGCCGGCGCCGCCAGCTGCAGTACGTGGGCAAGCTGATGCGCGAGGTGGATGCCGAGCCGCTGCGCGAGGCAGTGGCTGCCGCCAGGTTGGGCTCGGCGCGCGACACGCTGTTGCTGCACGAGGCGGAACGCTGGCGGGATGCGCTGCTGGCCGATGACGAGGCGATGACGCGCTGGTTGCAGGCCCATGCCGACTGCGACGCGCAGCGGCTGCGCAGCCTGGTGCGCGCCGCACGCCGTGAGGCCGCATTGCCGCCCGAGCAGCGCAACCCGCGCTCGCACCGCGAACTGTTCCAGTTCATTCTCCCGCTGCTGGCGGGCCAAGAGCCATGAGCGACTTCGAACCCGTCCGCATCGGCCTGGTATCCACCAGCGACCGCGCCGCCAGCGGCGTCTATGCCGACCAGGGCATTCCGGCCTTGCAATCCTGGCTGGGCAGCGCGCTGCGCAACCCGATCCACTGGGAGACGCGGTTGATCCCCGACGAGCAGGCACAGATCAGCGCCACGTTGCGCGAGTTGGTGGACGTGGCACGCTGCGACCTGGTGCTGACCACCGGCGGTACCGGCCCGGCGCCGCGCGACGTCACACCCGAGGCCACGCTGGCCGTGGCCGACAAGCTGATGCCCGGTTTCGGCGAACAGATGCGCCAGATCAGCCTGGCCTTCGTGCCCACCGCCATCCTGTCGCGGCAGGTGGCCGTGATCCGCGGCAAGGCGCTGATCATCAACCTGCCGGGGCAGCCGAAATCGATCGCCGAGACGCTGGCCGGCCTGCCCGACGCGACGCCGCCGGTGCACGGCATCTTTGCCGCGGTGCCCTACTGCATCGACCTGATCGGCGGCCCGTATCTGGAGACCGAGCCGTCGGTGTGCAAGGCCTTCAGGCCGAAATCGGCACAGCGCCCGCCGCGCTGAGCCCGGCTACTTGACCAGCCGGTTCAGACGTTCGGCGTCGAACTGCTCGGTGGTATGTGCCTCCTGCGGCACGCAGGGCGCACCCGGCAGCTCGCGAGCACCGGCCGACAGCTTCTCGATCGCCTGCCACAGCAGCGCGATCTGGTGCTCCTGCGAGGCCGTGGTGTCGATCAGGCCCTTCATCGCCTGCGAGATCGGGTCATCGCCCTGCGTCACGCCGTAGGCCGAGAAACCCATGCGCGCCGAGGCTTCCTCGCGCACGGCATCGGCCTTGGCCTCGATGATGCGCGCCGGGATGCCCACCGCGGTGGCGCCGGCCGGTACCGGCTTCAACAGCACGGCATTGGAACCGACGCGCGCACCGTCGCCGACGGTAAAGCCGCCCAGCACCTTGGCCCCGGCGCTGACCACCACACCCTTGCCCAACGTCGGGTGGCGCTTGGTGCCCTTGTACAGCGAGGTGCCGCCCAGCGTGACGCCCTGGTAGATGGTGCACTCGTCGCCGATCTCGGCGGTCTCGCCGATGACGATGCCCATGCCGTGGTCGATGAACACGCGGCGGCCTACCTTGGCACCCGGATGGATCTCGATGCCGGTGAGGAAGCGCGCCAGGTGCGAGATGAAGCGCCCCAGCCAGCGCAAGCCGCCGTTCCAGCAGGCATGGGCCCAGCGGTGCATCACCAGCGCATGCAGGCCGGGGTAGCAGGTCAGCACCTCCCAGGTCGAGCGCGCGGCGGGGTCGCGCTCCAGGATGCAGGCGATGTCTTCTCGCAGGCGGCTGAACAACATGATCGCGTTCCGGGGGGACGGCCTGCCAGTGTATGCGCTGCGCGCGGGTCTTGCAGGCGATGCCTTGGCGGCTGCGCTACCCTCGCGGCTGACGCCACCTCGCCCACACACCATGCCGCTTCGCCGCCATCTTCTGCTGCTGTGCGCCACTGCCGCGCTGGGAACCGGCTGCGCCGTCAACCCAACCTCGATCGACGCGCAGTGGGTCAACCCGCAGTACGTCGGCAAGAAGCCGGTGCGCAACCTGATGGTCATGTCGGCGGTGCGCGATGCCACCAACCGGCGCATCTTCGAGGACCGCATGGTCGCCGCGCTTCAGGCGGCCGGCGTGAAGGCGGTGCAGTCCTACAAGTTCCTGCCCGAGGACGGCCCGGCCAGCGAGGAGCGATTGCGCAGCGTCGTGGCACAGGCCGGCGTCAGCCACGCCATGGTCACCCGCATCATCAACGTCAGCACCCAGGTGAATGTGTCACCCGGCATGGTGATGGGGCCGGCCTGGGGGCCGGGATGGGGCTGGGGCGGCGGCTGGGGACCGGGCTGGGGCGGCTTCGTGGCCTACCAGAACGCGGTGTGGGCGTCGCCGCCGCTGGTGACGACGACGCAGAACGTGCATGCGGATACCCGCCTGTTCGACACCGCCAATGCCGAGGTGCTGTGGTCAGCCGCCACGACGACGGCCACCGGCTACACCAGCATCGGCGCGATGATCGAACAGTTCGTGCAGCTGATCGTCGGCACGATGACGCGCGACGGCGTCATCTGAGCCGCCGACCTCAGGCCGCCTTGCGGCGGCGGGCGATGAAGCCCACCGCGCCCAGGCCAGCCAGCAGCATCGCGTAGGTGCCGGGCTCGGGCACGGCCATCACGGCATGGTTGTCGGTCTCGAAGGCATTTCCGGCCGAGCGGAAGACCACGCGCGTGATCTGCTCGTTGGCACCCGCGAACGCATTGAAGTATTGGCCGTTCTGGAACGCACCCTGGAAGCCGTTCGCAGGATTCGGGTTGGTGAACACGTCCGAGCCCGACAGCGTCTTCAGCAGCGTGTCACCGTTGTAGAAGGCCACGTGGTTGTAACTATCGGGCGAACCCCACAGGAAGCCGTAGTACTTGGCCGGCATGGAGGTCAGGTTGACTTCGATCGGGCCGTTCTGGTTGCCCGAGGTGCCCACCGACAGGAAGTTGCCGATCGAGCCCGGCGGGCGGGCGGTGACGCCACCGATGCTGACGTTGAACAGCGCGCCGCCGGTGTAAGACAGGTCCAGCGCCTCGTTGGCGTCGGTGGCCAGCGTGTCGAAGGTTTCGTGCAGGGCACCGGCCTGGGTGCTGTACGCACCACCGGTGATGCTCCAGGTCAGGGCCTGGGCTTGCAGGGCGCACAGGGCGGCAGCGGCAGCAATGAGGGTCTTGGTGAGCGTCATGGTGTGGGGCTTCTTCGGGTTGAGGGCACCACCCCAACGGCAGTGCATGGACGCCATGGTGCCGGCCGCATCGCTGCCTCGCATCCCCGCACTGCGGGGGAACACCCCCGTCTGCGGGTGCGGTTCGTGGTTCAAATCACGCCGCGCAATCAGCGGCGATGTTCGATGGCGCGGGCGATACCCCGCAGGATGTGAATTTCTTCCGGTGTCAGCTGCGCGCGGTTCAGCAACTGCTGCAGGCGCGGCATCAGTTTCTTCGGTGCCGCGGGGTCGAGGAAACCGATCTGCTGCAGCACGCGCGCCCAGTGGTCCAGGGCCCCTTGCACCGCCACCATGTCGGCGCGGGCCGGCTCGGGCGTGCGCGGCGCAACGGCAAAGCCGCCGAGTGCGACGCGCCATTCATAGGCCAGCAGCTGCACGGCCTGAGCCAGGTTCAGCGAACCGTAGTCCGGCGCGGTGGGAATGCTCAGGCAGGCGTGGCAGCGGTAGACGTCGTCGTTGCTCAGCCCGGTGCGCTCGGGGCCAAAGACGAAGGCCACGCGCAGCGCGGCGGCCTGCAGTGTCTGGAAGTGCTCGCGCGGCGCATAGGTCGGGGGGCCGAAGTCGCGCGGCGTCATCGCCGTCGCGCAGGCGTGCTGCACGCCATCGAGTGCCGCATCCAGCGTGTCGACGATGCGCGCACGCACCAGGATGTCGGCCGCGCCGCTGGCCATGGCCACGGTCTCCTCGCGCGACAGCACGTCGTCGAAGCGCGGCCGCACCAGCACCAGATCGGAGAAGCCCATGACCTTCATCGCACGCGCCGCTGCGCCCACGTTGCCGGCATGGCTGGTATGCACCAGCACGAAGCGCGTAGTGTCGGAGGTCGGTGGCATCGGCAGCTAAAATCGAGGCTCGCTGCGGCATTCTCGCCGCCCGCGCTCTTTGCCACTGCCGCCGCCCTGCCCTGCGCCCCACGCCATGTCCCAAGCCCTGCATCCCATGCTGAACATCGCCGTCAAGGCGGCACGCGCGGCGGGCGCGATCATCAATCGCGCGGCACTCGATGTGGACCTGCTGAAGGTCAACGTCAAGAACCCGAACGACTTCGTCACCGAGGTCGACCATGCTGCCGAGCGCGTGATCATCGACACGCTGCTGGAGGCCTACCCCGGCCATTCGATCCTGGCCGAGGAATCGGGCCGCGCGCACGGCGCCAAGGACAGCGAATACGTCTGGATCATCGACCCGCTGGACGGCACCACCAACTTCATCCACGGCCTGCCGGTGTACGCGGTGTCCATCGCGCTGTCGCACCGCGGGCAGGTGCAGCAGGCCGTGGTCTACGACCCCGCGCGCAACGACCTGTTCTACGCCAGCAAGGGCCGCGGTGCCTATCTCAACGACCGGCGGCTGCGCGTCAGCCGGCGCACCCGGCTGTCCGATGCGCTGATCGGCACCGGCTTCCCGTTCCGCAAGGGCGACAACTTCAAGCGCTACCTGAAGATCTTCGAAGAGGTGATGCAGCACTGCGCCGGCCTGCGCCGCCCCGGCGCCGCCGCGCTGGACCTGTGCTACGTGGCCGCCGGCTGGTACGACGGCTTCTTCGAGACCGGCCTGCAGCCCTGGGACGTGGCCGCAGGCTCGCTGATGGTCAGCGAGGCCGGCGGCCTGATCGGCAACTTCACAGGCGAGGCCGACTACCTGTTCCAGCGCGAGGTGGTGGCCGGCAACCCGAAGATCTACGGCCAGCTGGTGCAGTTGCTGGCGCCGCACACCCACGTGATCGCCGAGGCACCGGCCGCCGAGCCCGAGGCCATCACCCCCGAATCAGCCCTCGCCGCGCAATTGGCGGCCGAGGCTGCGTCCGCAGCGCCGAAGGCGCCGACCCGCGTGCGCAAGCCCGCGCGCTGAGATCTTCGTCAGGGCACCAGCACCGCCGCGCCGTCGAAGCGGCCCGCACGCAGATCGGCCAGCGCCTCGTTGGCCTGCGCCAGCGCATAGCGGCGCGTGTGCGTGACGATGCCCACCCGCGGCGCCAGGCTCAGGAAGTCGATGCCGTCCTGCCGCGTCAGGTTGGCCACCGAGCGGATCTGCCGCTCCTGCCACAGCAGCCGGTAGGCGAAGGACGGGATGTCGCTCATGTGGATGCCGGCGCAGACCACCCGCCCGCCCTTGCGAACCGCAGCCAGCGCCGCGGGCACCAGCGCGCCCACCGCGGCGAACAGGATGGCCGCATCCAGCGGCTGCGGCGGCATCTCGTCCGAACCGCCGGCCCACGTCGCGCCCAGGCTGCGGGCAAAGTGCTGGCTCGCCACGTCGCCCGGCCGCGTGAAGGCGTAGACCTCTCGACCCTGCCACACCGCCACCTGGGCCAGGATATGGGCCGCCGCGCCAAAGCCGTAGAGCCCGAGCCGCCGTCCGGTCCCGGCCATGACCAGCGCGCGCCAGCCGATCAGCCCGGCGCACAGCAACGGAGCCAGCGACTCGTCGCTGCCCTGCTCGCCCAGCGGAAAGGCGAAGCGCGCATCGGCGATCGCCGCCGTCGCATAACCGCCGTCGCGGGTGTAGCCGTGGAACAGCGGCCGGTCGCACAGGTTCTCCTGCTGGCCCATGCAGTAGGCGCAGCTGCCGCAGGTGTGGCCCAGCCACGGCAGGCCCACGCGCTCGCCGATGCGCAGCCCGTCGACGCCCGGGCCCAGCGCGTCGATGCGGCCCACCACCTCGTGGCCGGGAATGATCGGCAGCGGGATGTCGGGCAGCTCGCCATCCAGCACATGCAGGTCGGTGCGGCACACGCCGCAGGCCGCCACGCGCACGCGGATCTCGCCCGGCCCGGGCTGCCGCTCTGGCAGTTCCACCCATTGCAGCGGCCCGCCGATGCGCTGCAGTTGCATGGCTTGCATGGACGCCGCCCTTCAGAAGATGTCCGGCTCGGCCACCGGCGCGCCGAAGCCGGTTTCCAGGAAGTCGAAGTCGCAGCCCTGGTCGGCCTGCAGCACATGCTGGCCGAAGAGCCAGCCGTAGCCGCGCTCGTAGCGGCGCGGCGGCGGCTGCCAGGCGGCGCGGCGCGCGGCCAGCTCTTCGTCGCTCACCTGCAGGTGGATGCGCCGCGCCGGCACGTCCACCGTGATGCGGTCGCCGCTGCGCAGCAGCGCCAGCGGGCCGCCCACCGCCGCCTCCGGCGCGCAGTGCAGCAGGCAGCCGCCGTAGCTGGTGCCGCTCATGCGTGCATCGCTCAGCCGCAGCATGTCGGTGACGCCGGCCTTCAGCAGCTTGGTGGGGATCGGCAGCATGCCCCACTCGGGCATGCCGGCGCCCAGCGGCCCGGCGTAGCGCAGCACCAGGATGTCGTCGGCGGTGACGTCCAGTGCCGGGTCCTCCACCGCCTTCTTCAGCGCCGGGTAGTCGTCGAAGACCAGCGCCCGCCCGGTGTGCTGCAGCAGATGCGGCGCACAGGCGCTGGGCTTGATCACCACGCCGTCGGGCGCCAGGTGGCCGCGCAGCACGGCCAGCGCACCTTCGGCATAGATCGGCTTGTGCAGCGGTCGGATCACGTCCTCGTCGAAGACCTCGGCGCCTTCGATGTTGTGGCCTAGCGTACAGCCGCTTACCGTCGGCGCATCGAGCCGCAGCTTGTCGCGCAGCCGCTGCAGCATCGCCGGCAGGCCGCCGGCATAGAAGAAGTCCTCCATCAGGTAGGTCTCGCCGCTGGGCCGGATGTTGGCGATCACCGGCACGTGGCGGCTGGCGGCGTCGAAGTCGTCCAGCGTCAGCGCGTGGCCGGCGCGGCGCGACATCGCGATCAGGTGAATGATGGCGTTGGTGCTGCAGCCCATCGCCATGGCGCAGACCACGGCGTTGTGGAAGCTGTCGGCACGCAGCACGCGCGAGGGCACGAAGTCTTCCCACACCATCTCGACAATGCGCCGGCCGCAGGCCGCGCTCATGCGCGGGTGCGCGGCGTCCGCCGCCGGGATGCTGGAGGCGCCGGGCAAGGTCAGCCCCAGCGCCTCGGCGATGCCGGTCATCGTGGCGGCGGTGCCCATGGTCATGCAGGTGCCGTGGCTGCGCGCGATGCCCGATTCCATCTCCGCCCAGGCCTGCTCCGGCAACCGGCCGGCGCGGCGCTCGTCCCAGTACTTGAAGGCGTCCGAACCCGAGCCCAGCACCTGGCCGCGCCAGTGGCCGCGCAACATCGGCCCGGCCGGCAGAAAGACAAAGGGCAGGCCGGCGCTGATCGCCCCCATCACCAGCCCCGGCGTGGTCTTGTCGCAGCCGCCCATCAGCACCGCGCCGTCGATCGGGTGGCTGCGCAGCAGCTCCTCGCATTCCATCGCCAGCAGGTTGCGGTAGAGCATGGTCGTCGGCTTGACGATCGGCTCCGACAGGCTCATCGCCGGCAGCTCCAGCGGCAGGCCGCCGGCCTGCAGCACGCCACGCTTGACGTCGTCGACGCGCTGCTTGAAGTGCGCATGGCACTGGTTGATGTCGCTCCAGGTGTTGACGATGGCGATCACCGGCTTGCCCGCCCAGTCTTCCGGCGCATAGCCCAGCTGGCGCAGCCGCGAGCGGTGGCCAAAGGAGCGGAAGTCGTCGGGCGCGAACCAGCGTGCGCTGCGCAAGTCGGAAGCCGTTCTGCGGGTCATGGCAACTGTTCCTTGGCGGTGGGCTGACGGCACTGTACGCGCCGCCGCGCCTCGGCCGTGGGCTAGAGTGCGGCCCCTTGATGCAAGCCCAACAATCCACCGCCAAGGCCGCCGCATGGATGGCCGGCTGGCTGACGCTGATGCTGGTCATCGCCGTGGCCGGCCGCGAGGCGACGCGCGAGCTCACCGTCTTCCAGGTGATGGAGATGCGCTCGGTGATGGGGATGGTGCTGCTGTGGCCGCTGATCGCGGTGTCGGGGGGCGTGGCCGCGCTGAAGACGCAGCGCCTGCGCGAACACGCCGCGCGCAACGTGGTGCACTACGGCGCGCAGTACGCCTGGTTCGCGGCGCTGACGCTGATCCCGCTGGCCCAGGTGGTGGCCATCGAGTTCACAATGCCGATCTGGATCATCCTGCTGGCCGCGCTGTTCCTGGGCGAGCGCATCACCCGCTGGAAGGTGCTGGCCGTGGCGCTGGGCCTGCTGGGCGTGGGCCTGATCGTGCGGCCCAGCACCAGCGGCCTCAGCCCCGGGCAGCTGGTGGCGCTGGCCGCGGCGGTGGGCTTCGCGGTGTCGGTCACCATGGTCAAGAGCCTGACGCGCACCGACTCCGCGGTGGCCATCAGCTTCTGGATGCTGGTGGTGCAGTCGTTGCTGGGCCTGCTGCCGGCGCTGTGGGTCTGGCGCTGGCCCTCGGCCACCACCTGGGGCTGGGTGGTGCTGGTGGCCTTCTGCGGCACCTTCTCGCACTACTGCATGGCGCGCGCGATGCGCCATGCCGATGCCACCGTGGTGATGCCGATGGACTACCTGCGCGTGCCGCTCACCGCGCTGGCCGGCTGGCTGCTCTATGCCGAGCGGCTGGACCTGCTGACCGTGCTGGGCACCGTGCTGATCCTGGCCGGCAACGTGCTGAACCTGCGCCGCGCCGCCGGGCCGGCCCGATGAGTGTGTTGCCGCACGCTAACGCCCGCGGCACGCGCTTTCCTGCGTGCTAGATTGCGCCAGGAGTCCTCTGCCATGTCCCACCAGCCCCTCACCCGCCTGCTCTGCGCCTGTGCTGCCACGCTGGCGCTGGCCGGCTGCGGTGGCGGCGAGGTTTCGGGCCGCCTCACCGGCCTGGGCACGGGGCTCAGCGTCACGCTGCAGAACAACGCCACCGATTCGCTCACCGTGGCCCGCAATGGCGAGTTCGCCTTCGCCAAGCTGCTCGATCCCGGCGATGCCTATGCGGTGACGGTGCAGACCCAGCCCATCGGCCAGACCTGCACGGTCAGCAGCGGCAGCGGCACGATCAACGCCAACGGCGATTCGGTGGACACCGTGCGCGTCAGCTGCGCCTACCAGGCTACGCTGCGCGGCATCGTCACGGGCCTGGCCACTGGCGCGTCGCTGGTGCTGGCCAACGGCAGCGACACGGTGACCGTCAGCGCCAGCGGCGCCTTCGCCTTCAGCCGCGCGCTGGTCGACGGCACGGCCTACAGCGTCAGCGTGCTGACGCAGCCGGCCATCGGCAGCTGCAGCGTGGCCAATGCCAGCGGCAGCTTCTTTGCCGCCAGCTTCGTCGACATCGTCGTCAACTGCAACTAGAACCCTGCAGGCCGCCCACCAGCTGTCGGTAGACCTTGGACAGCTGCAGCGGCAGCGCGTCCACCTCGTCGATGACCATGTAGCGCGCCGGCGGGCAGACGCGGCGCAGGTGGTCGTGCGCCGCATGGTCGATGCACACGCAGAACGCAGCGATGCCCTGGCGCTCGGCCTCGCGCAGCGCCATCGCGGTATCACGTAGGCCGTAGTCCAGGTCGTCGGGGCGGTCGCCGTAGTCGCTGTCCTGCGGGTAGCCGTCGGTCACCAGGATCAGGAAGCGGGTGCGCGCCGGCTGGCGGGCCAGCTGGCGGGTGGCATGGCGCAGCGCCGCGCCGGTGCGGGTGGAGCCCGAAGGCTGCATCGCCGCCAGCGCCGCCGCGCTGCGCGCCGACCAGGGCTCGTCGAAATCCTTGGCGCGATGGAACTCCACCCGCTGCCGGCCCTCGCCGGAGAAGCCGTACACCGCATGCCGGTCGCCCAGCTGCGCCAGTGCATCGCACATCAGGCCGATCGCGTCGTGCGCCACGTCGATGACGCGGCGGCGCGGCAGCGGCACCTGCCAGGCGCGCGCCGGCGCGGCGTGGAAGTAGGCGTCCTCGTCGGACTCGGGCAGCGCGGCGGCCGGGTCAGGCACCTGGAAGCCGGTGGAGCCGCTGATGTCCAGCAGGAAGGCGGCACAGACATCGCGCCGCGCCGGCTGGTGGCCGGTGTAGACGCGGCCTTCGCCGGCACGGCCGGCCCGGCGCTCGGCACGGGCCTCGATGGCCGCGTCCAGGTCGATCTCCTCGCCATCGGGGCTGCGATGCAGCCGCTCGCGCTGCGCTGCCCGCACATGGGCAATGCGCCGGCGGATGCGCTGCGTCAGCAGGCCATGGCGCTGCCGCAGCTGGGCCAGGAACTGCAGGTCCTTGGCGGCGGGCCGCAGCTCGTGAACCCAGGCCCAGGCCGGCCGGTAGCGGCGCGCGCGGAAGTCCCATTCGTCATGCGCCACCACCGTGCCCGGCGTCGCCCGCGGCCGCGTGCGCAGCGGCAGGGCATCGACGGTGGGCGGCTCGCCCGGCACGGCATCGGCCGGCACGTCGTCGGCCGCGGCAGCCGCGCTGCCGCCGGCTATCGGCTGCGCCTGCGCCGGCCGGGGCGGCGCGGGCCCGGCGCCGCCGGCGGGAGCCGAAGCCTCGTCGCCCCCCTCGCCGGTCTGCCCCTGCCCGCCCGGCCCGCCCGCCGTCTCGGTGCCCTGCAGCTCGCGGATCTCCAGCATCGCCGGCGGCAGGCCACGGCGGCCGCGCGGCCCGTGGCGCGGGTCCAGCCGGGCCAGCAGCACACAGGCGACCTGCAACAGGCTGTCGGCACCGGCCTCAGGCTGCGCGGCCACGGCGGCCGGCGCCGCCCAGGCATCGTCGGCCTGCATCGGCGCGCCCAGCAGCAGCTGCTGCAGCCGGTCCAGGCGCCGGCGCAGCAGGCAGCGGCGCGGCGGCATGCCCCGCAGGACCTGGTCACGGGCCTGGTGAAGCGCCGGCGCCGCGCCGGGAAAGCGCTGTGCCACGCGCGCATCGGCCTGCGCAGCCCGCAGCAGCCGGTACAGCCGCGCCAGCAGCGGCCGCGCGGCGGCAGCCTCGGCCGCCGCCGCATGGGCCGGTGTGGCGCAGACCAGCTGGCGCAGCAGTGCCAGCCGCTGGGCCGGCCAATCGGCCTGCGGCGGCGGGCGCCACAGCGTGTCGGGCGGCGGCAGCGTGTTGCGCTGCGGCGGTGGGTCCGCCAAGGTGATTGGCCGCCCAGCCAGCGCACTGGCGAACAGCACCATCGCGCGCTCGCCGGGCGCCTGGCTCAGGGCCACAGCACGTCGACCAGATCGTCCACCGCGCGGCGCAGGTCGGCGTCGTCGCCCAGCGACTGGGCGATGGCCACGGTGCAGGCGCGGCGCGGCGCGATGCCGCGCACCATCAGCTGCCCGGCATAGACCAGCAGCCGCGTGCTGACGCCTTCGTCGAAGCCCTGCTCCTGCAGCCGGCGCAGCGCCAGGCCGGTCTGCGCCAGCCGTTCGGCCGTGGCGGCATCGACGCCGCTTTCGTGGGCGATGATCGTCGCCTCCAGCGCCGGCGCCGGATAGCCGAACTCCAGGCTGACGAAGCGCTGCCGGGTCGAGGGCTTCAGCTCCTTCAGCACGCTCTGGTAGCCAGGGTTGTAGGACATCACCAGCAGGAAATCGGGGTGCGCCTGCAGCAGCTCGCCGGTCTTGTCGATCGGCAGCAGCCGACGGTGGTCGGCCAGCGCGTGGATCACGACCGTCGTGTCCTTGCGCGCCTCGACGATCTCGTCCAGGTAGCAGATCGCACCGCTGCGCACCGCCCGCGTCAGCGGGCCGTCGGCCCAGACGGTGCGCTCGTCCAGCAGCAGGTAGCGGCCCACCAGGTCGGTGGCGCTCAGGTCCTCGTGGCAGGCCACGGTGACCAGCGGCAGCGTGGCGCCGCGCTGCGCGCCCAGGCGCCAGGCCATGTGTTCGACGAAGCGCGTCTTGCCGCAGCCGGTGGGGCCCTTCAGCAGCACCGGCATGCGGGCGCGGTACGCGGCCTCGAAGAGCTCGATCTCGTCGGCGACCGGCTGGTACCAGGGGGCTTGCGCGTCGGTGGGCATGGGCTGCGGCCGATCATAGCCAGCCGGGCCGCGGTGCCAGAATGCCCGGCACCGGCACGCTGCCGCACCCGAGAGGCTGCATGGATTTCGCCCTGACCGATGACCAGCGCGCGGTGCGCGAAGGCGTCGCCGCCGTGGTGCGGCGCTTCGACGATGCCTACTGGCTGGCCCGCGACGAGGACGGCGAGTTCCCGCGCGAGTTCCACCGCGCGATGGCCGAGGCCGGCTGGCTGGGCATCACCATGCCGCCGGAATACGGTGGCGCCGGGCTGGGCGTGACCGAGGCCGCGCTGATGATGCACGAGGTGGCACAGCACGGCGGCGGCATGGCGGCGGCCTCGTCAGTGCACATCAACCTGTTCGGGCCGCACCCGATCGTCGTCTTCGGCACGCCGGAACAGAAGGCGCGCTGGATCCCGCGCCTTGTGCAGGGGTTGGACCAGGTGGCCTTCGGTTTCACCGAGCCCGACGCCGGGCTGAACACCACCGCGATCAAGACCTTCGCGCAGAAGGTCGACGGCGGCTATGTGGTGCGCGGGCAGAAGGTCTGGACCAGCACCGCACAGGTGGCCAACAAGATCATGCTGCTGACGCGCACCACGAAGCTGGAGGACTGCGCCCGGCCCACCGACGGCATCAGCATCTTCTACACCGACCTGGACCGCCGCCGCATCGACGTGCGGCGCATTCCGAAGATGGGCCGCAAGGCGGTGGACAGCAACGCGCTGTTCATCGACGACCTGTTCGTGCCCGAGGCCGACCGCATTGGCGCCGAAGGCAAGGGCTTCGGCTGCATCCTGCACAGCCTGAACCCCGAGCGGCTGCTGATCGGCGCCGAGGCCATCGGCATCGGTCGCGACGCGCTGGCGCGGGCCACCCGCTATGCGCGCGAGCGCGTGGTCTTCGACCGGCCGATCGGCCAGAACCAGGGCATCCAGCATCCGCTGGCTTCAGCCTGGATGGCGCTGGAGGCCGCCTGGCAGATGGTGCTGAAGGGTGCCTGGCTGTATGACCAGGGGCAGCCCTGCGGGGCCGAGGCCAACGCGGCCAAGTTCCTGGGCGCCCGCGCCGGGCACGACGCCTGCCAGCAGGCGCTGATGACGCACGGCGGCTTCGGCTACGCCAAGGAATACCACGTCGAGCGGCTGCTGCGCGAGGTGATGATCACCCGCATCGCGCCAGTCACCGAGCAGATGATCCTGTCCTTCATCGCCGAGAAGGTGCTGGACCTGCCGCGCTCGTATTGAGCCCCCAGGGCCGGGCTGCGCCCAGCCCGCCCCCCGCGGGGGTCAAGCAAAGTGGCAAGGGCACATTTGCTTGAGAGCGCGGCGGCGCACGGGCTCAGGCCATGCCGTCGGAGAAGCCGCCGACCAGCTGCTCCACCCACTCCTCGACATCGCCTTCGTTCAGCATCAGCGTGCCCAGGCACTTGTCGCCGCCTTTGGTCCACTCGTTGCTGGCGTTCAGGCCGGCAAAGGTCTGGATCGCCAGCTCGGCCACCAGGCCCATCGCGATCAGCCGGGCCACGGTCTCGGGCACCTTCGGGTCCTGGAACACCGCATAGTCGTGGTGCAGGCGGATGGCCAGCGTGACGGTCTGCGACACGCCCCAGCTGCGTGCCATCAGCGCGCCGATCAGCGCATGGTCGGTCTGGTGAGCGTCCTGCTCCACCTGCGTGAACGAGCGCTGCGCGTCCGCATTGGCCGCCTGCAGCGTGGCGCCATAGTTCGGAAAGCGCTGCATCAGCAGCGGAATGCCGACATCGCAGAACAGGCCGAAGGTCTGCGCCACGTCCACGTCCACGCAGCGCAACTGGCGGGCCAGTTGCGACAGCGCCCAGGCGCGCTTGGCCGAGACGTCCCAGAAGCGCGTCAGCTGCGGGCCGTCGGTGCGCAATGCGTTGCGCATCACCAGGCCGGTGACCATCACGCCGATCTGCCGCATGCCCAGCAGGCTGATGGCCTGGCCCAGCGTCTCGGCGCGGCGCGTCAGCGCATAAGCCGGCGAATTGGCCACGCGCAGCACGGCCGCGGTCAGTGCCACGTCGGCCGAGACGATGCGGGCGATGCGCTGCGGGTCCGGCTCGGGGCGACGCATCTCGGCAGCCAGGTCGGCCAGCAGGCGGGGCTGCGGCGGGATGCCCAGATCACGTACCAGGCGATCGACGCTCGGGTCGTCCAGGTGCTGGGTGGCTTGCGCGGCGGTGGTGGCGATCGGCATGCAGACTCTCGGCTGAGGGAAGCCCGGCAACGGGGGGTGAGCGCGCGGTACAGCATGGCTTATCGGCCGGCCGCCGCGGGGCTGTAGCCCGACCGGTGGACGGGAGTGCTGGAACGGCGGCGATCCTGCACACACCGCACAATGCCGGCATGCACGACCCCCGACGACTGCCAGGCCTGCAAGGCGCCACCAACTTCCGTGACCTGGGCGGCTACCCCGGACAAGACGGCCGGCCGCTGCGCTGGCGCCGGCTGTTCCGCTCCGACCACCTGGGCGGCCTGACCGAATCAGACCGCCAGGCGATGCGCAGCTTCGGCATCACCCGCGCCTTCGATTTCCGCGGCGAAGAAGAGCGCGCCGCCCAGCCCTATGCACTGGAAGGGCTGCGCCAGCATGCGCTGAGCATCGAGCCGACCGTGGCGCAGAACATGACGGCGCTGATCGAGGCCGGCGAGCCCCTGACCGCCCAGCGGGTGACCGAGCTGATGGAAGAGCTCTACCGCCGGCTGGTGGACGAGGAAGCCGGCCGCTATGCCGAATGGTTCGGCCACCTGCTGGAGGACGATTCGCCGCTGGTCTTCCACTGCACCGCCGGCAAGGACCGCACGGGCGTGGCCGCCGCGCTGCTGCTGCGGGCGCTGGGCGTGCCGCACGAGGTGGTGGAGCACGACTACCTGTTCACCAACCAGGTCTACCGCCGGCCACCCACAGCCGGCAGCAGCGGCCTGCTGCCTGAAGAAGCCCTGCAAGTGCTGTGGACCGTGCAGCCGCGCTTCCTGAACGCCGCCTTCCAGGGCATCGAAGCCACGGCCGGCGGGCTGGAGGGCTACCTGGCGCAGCGGCTGAAGGTCGGCCCCGCCGCCCTCGCCCGGCTGAGGCAGATGTACCTGGAAGCGCCGGGGGGCGCGGCCTGAGCCCGGCCGCCACCGGGCTGGGCTGGGGCCTGCTGGCCGCGGCCATCTGGACGGTGTACACGGTGCTGGCCCGGCTGGGCATCAAGTCCGGCCTGAGCCCGATGGACATGACGCTGCTGCGCTTTGCGCCCGGCGCGCTGGTGATGCTGCCCTTCGTGCTGCGCTGGGGGCTGCGCGACATGGGTGGCCTGGGCTGGCGGCGCGCCTTGCTGCTGGCCGCCTTCTCCGGCCCGGTGTTCAGCCTGCTGATGATGACCGGCTTCGCCCATGCGCCGCTGACGCACGGCGCGGTCATCGCGCCGGCCTGCCAGATGCTCAGCGGCATCGGCCTGTCGGCCTGGCTGGCGCGCGTGCCGGTCAGCCGCGAGACGCTGGCCGGCGCGGCCTGCGTGCTGCTGGGCCTGGGCTTCATGGGCGGCGACGCGCTGCTGCACGGCGCCGGCGACAACGTGCTGTTGGGCGACCTGCTCTTTGCCGCCGCCGGCTGCAGCTGGGGCCTGTTCGGCGCACTGTCGCGGCGCTGGCAGGTGGATGCGCTGCGTGTCACCGGCGTGGCCGTGGTGCTGTCCTTTGCGATGTTTGCGCCGGTCTACGCCTGGCTGGGCGATCCGCGTGGCCTGCTGGCCGCACCACCCGGCTTCGTCGTCATGCAGGCAGTGGCGCACGGCATCGGCGCCGGCCTGGTCGCCGTGCTGGCCTACAGCCGCGCGGTGGTGCTGCTGGGGCCGGGCCGCGCCGCCTTCTTCGGCGCGATGGTGCCGGGCGCGGCCTCGCTGCTGGCGATCCCGGTGCTCGGCGAGGTACCGACCGCATTGCAGATCGCCGGCCTGCTGGCCGTGGTGCTGGGCCTGCTGCTGGCCTTCGGTGCGGTGCGGATGCTGCTGGAGCGCGGGTTCAGCCCGCGCTGACGGTGCGGCCCTCGGCCCAGGCACGCAGCGCGTCGATGGCTTCTGCCCGCGTGACCGACAGCGGCCGGGTGCGTGCCAGTTCGGCCTGCACGTGGGCCGCGGCGGCGGGCTCGCCCAGCGCACGCGCCTCGTAGCGCGCGGCCAGCACGGCGGCTTCGATCTCGGCGCCGGCAAAGCCTTCGCTGACTCGGGCCAGTGCCTGGCGCTGCGTCGCGTCGCTGGCGATGCCGTGGCGGCGCAGGTGGATGTCGAAGATGGCTTCGCGCGTGGCGGCATCGGGCAGGTCGACGAAGAAGATCTCGTCGAAGCGGCCCTTGCGCATCAGCTCGGGCGGCAGCCGCTCGATGTCGTTGGCCGTGGCCACCAGGAACACCGCCGAGCGGCGCTCGGCCATCCAGGTCAGCAGCGTGCCCAGCATGCGCTGGCCCGCGCCGGTGTCGCCATCGCCGCTGCCGCCGGCGAGGCCCTTCTCGACCTCGTCCATCCACAGCACGCAGGGCTGCATCGCATCGGCCACGCGCAGCGCGTCGCGCAGCTTGCGTTCGCTCTCGCCCTGGAACTTGTCGAACAGCGCCCCGAAATCCATGCGGAACAGCGGCACCTGCCAGCTGGCGGCGATGGCCTTGGCCGCCAGGCTCTTGCCCGCCCCCTGCACGCCCAGCAGCAGCACGCCGCGCGGCGGCGGCAGGCCCGAGGCCGCGCCGTCCAGGAAGGCCTCGCGGCGCAGCCGCAGCCAGCGCTTCAGCGCCTGCAGGCCCGCTACCTGCTCCATCGAGGGCAGGTCCTGCTCGAAGACCAGCAACTCGGCCGCGCCCATCAGCTCGCGCTTCAGCGCCATCAGCCGCGCCAGGTCGGCCGTGCAGATGCGGCCGTCGCCCAGCGTGGTGCGCACCATGTGGCGCACCGAAGGCTCGGGCAGGCCGACCATGTGGCGCATCAGCGCGTCCAGCGTGGCGCGCTCGCCCGACAGCTCGGCCGCGCTGCGGGCGCGGCGAGCCTGCAGCTCTTCCTGGAACAGCGCCTTCACTCGCGGCAGCGTCATCGGTTCCAGCGCGAAACGGCTGGCATAGGGCGCGATCTCGTCGGGCAGGTCGATGTCGTGGCCGACGAACACCAGCTGCAGGCCGCGTGATTCGGTGGTGAGGGCCAGGTCCTTCAGCGCCCGCGTGACCACCGGGTTGGAGAGATAGGGGTGGATGTCCAGCAGCAGCACCAGCGCGTCGCCCTTCAGCTTGTCGGCGGCGGCCAGCGCCGCCGGCAGCTCGCGGGTGTCGGCCGCGTCGGGGCCCTGCCCCACCTCGGCCAGCGCCAGGCGCAGGTTGTGGGCCACGCGCAGGCCGCGGCTGGCCGACCATTGCCAGATCTCGCGCGGGCAGCGCTGCGCCAGCAGGCCGATCAGGCCCATCACGCGCCGCTCGTCATGGGTCTCGATGACGACGATCGGCGTCCGGGTGGCCAGCAGTTCGGCCAGGGCGTCGGCTTGGGCGGGCGTGGGCATAGCGAGGCACTGTAGCGAGGCCAGGCACCATCGTGCGCACCGACGGACGGCGCGGTGCGCAATCGTGCACCGTTGGTCGGCTCAGCCGCCGGCCCGCAGCGTGCCGCCGGGCCGCACGAAGCGGCCGCCGCCCAGGTGGTGGATGGTCTGCAGCGCGGTGTTGGCGTCGTTGAAGTGCCAGCGGCCGTCGCGGAAGATGCGCTCGTCGGCGGCCGCGGCCACCACCTCGGCAAAGCAGGTGTCGTAGGCCTGCTCGGTGTGCGGCTCGGCAATGCGCCGGCATTCCAGCCAGGCGGCGCAGCCGGCTTCGATCAGCGGCATGCCCAGCACGGGCCCGGGCCTTGCCTGCAGCCCGTGGCGCGCGAACTTGTCGACGTCTCGGCCGCTGACCTGGCCGACCGCGAAGCACAGGTCCACCAGCGCCGTGCCCGGCAGGCACAGCGCGAAGCCGCCGCCGGCCTGCACCAGCTCGTGTGTCCAGGTGCGCTTGTCGATGACCACCGCGATGCGCGGCGGCTCGAACTCCACCGGCATCGACCAGGCGGCAGCCATCACGTTGCGCCGGCCGGCGGCGGCGCTGGTCACCAGCGCCGTCGGGCCGTGGTTGATCAGCCGGCTGGCATGGGCCAGCGCCACGGGGCGGAAATGCGGGTTTGGTTCCATGGCGCGCATTCTGGCCGCAGCACCCGTCTGACCTAACATCGGCGGCCTCATGAACGCCCCCGACCTGTCCAACCACACGCCGATGATGGCGCAGTACCTGCGCATCAAGGCCGAGTTCCCGGACACGCTCGTCTTCTACCGGATGGGCGATTTCTACGAGCTGTTCTACGACGATGCGCGCAAGGCGCACCGATTGCTGGACATCACGCTGACCACGCGCGGCCAATCGGCCGGCGAGCCGGTGGTCATGGCCGGCGTGCCGGTGCATTCGGTGGAGGCCTACCTGGCGCGGCTGATCAAGCTGGGCGAGGCGGTGGCGGTAGCCGAGCAGGTGGGCGACGTGGCCACCGCCAAGGGCCCGGTGGAGCGCAAGGTGGTGCGTGTGGTCACGCCGGGCACGGTGACCGACAGCGCGCTGATGGCCGAGCGCGCCGACACGCTGCTGCTGGCGCTGCACCGTCAGCGCCAGACCTGGGGCCTGGCCTGGCTGGGGTTGTCCAGCGGCCGCCTGGGCCTGGGCGAATGCCGGGAGGCGGAACTGGCCGGCTGGCTGGCGCGGCTGGACCCGGCCGAGATCCTGCACGACGGCGAAGGCCTGCCCGAGGCACTGCTGCCGCCGCGCGCCGCGCGCACCGCGCGGCCGCCCTGGCAGTTCGATGCCGATCTGGGCCAGCGCAAGCTGTGCGCGCAGCTGCAGGTGGCCTCGCTGGCCGGCCATGGCGCGCAGGGCCTGGCGGTGGCGCAGGCCGCCGCCGCGGCGCTGCTGGCCTTCGCCGAGCACACCCAGGGCCAGGCCTTGCGCCATGTGCAGCGACTGGAGGTGCAGCGCAGCGGGGAGCTGCTGGAGCTGCCGCCGGCCACCCACCGCAACCTGGAGCTGACGCAGACACTGCGCGGCGAGGACGCACCGACGCTGCTGTCGGTGCTGGACAGCTGCCGCAGCGGCATGGGCAGCCGCTGCCTGCGCCACTGGCTGACGCATCCGCAGCGCGAGCGCACGGTGGCATCGCAGCGCCACGACGCAATCGCCCGGCTGATCGACGCCGGCTTCGAGCCGCTGCGCGACGCGCTGCGCCACGTCAGCGACGTGCAGCGAATCAGCGCACGCATCGCGCTGCGCCAGGTGCGGCCGCGCGAGCTGTCCGGGCTGCGCGACACGCTGCAGGCGTTGCCGGCGCTGGCCGCTGCCGCGCCGCAGGGCAGCGCGCTGCTGGCGCAGCTGCATGCGGCGCTGGCGCCCTCGCCCGACATCGCCGATGCATTGCGCGCCATCGCCGACGAGCCCTCGGTGCTGCTGCGCGACGGCGGCGTCATCGCCCCCGGTGTGGATGCCGAGCTGGACGAGCTGCGTGGCATCAGCCAGAACTGCGATGCCTTCCTGCTGGACCTGGAACAGCGCGAGCGCGCGCGCAGCGGCATCGGCAACCTGCGCGTGCAGTTCAACAAGGTGCACGGCTTCTACATCGAGGTGACGTCCTCCAACCTCGACCGCGTGCCGGCCGACTACCAGCGCCGGCAGACGCTGAAGAACGCCGAGCGCTACATCACGCCGGAACTGAAGACTTTCGAGGACAAGGCGCTGTCGGCGCAGGAGCGCGCGCTGGCGCGCGAGAAGTGGCTGTACGAACAACTGCTCGATGCGCTGCAGCCGCACCTGGCCGAGCTGACGGCGCTGGCCGAGGCGCTGGCCGCGCTCGACGCGCTGGCCGCACTGGCCGAACGGGCCACCACCTTGAGCTGGTGCCGGCCGCAGTTCGTGCCCCACCCCTGCATCGACATCGAGGCCGGCCGCCATCCGGTGGTGGAGATGCGGCTGCGCGAGACCGGCGGCGGCGCCTTCATCGCCAACCACTGCCGGCTCGATGCGAAGACCCGGCTGCTGGTGATCACCGGGCCGAACATGGGCGGCAAGAGCACCTTCATGCGCCAGGTGGCGCTGATCGTGCTGCTGGCGGCGATGGGCTCCTACGTGCCGGCCACGGCCTGCCGGCTGGGGCCGATCGACGCGATCCACACGCGCATCGGCGCCGCCGACGACCTGGCCAACGCGCAGTCCACCTTCATGCTGGAGATGACCGAGGCCGCCGCCATCGTGCATGGCGCCAGCGAACACAGCCTGGTGCTGATGGACGAGATCGGCCGCGGCACCAGCACCTTCGATGGCCTGGCGCTGGCCTCGGCCATCGCCACGCACCTGCACGACCGCAACAAGAGCTTTACGCTCTTTGCCACCCATTACTTCGAGCTGACCGAGTTCCCCGCCAAGCATGCGCGGGCGCTGAACATGCATGTGTCGGCGGTGGAAAGCGGCGAGCAGATCGTCTTCCTGCACCAGATCGAGGCCGGCCCGGCCAGCCGCAGCTACGGCGTGCAGGTGGCGCGGCTGGCCGGCATGCCGGCGTCGCTGATCCGCCAGGCGCGGCAGACGCTGGAGGCGCTGGAAGCGCTGCAGCAGGCCGGCCATGCGCAGGTGGACCTGTTCGCGCCGCCACCGGCCGCCGCGCCGGTGGCCTCGCCGCTGGATGCGGCGCTGGCGGCCATCGACCCTGATAGCCTCACGCCCCGGGAAGCGCTGGACGCGCTGTACCGGCTGAAGAACCTGCAGAAAGACGCCCACTCATGACCTACTGTGTCGGCATTCGCCTGGACGCCGGGCTGGTGTTCATGTCCGACTCGCGCACCAACGCGGGCCTGGACCAGATCAGCACCTACCGCAAGATGATGATCTACGAGCGGCCCGACGACCGCTTCATGGTGCTGCTGTCAGCCGGCAACCTGAGTGTGTCGCAGTCGGTGCGCGAGATCCTGCAGGTGGAGAAGCTCGACCGCGGCGTGCACGAGGAGCCGCTGACCATCTGGAACGCCACCAGCATGTTCGACGCCACGCGCGTGCTGGGCGCGGCGGTGCGCCGCGTCTACGAGCAGGACGGCCCTTCGCTGAAGGCGGCGGGCATCGACTTCAACGCCAGCATGATCTTCGGCGGCCAGATCAAGGGCGAGGCGATGCGCCTGTTCATGGTCTATTCGGCGGGCAACTTCATCGAGGCCACGCGTGAGACCTGCTTCTACCAGGTGGGCGAAAGCAAGTACGGCAAGCCGATCCTGGACCGCGTGCTGACGCCCTCCACCAGGCTGGACGAGGCCGCCAAGTGCGCGCTGGTGTCGATGGATTCGACGCTGAAGTCCAACCTGTCGGTGGGCCTGCCGCTGGACCTGCTGGTCTACCGCGAGGGCACGTTCTGCAGCGACCAGCTGGTGTGCATCGACGAGCACAACCCGTACTTCCGCATGATCCGCAGCACCTGGGGCCAGCGGCTGCACGAGGTGTTCGCCGGCATCGACGACCCGCGCTGGGACGGCGGCGACGCCGAGCACCCGCTGATGGTGCGCTCGGCGCGCTACGAGCCAATGCGCAAGATCACCACGCCGGACGAACGCATCGTCTGAGCACGCGCCGCGGGCTCACAGCCCCAGCCGGCGCGGGTTCAGGTATTCCTGGCGGTAGATCTCGAAGGGCAGCGAGTCCAGCGACTCGATGCGCCGCTGTTCCTGCACCGAGGCTTCGGCCATGGCCTCGAACTGCTGCTGCAGCGCCGCCGTCCACGGCAGCGCCAGCAGCGTGTTGCGCGTCTGCACCGACTGCGCGCGGGTGAAGCGCACGTAGGAGCTGTCGAAATCGCGGGCCATCGTGGCCAGCACCCGGGCCGAGGGTAGGCTGTCGGCTTGCGACAGCGCGCGTGCCGCGGCACTGCGTGCGTCGCGGTACAGCCGGCCGCCGAGCGCCGCGTCCACCGCCTCGGCCAGCGGCTCCAGTTCGTCGATGAGCTGCGCGCCCCACTCCACCAGTGTCACCTCGCGCTCGCCGCGCTCCAGCTTCAGGCCGGGCTCGCGGCCCTGCGCGGCCACGCGGTGCTGGTTGCGGCCCAGCGCCGCGATCTCCTGCGGCGTGTCGGGCGGGCTGTCGGACAGCAGACAGTGCAGCAGGAACAGGTCGATGAAGCGCATCGTCGGCGCGGCGATGCCCACCGGCACGAAGGGGTCCAGGTCCATGCAGCGGACCTCGACGTATTCGACGCCGCGCTCGCGCAGCGCGTGCAGCGGTCGCTCGCCGGGGAAGATCACGCGCTTCGGGCGGATGGTGCCGTAGAACTCGTTCTCGATCTGCAGCAGGCTGGTGGCCAGCTGGTTGTATTCGCCGCCCGGGTTGCGGATGCCGATGGCCTCGTAGGCCGGATAGGGCTGGGTCAGTGCGTCCTGCAGCGACGCGCCATAGCTCTGCAGGCTGTTGTAGGACACCGCCAGCGAGGCCTGCGCATCGCTCTGGTAGCCAAGCCGCCCCATGCGCAGGCTGGTGGCATGCGGCAGGTACAGCGTGCCGCCGGCCAGCGGCTGCAGGCCATGCTCGCGGCCAGCAACGAAGCTGCCGCACACCGCCGGCGAGGCGCCGAACAGGTACAGCAGCAGGAAACTGTGGCGGCGGAAGTTGCGGATCAGGCCGAAGTAGTCCTCGTTGCTCAAACCCGGCAGCGACCAGTTGTAGTGGATGCCCGAGATGGTCTGCATGCGCCGGCCGTAGCGATGCCCCAGGCCCATGCGGTAGACGCTCTTGGCGCGCGCCACGTTGCTGGTGCCGTAGACGCCGATCGGGATGTTCTCGTCCGCCGGCAGCCCGCAGGGCATGCTGCCCACCCACAGCATCTCGTCACCGATCGAGCGGTAGACGAACTGGTGGATCTGCGTCAGCTGCTCCAGGCAGGCCTCGATGTCGAGGTGCGCGCCGGTGATCAGCTCGAGCTGCGATTCGCTGTAGTCGGTGGTGATGTGCGGATGGGTCAGCGCCGAGCCCAGCGCGGCCGGATGCGGCGTGGCCGCCAACGAGCCGTCGGCGCGCGAGCGCAGGCTCTCCTTCTCGATGCCGCGGCGCATGCCGCTCAGTGCCGCCGTCGGCAGGGCCCGCAGGCGGTCCTTCAAGCTAGCCATCTGGGCTTTCCTTCGGTTGTCTCAGCCGCGAAGTTACTACAGCCTTGCGACGGCTGCTTGACGGCGCTCAGCCCAGGTCGGGCCAGGCCATGTAACGGTTGCCATGCCGCTCGATGCGCAGCGCTTGTTCGAACACCTCGGCCAGCGCAGCATGCACCGCCCGGTCGTCGTGCGCGCCGGTGACCACCAGCCGGCCGTCGCGCAGCACCACCAGCCGGTCGGCCTGCAGCGCCAGCGGCAGGTCGTGCAGCACGCTGAGCACGGTGCCCTGCTGCCCCAACCGGCGCAGCAGCCGCACCACCGCCACCTGCTGCGGCGGGTCGAGGTGGGTGGTCGGCTCGTCCAGCAGCAGCGCCGGCGCCTGCACCGCCAGCGCGCGGGCCAGCAGGCAACGCTGGCGCTCGCCGCCGGACAGCTGGCCCAGCCGCCGCTCGGCCCAGGCGGCGCAGCCGGTGTCTTGCATCGCCTGGTCGATGCAGGCCTCGTCGGTGGGGCCCGGCGTGCCGAACAGGCCCAGGTGAGGCAGCCGGCCCAGCGCCACCAGCTCGCGCACCGTCAGGTCGCCGCTGGGCGCGCCCTGTTGCGCCAGCCAGGCGATCTGCCGGGCGCGCTCGGCTGCCGGCCACTGCGCCAGCGGCCGGCCCTGCAGGCGGACTTCGCCGCCATCGGGCGGCAGCAGCCCGGCCAGCGCGCGCAGCAATGTGCTCTTGCCGGCGCCGTTGGGGCCGACGATGGCCGTCCAGCCGGGCCACAGGTCCAGCGTGATGCCATGCAGCACACGACGGCGGCCGAGCGCCAATGAAAGATCGAGAGCCTGCAGCACCGCGCTCACAGTTCGCGCTGCCGGTTCAGCAGCCACAGCAGGTAGGCACCGCCGAACACCGCGGTCAGCAGCCCCACCGGCAGCTCCTGCGGCGCGGTCAGCGTGCGCGCCACCACGTCGGCTGCCAGCAGCAGCACACCACCGGCCAGCGCACTGGCCGCCAGCAGGTGGCCGTGCAGGCCCGGTGCCAGGCGGCGCACCAGGTGCGGCGCGGCCAGGCCGACGAAGGCCACCAGCCCGGCCTGCGCCACCGCCAGGCCGGTGGCCGCGGCCAGCAGCACCACCAGCGCCAGGCGCAGCGCGGGCAGCGGCAGGCCCAGGCTGCGCGCGCTGTCCTCGCCCAGCACCAACGCATCGAGCACGCGCGACAGTTTCTGCGCCAGCGGCAGCAGCAGTACCAGGCCCAGCGCCAGCATCGCGCAGCCCTCCCAGCCCAGCGTGCTGGTGCTGCCCAGCATGAAGGCCTGGCGGCCGCGCAGCGCTTCGGGCACGGCAATGGTCAGCAGGTCGCTCAGTGCGCTGAGCACCACTCCCACCACCACGCCGGCCAGCAGCAGCCGCAGCGTGTGCTGTGCGCCGCGCGCCAGCAGCAGCGTCAGCAGCACGCCGGCCAGCGCGCCGGCGAAGGCCGCGCCGACCAGGCCGATCTGCGGCAGCAGCCCCGGCATGCCGCCCAGCGAGCCGGCCGCGAGCAGCGACACCACGGCCAGCGACGCACCCGAGGCCGAGCCGAGCAGGAAGGGGTCGGCCAGCGGGTTGCGGAACAGCCCCTGCGCCAGCGCGCCGGCCAGGCCGAGCAGCGCACCGGTGAGCCAGGCGCCCAGCGTGCGCGGCGCGCGGATCTGGCCGACGATCAGCGCCGCGTCGGGGCTGCCCAGCAGCTGGAACAGCGCCTGGGGCGACCAGCCCTCGCCGCCGGCGGCCAGGCCAGCCGCCAGCAGCAGCGCGCTGGCCAGCGCCAGCCCGGCCTGCAGGCGACGACGGGCGGCGGCGCCGGCGGTCAACGCCCCTCCTTGTCCAGGCCGGCCAGGCAATCGGCCAGCTGCAGCGCGGCCTGGCCCATGCGCGGGCCGGGGCGCACCAGCAGTTCATAGTCGGCCGGCGCAAACGCGCAGACCTGTTGGCGCTGCAGCGCTCGCAGTGCGGCCCAGCCGGGCCGGCCGGCCATGGCCTGCAGGTTGCGGGTCTCGGCCATCACGATGTCGGGCTGGGCCTGCACGACGAACTCGGGGCTCAGCTTCGGAAAGGGCCCCAGCGATACCGGCACGATGTTGACCAGCCCCAGCCGCTGCAGCGTCTGGCCGATGAAGGAGCCCGGCCCGGCCGCATAGGGCGAGGTCTCGACCTCGAAGTACACGCTGCGGCCGCGCAGCCCCGCCGGCACACGGGCCGCGGCCTGATCCATCTGCGTCTGGATGGCGGCCCAGGCGGTGCGCGCCGCGGCCTCGTCGCCAAGCAGCTGGCCCAGCGTCTGCAGGTTGTGCCGCACGTCCTCGTGGCTGCGGGTGTGCAGCACCACCACGCGCAGGCCCAGCGCCTGCAGCCGCGGCACGGCGCGGGCCGAGGGCGCGGCCAGCACCAGGTCGGGCTTCAGCGCGGCGATGCGCTCGATCGGCACATCGTCCAGCCCGCCCAGCTTGGGCAGCGCCTGCACCGCAGCCGGCCAGTTGGAATAACGGTCGGTGCCCACCAGCCGATCACACGCACCCAGCGCGCAGATGCTTTCGGTGAGCCCCGGCACCAGGCTGACGACGCGCTGCGGCGGCGCGGCCAGGGCCTGCAGTGCGATCCACAGCAGCGCGGCGGCCCACCACGGGCGCCAGCGCGCCCGGGGGGTGGACAGCCGCGCGGGTTTCACAGCCCCCGTCCGTCGTAGCGCAGGCCAACCCAGAACTGGCGGCCCAGGTCCTGGTAGTCGCGCGCCGGTTGGTAGTCCTTGTCGAAGGCGTTCTGCAGCCGCGCCTCCACCTGCCAGAAGCGCTCGAAGCGGTAGCGTGCGTTCAGGTTCAGCAGCGCATAGGCCGGCAGCAGCGCGCCGCCGTCGGGCCGCGTGCTGACCCGCACCACCGTGCCGCCCAGCTGCCACGGGCCTTCGTTCCAGTCGACCGCGAAGGTCTGCTGGTTGGCGGCGCGGCGCGGCAGCGTCTGGTCGGTGTCCACGTCCTTGGCGTTCAGCCAGTCCAGCGCCAGCGTGAACTGGAAGTTGCCCCACTGCTGCAGGCCCTGGATCGTGATGCCCTGCAGCACCGCCCGCGCGGTGTTGCCGGCGCAGCCGAAGCTATAGCCCGGCGGGCACAGGCTGGTGTCGGGCTGGTAGCCGATCAGGTCGGACACCTTGTTGTAGTAGGCCGTGGCCGCCACAGATGTCTGCTCGGCCTGGTAGTTGAGCCCGGCCTCGATGCTGCGCGAGCGCTCGGGCGAAAGCGTCACCACGCCGTAGTCCGGGTAGTACAGGTCGTTGAAGGTGGGGGCGCGGAAGGCCGTGCCGGCCACCGCCCGCACCGCCCAGCCCGGCGCGACATCCATGCCCCAGCCCAGCTTGCCGGTGGTCTGGTTCTCGTACACCGAGTTGTGGTCCCAGCGCAGGTCGGCCTGCAGCTTCTGCGCGCCGAAGCGGCCGGTGTAGCCCAGCACCAGGCCGGTGTTGTCGCGGTCGGGCGCGCTGAAGTCGCTGGAGACGATCGATTCGGTCAGCAGGTCCACCGCGCCCACCACCTGGTGCTGCGCCGACGGCGTCCAGGTGGCCTGGGCGGTGATCTGCCGGCGCGTGGTGTCGTAGCGGCTGATGAAGTTCGCGCCACTGCTCAGGCGGTCGCTCTGGTACGAGCCGCGCAGCAGCGCCACCCAGTCGGTGGCCACATCGCCCTGGTACTGCAGCGTGGTCAATTGCGTGGTGGTGCGGTTGCGGAAATCCGGCGACGGATCGGGCAGGAAATTCGGCGGCGGGTATTCGGCGCTGTCGAACTGCGAGCGGTTCTGACTGGCGTTGTAGCTCAGGCCGATTCGCTGCCCCGGCTGCCAGCTGTAGCCGCCGGCCAGCTGCAGCCCATAGCGGCTGAAGCCGTCGTCGTCGGGGTTGTACAGGCCGAACACATCGCCGGGCACGATGGCGGAGACGCCATTGCTCGTCTCGCCGCTGAGGCTGAGCGCGTAGTCGAAGCCGGCGGCCGCGCCGCTGACCGCGGCATAGCCTTCGGCCGAGGCATGGTTGCCGCCGGCCAGGTTGCCGTGCGCGTAGGTGGCGCCTTCGCCGCGGCGGGTGACGATGTTGACCACGCCGCCGATCGCATCGGCGCCGTACAGGCTGGAGCCGGGGCCGCGCATGATCTCGATGCGCTCCACCTGCGCGAGGCTGATGGTGGACAGGTCGGTCTGGCCCAGCGTGGCAGAGCCGATGCGCACGCCGTCGATCAGCACCAGCGTGTTGCTGGCGCCGCTGCCGCGGATCAGCACGCTGGCGTTCTGCCCGGGCGCGCCGTTGCGCGACAGCTGGATGCCGCCTTCGCGGCGCAGCAGGTCCTCCAGCGAATCGGCGCTGGTGGCGCGGATGCGGTCACGGTCGATGACCACCACGTCGGAGACGACGCGGTTCAGCGCGGTCGGCGCGCGCGTGCCGATCACCTGCACCGTGTCGCCGGGCGTGGCCTGGGCCTGGGCCGACGCGGCCTGGGCAAGGGGAAGAAGGACGCAGCCGGCCAGCAGCCGTGCGCCATGCAGTTTGGGATTCAAAGACACCGGAACACCTCTCGTGTCCGCACACCCCGTGCGGCCTGGTTCAAGAACAGGCTGGGTGACGAAAGGCATGAACCGGCACGGCCACGGCCAAGGCTGCAGCGCGCACCTGCGCCGCCCTCCGCAACGCCAGCTCCCGTGCAGCAGGCCGGTATCCGGGCTTGCGAGTGCCGGTTCCGAAGAACCGAAGCGTGCGGCGCCTTCCCAGGCTCATCGCCCAGTGGCTGCAATGCCGAACGCACCTCGCTGACCGTTGCGGGGGCAGCGCCGGAATGACCGGGGATAGTGAATCCCGCGGCGCACCGGCTTCCCGTTGAACCCGTCGCCTCGAGCGGGGGCGGCAGGCACCTGATGCAAGCGCCGCGAGTCTAGCGCAGCGCCCCGGCTGCTCCGCGCCGCCAGGTGAGGCAGCGGTTGTTGGCCGGCATGGCGCGGTCTTCCAGCAGTTGCAGACCGGCGGCCTGGGCCAGTGCGTCCACCGCCTCGAAGTCGCGCAGGCCGCGGCGCGGGTCGGCCGCGCGCAGGCTGACGTCGAAGCGGGCGTTGCTGTCGCTGGTGAAGCGGCCGCCGTAGTTGAAGGGGCCGTAGACGGTAAACAGGCCGTTCTCCGGCAGCCAGCCGGCCAGCCCGTCGAACAGTTGCTGCACCTCGTCCCAGCCCATGATGTGCAGCGTGTTGGCGCTGAACACGGCGTCGGCCTTTGCCGCCGGCCAGGGCTGGCCGGCGGCAAAGGCCAGCGGCGGCGGCAGGTTGGGCAGCGTTTGGCCGGCCAGGCCACGCAGCAGTACCTCCAGCTGGGCAGGCGTCTCCGAGCACTGCCAACGCAGGTGGGGCATGGCCGCGGCGAAGTGCAGCGCATGCTGGCCGGTGCCGCTGCCCACCTCGAACACGCTGCGCAGTGGTGCGAACAGCGGCTGCAGGCAGGCCAGGATCGGGGCCTTGTTGCGCTCGCAGGCTTCGGAAAAGGGCTTGTCCATCGGCAACGGGCGGGGAGCAGGTAGGAAGGGGCATTCTCGGCGCGCGCCGGGGTGGCTGCGCCGCCGCCCGCGCACCCCCCCGGCGCCTATAATCTGGCTTTCACAGCCTTGCATCCCGCGCGGTGCGCCGCCGCACCCGGGCAATGTGCTTCAGACATGACCAAGTTCGTCTTCGTCACCGGCGGTGTGGTGTCCTCTCTTGGCAAGGGCATCGCGTCGGCCTCGCTGGCCGCGGTCCTGGAATCGCGGGGCCTCAAGGTCACCCTCATCAAGCTCGATCCCTACCTGAACGTCGACCCGGGCACGATGTCGCCGTTCCAGCATGGTGAAGTCTTCGTCACCGACGACGGCGCCGAGACCGACCTGGACCTGGGCCACTACGAGCGCTTCATCACGACGCGCATGAAGCGCAGTAACAACTTCACCACCGGCCAGATCTACAAGAGCGTGCTCGAGAAGGAGCGCCGCGGCGACTACCTGGGCAAGACGGTGCAGGTGATTCCGCACGTCACCAACGAGATCCAGGAATACGTCAAGCGCGGCGCCGGCCTGGGCAGCCCCGAGGCGGTGGACGTGGCCATCGTCGAGGTCGGCGGCACGGTCGGCGACATCGAATCGCTGCCCTTCCTGGAAGCAGCGCGGCAGATGAGCCTGAAGATGGGGCCGACGAACAGCGCCTTCGTGCACCTGACCTACGTGCCGTGGATTGCCGCCGCTGGCGAGCTGAAGACCAAGCCCACGCAGCACACGGTGCAGAAGCTGCGCGAGATCGGCATCCAGCCCGACGTGCTGCTGTGCCGCGCCGACCGGGCCGTGCCCGACGAAGAGCGCGAGAAGATCAGCCTGTTCACCAACGTGCAGTTGCACGGCGTGATCAGCATGTGGGACGTGGACACCATATACAAGGTGCCGCGCATGCTGCACGAGCAGGGCCTGGACGAGATGATCTGCATGAAGCTGCAGCTGCTGACCAAGCCCGCCGACCTGAAGCGCTGGGACCGCCTGGTGCACGAGGTGGAGCACCCGGCGCAGCAGCTCAGCATCGCGATGTGCGGCAAGTACACCGATCTGTCGGATTCGTACAAGAGCCTGAACGAGGCGCTGCGCCATGCCGGCATCCAGCACCACGCGCGGGTGCACATCGAATACGTCGATTCGGAGACGCTGTCCGACGCCAACGTCGACCAGCTGTCGCGCTTCGACGCGGTGCTGGTGCCCGGCGGCTTCGGCAAGCGTGGCGTGGAAGGCAAGATCGTCGCTGCGCGCTATGCGCGCGAGCACAAGATCCCCTACCTCGGCATCTGCCTGGGCATGCAGGTGGCCACCATCGAGGTGGCGCGCCACCTGGCCGGGCTGGCCGAGGCCAACAGCACCGAGTTCGACCCGGCCACGCCGCATCCGGTGATTGCGCTGATCGACGAATGGCAGGACCGCGACGGCAGCATCCAGAAGCGCGACCAGGGCTCCGACCTGGGCGGCACGATGCGCCTGGGCGCGCAGAGCTCCGACGTGCAGCGCGGCACGCTGGCGCACCAGATCTACGGCGACGTAGTCACCGAGCGGCACCGCCACCGCTACGAAGCCAACGAGCATTACCTGGAGCGGCTGCGCCAGGCCGGGCTGGTGATCTCCGCCATCACGCAGCGCGACAAGCTGACCGAGATCGTCGAGCTGCCGCGCGAGGTGCACCCCTGGTTCGTCGGCGTGCAGTTCCACCCCGAGTTCAAGTCCACGCCCTGGGACGGCCACCCGCTGTTCAACAGCTTCATCAAGGCGGCCCTGGAGCACCAGGCCAGCGCGCAGAAGCCGCTGAAGGCCGTCGCATGAAGCTGTGCGGCTTCGAGGTCGGCCTTGACCAGCCGTTCTTCCTGATCGCCGGCCCCTGCGTGGTCGAAAGCGAATCGCTGCAGATGGACGTGGCCGGCCGGCTGAAGGAGATGACCGCGGCGCTGGGCATCCCGTTCATCTTCAAGAGCAGCTACGACAAGGCCAACCGCTCCAGCGGCGCCAGCTTCCGCGGCCCGGGCATGGAACGTGGCCTGGAGATCCTGGCCCAGGTGAAGCGCGAGATCGGCGTTCCGGTGCTGACCGACGTGCACAGCGAGGCCGAGATCCCCGCCGTGGCGGCCGTGGTCGACGTGCTGCAGACGCCGGCCTTCCTGTGCCGCCAGACCGACTTCATCCGCGCGGTGGCGCAGAGCGGCAAGCCGGTGAACATCAAGAAGGGCCAGTTCCTGGCGCCGCACGACATGAAGAACGTCATCGACAAGGCCCGTGCCGCCGCGCGCGAAAAGGGTCTGCCCGAGGACGCCTTCATGGCCTGCGAGCGCGGCGCCAGCTTTGGCTACAACAACCTGGTGTCCGACATGCGCAGCCTGGCCATCCTGCGCGAGACCGGCGCGCCGGTGGTCTTCGACGTCACCCACAGCGTGCAGCTGCCCGGCGGCCAGGGCACCAGCAGCGGCGGCCAGCGCGAGTTCGTGCCGGTGCTGGCCCGTGCCGGCGTCGCGGTGGGCGTGGCCGGGCTGTTCATGGAAACCCACCCGGACCCCGCCCACGCGTTGAGCGACGGGCCCAATGCCGTGCCGCTGAAGCACATGCGCGCCCTGCTCGAACAACTGGTGGCCCTGGACCGCGTGGTCAAGCAGCAGCCGTTGTTGGAGAACGATTTTTCTTGCTGAGGACATCGCCATGCCCGCCGCCTACCTGATCGTCGAATCGCAGATCAGCGACCCCGAGCAGTTCAAGGCCTACATGGCCGCCGCGCCGGCCGTGGCCAAGGCATTCGCCGGCGAGTACCTGGTGCGTGGCGGCCGCATGGCCGTGCTGGAAGGCGACTGGACGCCACCTCGCCTGACGGTGCTGCGCTACCCCAGCTTCGAGGCTGCGCAGAAGATGTACGACAGCCCCGGCTACGTGGCCGCGCGCCAACTGCGCGCCGGCGCCACGGCCATGTTCAACATGGTGCTGGTCGAAGGCGTCGATGCGCCGCCGGCCTGACCCGACCGATTTCGAAACTGACCAAGGAACCCCATGAGCGCCATCGTCGACATCGTCGGCCGCGAGATCCTCGACAGCCGCGGCAACCCCACCGTCGAATGCGACGTGCTGCTGGAAAGCGGCACGATGGGCCGCGCCGCCGTGCCCAGCGGCGCTTCCACCGGCAGCCGCGAGGCCATCGAGCTGCGCGACGGCGACAAGAGCCGCTACCTGGGCAAGGGCGTGCTCAAGGCCGTGGAGCACATCAACACCGAGATCAGCGAGGCCGTGCTCGGCCTGGATGCCAGCGAACAGGCCTTCCTGGACCGCACGCTGATCGACCTGGACGGCACCGACAACAAGAGCCGCCTGGGCGCCAATGCCACGCTGGCGGTCAGCATGGCGGTGGCCCGGGCCGCGGCCGAAGAGAGCGGCCTGCCGCTGTACCGCTACTTCGGCGGCATGGGCGGCATGCAGATGCCGGTGCCGATGATGAACGTCATCAACGGCGGCGCGCATGCCAACAACAGCCTGGACCTGCAGGAGTTCATGATCATCCCCGTGGGTGCGCCGTCCTTCCGCGAAGCGGTGCGCTACGGCGCCGAGGTGTTCCATGCACTGAAGAAGATCATCGACGCCAGGGGCATGTCCACCAGCGTGGGGGATGAAGGCGGCTTCGCCCCCAGCGTGGCCAGCCACGAGGCCGCCATCCAGCTGATCCTGGAGGCCATCGACAAGGCCGGCTACACGGCCGGCGAGCAGATCGCACTGGGCCTGGACTGCGCCGCCAGCGAGTTCTACAAGGACGGGCAGTACGTGCTGGAGGGCGAAGGCGGCCTGAAGCTGACAGCCGCCGGCTGGACCGACATGCTCGCCACCTGGGTGGACAAGTACCCGATCCTCAGCATCGAGGACGGCATGGCCGAGGCCGACTGGGACGGCTGGAAGCACCTGGCCGAACGCCTGGGCAAGAAGGTGCAGCTGGTGGGCGACGACCTGTTCGTCACCAACACCCGCATCCTGAAGGAAGGCATCGAGAAGGGCGTGGCCAACTCGATCCTCATCAAGATCAACCAGATCGGCACGCTGACCGAAACCTTCGCCGCCATCGAGATGGCCAAGCGCGCCGGCTGGACCAACGTCATCAGCCACCGCAGCGGCGAGACCGAGGATTCCACCATCGCCGACATCGCCGTGGGCACCAATGCCGGCCAGATCAAGACCGGCTCGATGAGCCGCAGCGACCGCATCGCCAAGTACAACCAGCTGCTGCGCATCGAGGAAGACCTGGGCGACGTGGCCAGCTACCCGGGCCGCACGGCCTTCTACAACCTGCGCTGAGGAACCCCGGCCGCATGCAAACCATGCTGCGAGGCCTGCTGGCCCTGCTGATGTTGCTGGGCCTGGCGGCCTGCAGCCACAACCCTGTGGCCATGCCGGCCACACGGGTCACTGACAGCCAGCTCAGCTTCAACCGCACCTTCAACATGGCACTGGCCTCGATGACCGACCAGCGGATGGTGATCAGCGAGCATGACCTCCGCCAAGGCCGCATCGTCGGCAGCCTGGACGGCATCACGGTCGTGACCTCGGTGCGGCCGATGGTCGACGGCACCACCCGCGTAACCTTCGTGTCGCAGGGCCAGACGCCGGCTGACACCGCGCTAATCGAGCGCATCGCAAGCACGTACACCGAGCGCATGGCCAAGGTGGGCCTGCTGGGCGGCTTCAACCGCGGCGGCGACGACTACCAGGGCCCGATCCCCTGCCCCAGCGGCCCGGCCTTCTGCAACTGAGGCGCGACGATGCGGTGGGTCACCCTGGTTCTGCTGGTGCTGCTGGCGCTGGTGCAGGCCGAGCTGTGGGCCGGCAGCGGCGGGCGCAGCTACGTGGTGCAGCTGCAGTCGCAGCTGCAGGCCCAGCAGCAGGCTAACGAGGCGGCCAAGCTGCGCAACCAGCGGGTGGCGGCCGAGGTCAACGACCTGAAGGAAGGCCTGGAGATGGTCGAGGAGAAGGCCCGCGCCGAGCTGGGCATGGTGCGGCCCGACGAGATCCTGGTGCAGCTGAACCCGCGCCCCCGCTGACGCGCCGACGACCCGACGATGGAACGCCTGCTGCAGGTGGCGCAGCCGCTGCTCGCGCCCGCCTTCGTGCTGTGGGGCAGCCCGGTGTCCTGGGCCGAGGTGGTGGCCTTCGTGCTGTCGCTGGCCATGGTGGGCTGCAACATCCGCGTCTGGACTGCCGGCTGGCCGCTGGCCATTGCTGCCTCGCTGCTGTACGCCTTGGTCTTCGAGGCCAGCCGGCTCTATGGCGAGGCGACGCTGCAGCTGTTCTTCGTGGTCGTGGCGCTGTGGGGATGGTGGCAATGGCTGCGCGGCCGGGCGGCCGACGGCCAGGCGCTGCAGGTGCGCCGCCTTTCGGCACGCGGCCGCCTCGGCGTGCTGGTGGCGCTGCTGTGCCTGTGGCCGCTGTTCGGCCTGCTGCTGCGCCGCTACACCGACACCGACGTGCCCTGGTGGGACGCGCTGCCCACCGCCGGCAGCGTGCTGGGGCAATGGCTGCTGGGCCGCAAGTACATCGAGAACTGGCCGATGTGGCTGGCCGTCAACCTGGTCAGCATCACGCTTTTCGCCTACAAGGGGCTGTGGCTGACGGTGCTGCTGTACGCGCTGTTCGCGCTGCTGTCGGTGGCCGGCTGGCGGGCCTGGTTGCAAAGGGCGGCGACGCATGGCTGAGCCGACGGTGATCGCGCTGCTGGGCGCCGAAAGCACCGGCAAGACCACGCTGGCCGCGGCGCTGGCGCAGCGCCTGGCCGACGAGACCGGCCTGCGCTGCACCTGGGTGTCCGAATGGCTGCGCCTGTGGTGCGACCGCGAAGGGCGCACGCCGCGCGCCGACGAGCAGGCGGCCATCGCCCGAGAACAGCATGCCCGCATCGCCGAGGCCTTGGCCGGCCACGAGCTGGTGATCTGCGACACCACCGCGCTGGCCACGGCCGTCTACAGCCGCCTGCTGTTCGGCGACACCTCGCTGGACGAGATGGCGGCGGCGTTGCACCGCGCGCAGGTGTCGCTGACGCTGCTGACCGCGCTCGACCTGCCCTGGGTGGCCGACGGCCTGCAGCGCGACGGCCCACAGGTGCGCGAGCCGGTGGATGCCGCGCTGCGCGCCATGCTGCAGGCGCAACGCCTGCCCTGGGTGCTGGTGTCGGGCAGCGGCGAGGCGCGGCTGGAGGCCGCAGTGAACGCAGTGGCGCCACTGCTGCGCCGCCGCGCCCTGCCGCGCGACGGCCTGTTCACCCGGCTGGCGAAGCGCAATGCCGAAGCGCCGGCCTGGAACTGGGTCTGCGAAAAATGCGACGTGCCCGAATGCGAGCACGCGCAGCTGCGCCGCCTCAGTTGACGGCGCCCTGCCCCGGCGGCTGGTCGGCCTGCGGAATGAACAGCGTGGCCGCGTCGATGGCATCGAAACGGTACTGCCGGCCGCAGAACTCGCAGCCCACCTCGACCTCGCCGCGCTCGGCGATGATCGAATCCACTTCCTCGCGGCCCAGGCCGCGCAGCATGCCGGCCACGCGCTCGCGGCCGCAGCTGCAGGCAAAGCGCGGCCGCCGCGGCTCGTAGCGCTGCAGCCGTTCTTCCCAGAACAGCCGGCGCAGCAGCGTGTCGGCATCCAGCGTCAGCAGCTCGTCGCGCGTCAGCGTGGCGGCCAGGTGGGCAATGCGATTGAAGTCCTCGTTCAGGCCGATCTGGTCCTCGTTGCGCTCGCCGGACATGCGGCTCGGCCCGTCCACCGGCAGCCGCTGGATCAGCAGGCCGGCGGCGTGCCGCTCGTCGGCGGCCAGCAGCAGGCGCGTGTCCAGCTGCTCCGACTGCAGCATGTAGTGCTCCAGCACCTGCGACAGTTGCTGCAGCGGCTCGCGCCGGTCGCCATGCAGCGGCACCACGCCCTGGTAGGGCTGCTGGCCGGGCCGCTTGTCGGCGGGGTCGAGCGTGATCGCGCAGCGCCCCTGGCCGTGCACGTTGAGCATCGCCTCCAGCCCGGCGGCGGGCGGCACCTCGCCGATCACCGTGGCCGTGGCGCGGTAGCGCAGGTCCGAGCGCACCTCGGCCACCGCCAGCTTGACCGGCCCGTCGCCGTGCACCTGCAGGATCAGCGCGCCGTCGAACTTCAGCCCCGACTGCATCAGCACGCCGGCCGCCGCCATCTGGCCCAGCAGCTCGCGCACCGGCGCCGGAAAGGGTGCGCCGGCGCGCGCGGCCAGCATCTCGCGCCAGCCGTCGCCCAGCCGCACCAGCGAGCCGCGCACAGGCAGGCCTTCGAACATGAAGCGATGCAGCTCGCCCATCAGGCAATGCGGCGAATGCCGTGGCGGTGGCGGTTCGTCTGCTTGACGTACTGCGCCGACAGGTGCGTCAGCAGCTCGAACTGCGCCGGCGTCAGCGCGCGCACCACGCGTGCCGGCGAGCCGATGATCAGCGAGCCCTCAGGAAACTCCTTGCCTTCGGTGACCACCGAGCCGGCGCCGACGATGCAGCGCGGCCCGATCTTCACGCCGTTGAGCACCACGGCCTGGATGCCGATCAGCGTGCCCTCGCCGATCGTGCAGCCGTGCAGCATCACCTGATGCCCGACGCTGACATCGTCGGCCAGCGTGAGCGGCAGGCCGGGGTCGGTGTGCAGCACGCAGCCGTCCTGCACGTTGACACGCTTGCCCAGGTGGATCAGGTCGTTGTCGCCGCGCAGCACCGCGCCGTACCAGACGCTCGCCTGCTCGTCCATGCGCACCCGCCCGATGACGGTGGCCGTCTCGGCCACCCAGGCGCCTTCGGCCAGTTGGGGCACCCATTCGTCAAACTGGAAGATGGCCATCGGCGGTCCTCGCGCGCAAAGCGGCGATTTTCGCTCCATCGGCCCAGGCGCTGCCCGGCAAGGGCGGTGCAGCCACCCGCGGCGCACGCGCCGGCACGCGGCCGCCGCGTTCCAGCGCCCAGCCTTCGGTGGCGCGCGCCAGGTCGTGCAGCAGCACATGGGCCGCGCCCAGCGCGCCAGCAGCGCAGCGCTGCAGCAGCTGTTCCACCTGTGCCGCACTCAGCGGCCCGGCAAAGCGCTGCCAGCAACGCTGCACCCGCGCATCGCTCCACGCGTCTTCCAGCGCATGGCGCAGCACCCAGGGCTCGGCCGCACGGCCGGCCTCGATGCAGCGCGGCAGCATCGCCGCCAGGAAGCGATGGAAATCCAGTCTTGTGCCTTCGTCGGGCAGCAGCGCGCTCAGCACGCGCAGCCGGCGCGTGCCGTCGGGCCGGCCCAGCTCGCGCGTGACCAGTGCCTGCAGCCCCTGCACCGGGTTCAGCAGGCGCAGGCGGTTCGGCGGCAGCAGGTGCAACGGCAGGCGCACCGCCTGCGCCTGCGACAGCGGCGTGACGAAGGACACCAGCGTCGCCAGCCGCCGCCAGGCGGCGGCGTCCAGCCCGTCGACGAGGCCGTCGGCGGCCTGACCCGCCTGTTCGGCGCGCTGCAGCAGACGCTCCAGCCCCAGCGCACCCTTGGCCCGGTTGGCGGCGGCGCTCATCATCGCCAGATTGCCGGCCGCATAGCCGGCGCGGTCGCAGACCCGGTCCACGGACGCCTCGGCGGCCGCCAGCGGCTGGCGAAGCACCGGGCACAGCGTCACCTCGATCTGGCCCAGGTAGTGCGGCGTCACCTCGGCCAGCTCGAAGCTGCGGCCGCGCTGCCAGGCATGCAGGCGCAGCGCCAGCCAGCGCCGCACCCGCGGCGACGCGCCCAGCGTGCGCCCGGCGAAGCAGGCCCGGCCGGCCTGCCAGCCCTGCTGCAGCGGGCTGTCGTCGGACCAGGCGGCCGGCGGCGGCAGCAAGCCGTGCCGGGCGTGGTCCCAGCCGATGTCGAAGCCGGTCTGTGCGGCGGCGGGATGGGTATCGAAGGTGACGAGTGGGCTGAGGGCGGTGGCCATGGATCGCTCCTTGCATCGCGCCCGGCCCCTTGCCCGGCGCATGCAGGCAGTGTCGACCGCCACAGGCTCATGGCGTGAGCCTGTGCGGACTATCATCGATGCCCATGGACCGTACCGAACGCTTCTACAAGATCGAGCTGCTGATCCGCAACCGCGGCCGGGTGAGCTTCGAGGCGCTGCGCGCCGAACTGGAGGTATCGCGCGCCACGCTGAAGCGCGACCTGCAGTACCTGCGCGAGCGGCTGGATGCGCCGATCGTCTACGACCGCGGCGACAACGCCTACCACTTCGGCCACGAAGGCGGCCGCAGCGCCCACCAGCTGCCGGGCCTGTGGTTCAGTGACAAGGAAATCCACGCGCTGCTGACGATGCACCAGCTGATCCAGGGGCTGGAGGCCGAAGGCGTGCTGGGCCGCCACCTGCAGCCGCTGCTGGACAAGCTGCACGGCATGCTGGGCAGCAACGACGTGGCCGCGCGCGAGCTGATGCAGCGGGTGCACATCGTGGCCGCGGCACGGCGGCCGGTGGACGCGCGCTTCTTCGAGCTGATCGGCAGCGCGCTGCTGGAACGGCGGCGGCTGGCGCTGCGCTACTACACCCGGGCGCGCGGAAGCGAAAGCCGGCGCGAGGTGTCACCGCAGCGGCTGACCCACTACCGCAATACCTGGTACTTGGACGCCTGGTGCCACCGCAGCGAGGGCCTGCGCCGCTTTGCGCTGGACGCGGTGCGCGAGGTGACGCCGCTCGCCGAGCCGGCCAGGGAGGTGCCGATGGCCACGGTGCGCGACGAACTGGATGGCGGCTACGGCGTCTTCGCCGGCCGGCGGCTGAAGTGGGCCACGCTGCGCTTCGAGGCCGAGGCCGCGCAATGGGTGGCCACCGAGCAGTGGCATCCGCAGCAGCAGCAGAAGCGGCTGGACGATGGCCGGCTGGAGCTGCGCCTGCCCTATGCCGACCCGACTGAACTGGTGATGGACATCCTGCGCCACGGCGAGCAGGTGCAGGTGCTGGCGCCGAAGGAGCTGGCCACCGCGGTGGCCGGCCGGCTGCAGCGGGCGGCGCAGCGCTACGGTGCGCTCAGCAGTGCAGCCGATGGCGCTCGCGCTGGATGAGCTCGCGGCCCTTGTTCAGCGCGTAGCTCAGCGCCTCGTCGGCCGACAACCAGCGGTAGCCGCAGGCCAAGCTGTCGTCGCGATAGGCTTCCCGTGGCGTGGGGCCTGCGCCGCGCACGCGGTTGACCACCACCGCCGCGATATAGCCCTGGCCGCGCGGTGCCTCCAGCGCGCCGGCATAGATCAGATAGTCGCCTTCCTTGCGTTCGTCGAAGATCATCGCTTCGTCTCCCGGGTGGCCCAACACCCCCCTGGCAACAATGATCGAACGCCTGGCGCGCGAAGGAAATCCACCTTAAGGGGGAGCGGGGGCCGTGCCGAGCCAGTGATCGGCGAAATCGGCCAGGTCCTGGTGCACCGAGCGGGCCAGACTCAGCTCGTCGCCGACGTTCGGGCTGCCATTCGGCGCGCGCAGCACCAGCGCGGTATGCACCTCGCTCGGCACGCCGCGCAGGTAGACGATGTAGTCGTCGACGAAGGCCACCGGACGCAGTGCGGCGATGGCATCGGCCTTCGGGCTGCGCTCGCCTTCCACATGGCCGGTGGCGATGACGCGGCGGATCGGGAACCCCAGCGCCTTCAGGTTGTCCAGCCGGGCGCGTTCGAAGCGCGCTTCCAGCGCGGTGACGCAGACCAGCTCGTAGCCGGCATCGTGCAGCCGGTGGCAGGCCTGAACCGCGCCGTCGATGGCCGGCAGCGAGGCCCACAGCGACTCTCGCTCGAACTGCGCGCGCAGTTGGCGGCGCATCTCGCCTTCCAGCCGACCGACGCCCCAGCGGTCCATCGGCCAGTAGGCCAATGGGTCCTGCTCGACCAGCGCCACGCCGAAGGCCTGTTGCCAGGCGGTGGCGTAGGCGGCATGCAGATCGACGAGCACGCCATCGGCGTCGAGGGCGAGGATGGGGCGGGAGGCAGGCACGAGCCTGATGATCCTTGATAGGGAGCCGGGGTCGACGGACGCCAAAGCCTCAGAATGAGGCTATTGCGCGCCAGGCCGCGGGATCGCGGCGGCGCCGTCACATGCTATCGCTTCCAACAGAACTGATTCAACCATGACAAGCGTTCCTGCCAAGTTGGCCTGGGTGGCTGCTATGTCTATCGTGTCGTTGGCCCATGGCCAAGTTCCGAATCCCCAGAAGGCGCCTGGTGCGCTAAAGGCCGAACGCTGCGGTCCCGGCACTTGCACCATCACGGTCAATGTGCTGAACTGCAATGAGCCGTCAGGTGTGCGCATCGACAAGCCGCTGGTGCGGTTCGACGACTCCGCCTTGATCGTCTGGAAGATCGATTCTGCGGGACAGGCATTCGAAGAGATCGGCGTCCGCATTGCCGGCGATGATCCGAGCGAGCCTGTCTTCCAGATCCAGCCCGCGTCGTTGCCGAACGAGTTTCGCATCCTCAATCGCAACTCGGTGATGGGTGAATTCGATTACCGCTACACGCTGCAGATCAAGGGATGCAAGCCTATCGAAGGCTGGATTCGCAACGTCGCCCTCTAGGCTCGTCAGCGCGGCTTCACCAGGAGACTCCCATGCCCTACGATCACCTGATCATCGAGAAGCAAGGCGCCGCCGACTGGGTGACGCTGAACCGCCCAGACCAGCTGAACACGCTGAACCCGCGCCTGCTGCGCGAGCTGAACGACTACTTCGCCAGCCTGGAGCGCGACTACCAGGTGCGCGTGGTGGTGCTCAAGGGCGCCGGCCGGGCCTTCTGTGCCGGGCTGGACATGAAGGCCAGCGGCGGCACGCCGCTGGATGCCGGCAGCGACGCGATGATGCGCAGCCAGCGCGAGTTCAGCGGGCTGGTGATGCGCATGCGCCGCTGCCCGCAGCCCATCATCGGCCTGCTGCACGGCCATGCCGCCGGCGGCGGCTTCTCGATCGCGCTGGGCTGCGACGTGCGCATCGCCGCCGCCGGCACGAAGATGAACTGCGCCTTCATCAAGATCGGCCTGTCGGGCTGCGAGATGGGCGCCAGCTACCACCTACCCAGGCTGGTGGGCACTTCGGTGGCGGCCGAACTGCTGTACACCGGCCGCTTCATCGATGCCGATCGCGCGCTGCGCGTCGGCCTGGTGTCCGAGGTGGTGCCGCTGGATCAGCTGGAAGCCGCCGGCCGTGCGCTGGCCGAGGACATGCTGGCCACCGCGCCGCTGGGCCTGCGGCTGACCAAGGAATGCTTCTGGGCCGCGGTGGATGGCAACGACCTGCCCAGCGCCATCGCGATGGAAGACCGCAACCAGGTGCTCACCGTCGCCAACGGCGACCTGGCCGAAGGCATCCAGGCCTTCCTGGGCAAGCGCAAGCCGCGCTACCGCAGCCCGGCCTGAAGGCCGGCGCGGCCGCTCAGTCCTTGTAGACGGCCGGCCGCTTCTGCAGCCGGGCGGTCACCGCCTCCACCTGCTCGGGCGCGCCGATCAGCTCGGCCTGCTCGCGGCTTTCGGCCAGCAGGATGCTGCGCGCATCGCCATGCCGCGCCAGGTCGAGCAGGCGCTTGGCGGCGCGCATCGCCTTCGGCGGCCGTTCGGCGATCTGCCGCGCCAGCGCCAGCGCCTCGGTGTACGGATCGCCGCTCAGGTGCGTGGCCAGGCCCAGCTGGTGGGCCTCGGTGCCGTTGAACACCCGGCCGGTGTAGGTGAGCTCGCGCGCCACGTCGTCGCGCACCAGATGGCGCAGCAGCGCCATGCCGCCCATGTCGGGCACCAGGCCCCAGTTGATCTCCATGATCGACAGCCGCGTGTCGGGCGCCATGAAGCGGATGTCGGCCGCCAGCATCAGCTGGAAGCCGCCACCGAAGGCTACGCCGTGCACCGCGGCAATCACTGGCACCGGCAGCTCGTTCCAGACCATCACCGTATGCTGCGATGGGTTCGAGCCCCCCGGCGTGCGCTCGCCCTGCAGCAGCCGCTGGCCACCGCGCTGCCCCGAGGCCATCTTGCCGAAGTTCTCGGTGTCCAGGCCGGCGCAGAAGGCGCGGCCCTCGCCGGAGATCACCACCGCCCGCAGGCCTGCTTCGGTCTTCAGCCGCTCACCGGTGCGGCGCAGCGCCTCGAACATTTCGTCGTCGAGCGCGTTCATCTTGTCGGCGCGCACCAGGCGCACATCGGCCACGCCTTGCTGCAGGGTGACGCGGATACGGTGATCCATGGCTTCCATCCTCCGGGTTGGGGTGTCTCAGTTTGAGCCGGCCGCCACGCGGGCAGCGGCCAGCCGGTCCAGGCTGGCCAGAAACTGGCCGACATCGATCGGCTTGGTCCAGTAGTCGTCGAAGCCCGCCTGGCGCGCGCGCTGCACGGCATCGGGCATCGCATTGGCCGACAGGCCCACGGCCCGGGCCTGTGGCCATTGTGCGCGCAGCCGGCGCAGCAGTTCCAGCCCGTCCATGTCGGGCAGCTGCATGTCCACCAGCACCAGGTCGGGCCGCTGGCGCAGCGCCGCCTCCAGGCCGCTGCGCCCGTCCACCGCCACCTGCAGCGTGACGCCCGGCCGCAGGCGCACCATCTCCTGCATCAGCAGCACGTTGACGGCGTTGTCCTCGACATACAGCATCGTCAAAGCGGCTTGCCCCGGCGCCGCAGCGGATTCCGGCGCCTCGGCGGCCGGCAGCGGCACGGCGGCCGCACCGGCGGCCGCACCGGGCAGCCAGACGCGGAACACGCTGCCTTCGCCGACCTGGCTGTGCAGTTCCAGCCGTCCGCCCATCAGCCGCACCAGGTGGTGCACGGTCAGCAGGCCGATGCCGCGGCCTTCGATGCCCTCGCGCTCGGCCCCCAGGCGATTGAAGGGCTCGAACAAGTGGGCCTGCTGTTCAGCGCTGATGCCACGGCCGCTGTCGCGCACGGCCAGTTCCCAACCGGGAACGCCATCGACCACCATGCGCCGCGCATCCACCGTCACATGGCCGCCCGGCCGGTTGTACTTGACCGCGTTGGTCAGCAGGTTGGTGAGCACCTGGCGCAGCCTGCGGGCGTCGGCCAGCACGGTGGCGCCGGTGTTCACGAAACGCAGCCGCAGCGCGCGCGCCTCGGCCATCGGCGCCACCCAGCGCTGCACGTCCTGCAGCGCTTCGTCCAGCCCGATCGGCTGCAGGGCCACCGGCATCGAGCCGGCTTCCACCGCGCTCAGGTCCAGCACCTCGTCGATCAGCGACAGCAGGTGCGTGCCGGCCGAGCGGATGTGCGCGAGCCGCTCGCGCTGCTGCGCATCGAGCCGCTCCACGCCTTCCAGCTCCAGCAGCTGGGCGAAGCCGAGCATCGCGTTCAGCGGCGTGCGCAGCTCGTGGCTCATGCGGGCCAGGAACTCCGATTTGGCACGGCTGGCGCGTTCGGCCGCCTCGGCCTCGCGTCGCGCCGCCTCGGCGCGACGGCGCTGCGTCACGTCCCAGTTCAGCCCCACCATGCGCACGGCCTGACCGCTGTCGTCGCGCACCGCATGGCCGGTGCTGGCCAGCCAGCGTTCGCTGCCGTCGGGCCAGCGCACCCGGAACTCGTAGGCATAGTCCTCGGCATCCTGCAGGTGCCGCTGGATGCGCCGGCGCCGTTCGGCCAGATCCTGCGGCGCCACCAGTTGGTCGTCGATCTCGCGCGGGCTGCGCGGATCGTCGGGCTGCAGGCCGCGCAGGCGGAACATCTGATCGTCCCAGACCACGCGGTCGCTCAGCAAATCGCGGTCCCAGATGCCGACCCCGGCAAACTGCGTGGCCAGCCGCAGCCGCTGCTGTTGCAGCTGCAAGGCCTGCGCCAGCTGCTGCTGGTCGGTCACGTCGATATGGATGCCATGCAGGCGCGTGCGGCCGTCACGCCGCTCGCGGTGGCTACGGCACACCACCCAGCGCGTGCTGCCATCGGGCTGCACCACGCGGAAGCTGGTCTCGAAGCCATCGCGACCGCTGTGGCGCGCGCGCTGGCGCTCGTCGGCGACCCGATCGCGGTCCTGCACATGCACGCGGTCGCCCATCCACTCGTGCACCGGCGGCGCCGAGCCCTGCTCGGGCAAGCCGTAGATGCGGAACATCTGGGCGTTCCACTCCACCCGCTCGGCCGCGCCCTGCCCCGGGTTCTCGATGCTCCAGATGCCGATGCCGGCCGCATCCGCCACCTGCTGCATGCGCCGGGCCAGGGCCTGCGCGCGTTCGCGCTCGGTGATGCGCTCGGTCTGGTCGAGCGCCACACCGGTGAGCGCCACGGCCCGCCCCTGCGCGTCGCGCTCGGCCACGCGCCGCGTCAACAGGTGGCGGTAGCTGCCATCGGCATGCAGGTAGCGCGACTCCAGGTCGACCACGGTGTCCTCGGCCAACGCACGCGCGGCTGCCCGCTCCACCGCCAGGGCGTCGGCCGGGTGCACATGCAGCCGCGTCTGCTCCAGCGGCACGGTGTTGGCGCCGGTGTCCATGCCCGCCAGGCCGATGCCGTTGTCGGTGACGTGGACACGGCGCTGCTGCAGATCCACCCGCCATACCGCGATCATCGCTAGCTGCATCGCACGCGCGAGCTGGGCGTTGATGGCCTGCTGCGCACGGACACGGTCTGCGCTTTCGGTGTCGTCGATGACCACCCCAAGCAGCGTCGCCGGCCGGCCATCGGCGCCGTTGCGCACCTCGGCCAAGGCCTGCACGTCGCGGTAGCGGCCGTCCGGCTGCAGCAGGCGATAGCGTGTCTGGTACTGGCCGGCCTGCTGCAGCGCCTGCAGGTGATGGCGTCGCAGCGCCTCGCGGTCGTCCGGGTGCACGCGCTGCAGCGCAGCGTCGAATCCGGGCGGCTGCAGCGCCGGTTCCAGCCCGGCCATGCGGAACATCTGCGGGTCCCACCAGCCACGGCCGCTGCGCACGTCGCGCTCGACGAAGCCTACCCGGCCGAAGCCCTGCATCAGCGCCAGCTTGTCTTCGGCGGCGTGTGCCTCTGCCGCGCGGGCCGGTGCCGCGTCGGCCTGCAGCCAGAGCAGCCAACCGGGTGGAAGATCGACCACCTGGCAGCGGAAGCCATGGCCGCCTACTCGCAACGGCGCTGGCCCGTCGACGCGCGCCTGCAGCCAAGCGGCCAACGCGGCCTGCCAATCGGTCTCGTGGAGCTGCCGGTCCAGCGAGGCCTCGATGGCCGCGCGGTTCAGGCGCCAGGCGGCACGGCCATCCTCCAGCCACACAGCCGCCGCCATGCAGGGCGCGTCGAGCCAGATCGAAGCCGGGTCAGACATGGTCGCAGGCGGCGGGCGGCAGTCAGGGATCGCAGGGCATTATCGAGCCGAGCGGCCTCCTACACTCAGCGCCATGACCACACCCTACTTCGACGTGCTGATCGTCGGCGCCGGCCTGTCGGGCATTGGCGCGGCGGTGCACCTGCAGCAGCGCTGCCCGCAGCACCGCTATGCCATCGTCGAGGCGCGCAGCCGCCTGGGTGGCACCTGGGACCTGTTCCGCTACCCCGGCATCCGCTCGGATTCGGACATGTACACCATGGGCTACCGCTTCAAGCCCTGGCCCGATGCCAAGTCCATCGCCGACGGCCCGTCGATCCTGGCCTACGTAGAGGCCACGGCGCGCGAACACGGCGTGGACCGGCACATCCGCTACGGCCAGCGCCTGGTGCAGGCCGACTGGTCCACGCCCGACGCCTGCTGGACCGTGCAACTGCAGGCCGCCGACGGCACGCGCAGCACGCTGCGCTGCAACTTCCTGCTGATGTGCCCCGGCTACTACCGCTACGACCGCGGCCACACGCCGGCACTGCCGGGCATCGAGCAGTTTGCCGGCCGAGTGGTGCACCCGCAGTTCTGGCCGCAGGACCTGGACACCACCGGCCAGCGCATCGTCATCATCGGCAGCGGTGCCACCGCGGTGACGCTGCTGCCTTCGCTGGCCCGAACGGCAGCGCACGTGACGATGCTGCAGCGCTCGCCGACCTGGATCGTCTCGCGGCCCTCGGTCGACAAGCTGGCCGAGGCGCTGCGGCGCTGGCTGCCGGCTGGCGCGGCCTACACGCTGAACCGCTGGAAACGGGTGCTGCTGGGCATGTACTTCTATCGCATGTGCCAGCGCAAGCCCGAAGGCGTCGGCCGCTGGCTGCTGGCGCAGCTGAAGCCGCAGCTGCCGCCGGGCTTCGACATCGAGCGCCACTTCCACCCACGCTACAAGCCGTGGGAGCAGCGGCTTTGCCTGGTGCCGGACGGCGACTTCTTCGCCGCGCTGCGCGAGGGCCGCGCCTCGGTGGCCACCGACACCATCGAGGGCTTCAGCGCACACGGCGTGCGGCTCCAATCCGGCGAGGAACTGCCGACCGACATCGTGGTCACGGCCACCGGGCTGGAACTGCAGGTGCTGGGTGGCGCGCAACTGGTGGTGGACGGCCGCCCGGTGGACCCGGCGCAGTGCGTCAGCTACAAGGCGCTGATGCTGTCGGGCGTGCCGAACCTGGCCTCGATCACCGGCTACACCAATGCCTCGTGGACGCTGAAGTCCGATCTGAGCGCCGAATACGTGTGCCGCCTGCTGAACCATCTGCGCGCACAAGGGCTGCGCCAGTGCACGCCAACCCTCACCGACCCGGACATGCCTCTGGCCGAGGCCTTCGACTTCTCGTCCGGCTACATCCAACGCGCGCTGCACCTGTTCCCCAAGCGCGGCATGAAGGCGCCGTGGCTGCTGAAGCAGAACTACGTGCACGACCTGATGACGCTGCGCCACGGCCGCATCAACGACGGTGCGCTGGTGTTCTCGAACCCGGCAGCGCCGCGGGATGTGATGCCAGCCGCAGCCGAGTAGCCACCGACGCCTCGGCGACCCCACGGCCACCCCTCCCCCGGGATGCGGGGCTTGACGCTGCCACCCGAGCAGGCGTAGCTTCACCCTCGTCTTCGGGTTCTTCGGCTGCTGGTTCTGCATGCGCTACGGAGGTTGACGATGGCATCTGCACAAACCGAACGGTCCGGACGGCGCCCATTCGCCACGGCCACGATCCAACTCCTTGTGGGACTGGCAGGTACGCTGTTCGCGTCGGCCGCCGCGGCGCAGTTCTATGTGCCCGTCTCTGGCATCTTCACCGACACCGATGCCGATTGCGGCAGTGGTGGCGTGGTCTGCAGTGGCGTCGACTCCAGTTCGGTGTCTTGGGGCAAGCCCGTCGCGGGCACCGTGCTGCAGAGCAGCTTGAGCTTCACGCCGAACCCGATGCTCGACCCCAACGACATCCTTCCAGGCAGGGTCATCACGCTGGGGCAATTGAAGTTCATCAACGGAACCGCCGAACCCGGGAGCTGGATCGACAACACGACGCTCGAGATCTCGACGGGGGGCTACACGCCGCCACTGAGTTTCGTCATCAACACCATCAACACCCTCTGTGTCGGTGGCGAGCCCGCAGAGGTGTGTGCGGACTACATCCACTTCCGCGATTCAGAGGTCTTCGGCAGCTTCCGAGTTTGGGAGGGGTACTACGGCACGGTCGAAGTCAAGGGCCTGGTCGGTTCGCTCAGTCTGGCAGGGTTCGGCAAGATCGTGGGTGTCGGCTTCGCGGACGCAGCCACAGGACAGCTCGGGCTGCCGCTCGACCCGAGCCTGTTGCCACCCGATCTGCAGGTGGGCTTTCTCAGCCCCAGCATCCAGCCGATTCCGGAGCCTGCCACTGTGATGCAACTCTTGTTCGGCCTGGGGCTGCTTGCGGCCGTTTACCGTAGGCAGCGGCGCGCGTCTCAGCCCGGCGCCGCCAGCTGCAGCACCGTCGCATAACCCGGCTGCACCTCCATCCGCGCGGTGACGCCGCGCATCCGCAGCAGCGCATGCGCCTGCGGCAGCTTCCAGCACGGCACCTGGGTGAACAGGTGATGCTCCAGGTGGTAGTTCACCCAGTACGGCGCCAGCAGCGCGCGCTCGATCAGGTGGGCCTGCGTCGTGCGCGCCTGGCGCAGCGGGTCGGGCTGGTCGCGGCCCACCAGGGCATGCTCGGCGATGTTGCGGATGCGCGTGACCAGCGGCAGCCAGGTGGCCATCGGCAGCAGCCACAGCAGCACCCAGGTCCAGCTCAGCCCGGCGATGGCAAAGACCGCGAAGCCCAGCGCATTGCCGATGACGAAGCGCCAGCCGCGCACCAGTTCCTGTGAATCGGCCCGCAGCTTCGAGCGCTTCGTTGCCGCGGCGAACAACGGCGCCAGGCGCTGCTTGTAGAAGGTCTGGCCCGTCAGGTCGCGCAGCAGCTTGCGCTTCAGCGACGCGCGGGCGATGGGGAACGGCGCCGACAGGCCGAGATCCGGATCCTCGGCCTGCTGCACGTAGCGGTGGTGCTGCAGGTGGTAAGGCCGGTACTCACCCAGCGACGACGAGCAGAACCAGCGCGCCACCGCATCGTTCAGGCGCCGGTTCGGGTGCAGCAGGCCGTGCGCGGCGTCGTGCATCAGGATGAACAGGCCCAGCTGCCGCGTGCCGATGACCATCACCGCCAGCGGCAGCGTCACCGGCCACAGCGTGCCCACCAGCATCGCCAGGCCGATCACGCCCCAGCAATGCGCCACCAGCCACAGCCCGCGCCAGCGCGAGCGTGCGGTGAGCTCACGCCACTCGTCCGCACTGAAGAACTCGGCCGGATCGGCGCGCGGAGCGACGGCCATGCTCAGCCCTCCTGCGGCACCAGCGCACGGAACAGCGCCCATTCACCGGGCACACCCTTCAGCGCGTGCGTGCCGCGTTCTTCGAAGACGATGCCCGAGCCAGCCACCAGGTCGCGCGCGGTGCTGGACACCCAGACCTCGCCGTCGCCGGCCTTGGACATGACGCGCGCACCGATGTGCACCGCCATGCCGCTGACCTTGTCGCCCAGCGCCTCCACCTCGCCGGTGTGCAGGCCGGCGCGGATGACGATGCCGATGGCGCGCAGGTCGGCCACCATCGCCGCGGCGCAGCGCATCGCACGCGCCGGGCCGTCGAAGATCGCGAAGTAGCCGTCGCCGGCGGTGTCGATCTCGCGGCCGCGGAACTCGCCCAGCCGCGCGCGGCACAGCCCGTGGAAGCGCTGGAGCAGGTCGCGCCAGCCGCGGTCGCCCAGCCGGCCAGCCAGCTCCGTGGAGCCGACGATGTCGGTGAATAGCACCGTGGACAGGAAGCGACCGCCGGCCGCCGCCGCTGCGGCCGGTGCCTCGGCCGAAGCGAAGCGCAGCAGCGCGTCGACCAGCGGCTGCACGTCGCCCATGAAGAACATATGGTCGCGGCCGGGCAGTTCCAGGTAGGTGGCCCCGGGCACATGATCGGCCAGGTAGCGGCCGTTGCCGCAGCGCACGACCTGGTCGCCCCGCCGCTGCACGATCAGCACCGGCCGGCGGATCTGCGGCAGGATCGCGCGCACGTCGATCTCGGCATTGGCCTCGGTGACACGTCGCATCGCACTGGGCGATCCGGTCAGCCGCTGGTAGCGCGCGCCCAGTTCGCAGAATGCGGCGTCATCGGCCCGGTCTGGCGCGAAGTACGGGATCGCCTCCGGCTTGCCCCAGGTGTCGGCCACACCCCGCAGCATGCGCTCCAACGGCGGCATGTGCGGATAGTCGGGCGCCTTCGTGAAGCGCGCCATCGCGTTCATCAGCACCAGGCGTTCAACCACCTCCGGGTGGGTGGCGGTGAACAGCGCGCCCATGGCACCCCCCTCGGAGGTGGCGAACAGCACCGCCCGTGCCGAGCCGGCCGCCTGCATCACCGCGCGCACGTCGTCCATGCGCTGCTCGAGCGTCGGCACGCCCTCGAAGCGGTCGGACAGCCCCTGGCCGCGCTTGTCGAAGATGATCACGCGAAAGTGCTGCGCCAGTTGCTGCATCAGCGGCTTATAGCCCGTGACCTGCCAGTTGGCCTCCAGGTGCGAGACGATGCCCGGCACGATCACCAGGTCCTGCTTGCCCTGGCCGAAGCACTGGTAGGCGATGCTCAGGCCGTCGCTTTCGACGTAGCGTGTCTCGGGCGGCGACGCGGCCAAGTCCATCGCCGCCGGCCTCAAGCCGCCCCGCCCGTGCGCGCCAGCCCGCGGCGGCCCAGCCGCCAGCGCAGCGTGTCGATGCGGTCTTCGCCGAAGAAGGGCTCGCCCTCGAACACGAAGGTCGGCACGCCCCAGTGGCCGGCCGCCGCCAGGGCCTGCTGGTTGGCCTCGATCGCGGCGTCGTGCGCGGCCGGCTCGGCGATGGCCGCGTCCATCGCCGCCAGGTCCAGGCCGGCCTCATGCGCGGCCTGCGCCAGGTGATCGCCCAGGTGCCAGTCGCGGGTGCCGCCAAAGATGCGCTGCGACGCCGCTCGCGCGAACGCCAGGCCACGGCCTCGGGCTTCCGCCTCCACACCCAGCCGCGTCAGCCTTTGGATGTAAGGCTGCTCGGCGGCGATGCGAAAGGTCCGCATGTCCTGCACGATCGGGTCCGGCTGCGGCCATGCATGCGGCATGCCCAGCATCTCGGCGCGGCGCGGCCAGTCGACGCGGATGTACCTGGCGCGCTTGACGTTGTCGGGGCTGAAGAAGGCCGGGTCGCGCACGGCCAGCGGCAGCACCGGGCGGAAGCGGATAGTGACGTCGAAGTCCTGCTCGATGCGCAGGGCGCCCGGCACCGCCAGGTACGAATAGGGGCTGCGGAAGGACCAGAACAGATCGACGAGCGCAGTCATCGTCAAAGTGTAGGCGCAGCCTCAACGCAGGTATAGCGCCTCGAAGCGCAGGCGCAGGCGGCCCTGCGCATCGCGCAACTGCAGCGCATCGCCGACGATCTGGCGTGATGCGGTGGCCCGCAGTGCGGCCAGGTACTTCGCCTCCTGCTCGCCGACATGGCCGTTGCAGGCCCGGTGCGTGGCGGCCAAGCCTTTGATCTGCAGGCCATCGCTGCCCTGCTCGAAGCGGCCGGCGAAGCTGTTGCACCCGCCGAAGCCGCGCAGATGGTTGCCCTGCAGCGAGAACTGCAGCCACGGCTCGGCCTGGCCGGCGGCGGCGACCCAGGCCTGCTCGTCCACGGCCACCAGCCGCCAACGCGTGTTCAGCAGGGGCGCGGTGGCCGGCATGTCGGCGGCGCAGGTCTCGCCGGGCCACAGCCGATCGAAGCGCTCGACCACCAGCGTCTCCCGGGGCGGCAGGCCAGGCTCGGCTTCGCGCAGCGCAAAGCGCCCCTCCAGCGTGGCCAGCACCCAGCGGCCGCCTTCGCCCTGGGCCAGATACGCCTGCTCCAGCGCACGATGGGCGCCTTCGATCGCCACGGGCCAGCGCTTGCCGCTCAGGCACTCCTGAAAGCTGGCTGCATCGGCAAAGTAGACATACAGGCCACGCAGCCGCAGCGGGCCATCGATGCGGTCCAGCGCCGGCTGTGGTGCCAGCCCAGGGCCCGGCAGCGGCCGGCCCATCGGGTCGACACCGCGCAGGCGGCCATCGGCTTCCAGTTCGAGGCGCAGCGGCGCCTCGCGGCCGCCGCGCAGCAGCCGGCGGCCAGCGCCGTCGTACAGCCAGCGTCCCAGGTCGATCTGCTCGGCCAGCAGCGCGCCTTGCGCGTCCAGGTCGCGCAGCCGCAGGCGGAAGTGATGGTCGGCAAACAGCGTCAGCGTCACCTGACGCTGCGCACAGCTGCTGCAGGGCCACGTGCCCGCGTAGGTGGTGTCTTCGACCGCCGCGCGCGCCGCCCACGGGCCAAGCAGCGCGCACAGCAGCAGGGTCCAGACCAGCTTCATGCGGCGATTGTGGCCGGCGATACTGCAGACCCCGTTCGAACCCCTTGCCGCCATGTCGCCGATCACCATCTTCCAGGCCCGCAGAGTCCTCACGATGAACCCGTCGCGGCCGCTGGCCACGCACGTGGCTGTCCGCGACGGCCGCATCCTTGGCGTGGGTGCGCTGGAAGAACTCAGCGGCTGGGGCCCCTACCGCCTGGAGACGCGGCTGGCCGACAAGGTGCTGATGCCCGGCCTGGTCGAAGGCCACAGCCACCTGATGGAAGGCGCGTTCTGGCGCTTCGTCTACTGCGGCTACTTCGACCGGCGCGATCCGAACGGCCGTGTCTGGCCCGGCGCCAGGACGCTGGCCGAGGTGCTGCAGCGCTTGCAGGAAGCCCAGGCCGCGCTGGCCGACCCCACGCAGCCGTTGGCCGGTTGGGGCTTCGATCCGATCTACTTCGACAACCGCCGCTGCGTGCGCGAAGACCTCGATCGGGTCAGCACCACCCGGCCGGTGGGCATGATCCACGCCAGCGGCCACATCATCAACTGCAACAGCGCCGCGCTGGCCGCCGTGGGCTGGCTGCGCAGCGGCATCGACCACCCGGGCGTGCCGCTGGGCACCGACGGCCTGCCCACCGGCGAGCTGAAGGGCCCCGAGGCCATGATGCAGGTGGCCGGCGTGCTGGGCATGGACCGCACGGTGCTGGCCGGCGACAAGGCGGCGCTGCGGCTGTTCTCCCGGCTGTGCGTGCGCGCCGGCGTCACCACCGCCACCGACCTGGCCAGCCCGCTGCCCGACGAGGCGCTGCCGATGCTGCTGCGCACCACGGCCGAGGACGGCTTCCCCACGCGCATCGTGCCGCTGCTGCGGCTGATGGGTGGGCCGGAGCCGACGATCCTGCGCGCCGCGGCATTGCAGGCCCAAGGCAGCGACCGGCTGCGGCTAGGCCGCGTGAAGATCGTGGCCGACGGCTCGATCCAGGGCTTCTCGGCGCGGCTGCGCTGGCCGGGCTACTACAACGGCGCGCCCAACGGCCTGTGGTACCTGGCGCCGGAACAGCTGCAGCAGGCGCTGGCGCTGGCGCTGCAGCACGGCGTGCAGGTGCATGTGCACACCAACGGCGACGAGGCCACCGACGCGGTGCTCGACGGCCTGGAGCGTGCGCTGCAGCAGTACCCGCGGCCCGACCACCGCTTCACGCTGCAGCACTGCCAGCTGGCCGATGCGGCGCAGTTCCGCCGCATGAAGGCGCTGGGCCTCAGCGTGAACCTGTTCGCCAACCACCACTTCTACTGGGGCGATGAGCACTACCGGCTGACCGTCGGCCCCGAGCGCGCCACGCGCATGAACGCCTGCGCCACGGCGCTGGCGAGCGGCGTGCCGCTGGCCATCCACAGCGACGCGCCGATCACGCCGCTGGCACCGCTGTTCACCGCCTGGTGCGCGGTGCACCGGCTCACCGCCAGCGGCCGCACGCTGGGCGAGCACGAACGCATCGGCGTGGCCGATGCGCTACGCGCCATCACGCTAGGCGCGGCCTGGACGCTGAAGCTCGACGGCGAAATTGGCTCCATCGAATGCGGCAAGCGCGCCGATTTCTGCGTGCTGGACGACGACCCGCTGGCCCTGCCGGCCATGCAGCTGAAGGACCTGCCGGTCTGGGGCGTGGTGCAGGACGGCCGCATCTTCGCCGCCGCCGAGCTGCCCACCGATTGAAGGTGAGCGCGCCGATCCCCGTCAGCGTCATCGGCGGCTACCTGGGCGCCGGCAAGACCACGCTGGTCAACCACCTGCTGCGCCATGCCGGCGGCCGGCGGCTGGCGGTGCTGGTCAACGATTTTGGCGAGCTGCCGATCGACGATGCGCTGATCGAGGCCCGCGACGGCAACCTGCTGCGCCTGGCCGGCGGCTGCGTGTGCTGCAGCTTCGGTAGTGACCTGCTGGGCGCGTTGCAGCAGTTGAGCGCGCTCAGCCCGCCCCCGCAGCAGCTGCTGCTGGAATGCAGCGGCGTGGCCCGGCCCGGCGCGGTGGCACGCACGCTGACGCTGCTGCCGGCGCTGCAGCGCGATGCGGTGCTGGTGCTGGCCGATGCCGAGTCGCTGCGCGAGCGCGCGGCCGACCGCTACGTGGGCGAGCTGGTGCAGCAGCAGCTGGCCGAGGCCGACCTGATTGCGCTGAACAAGTGCGATCGGATCGATGCCGCCACGCTGCCCGCGCTGCAGGCCTGGCTGGCCGACGCGGCTCCGCGGGCCCGGGTGTTGCCGTGCACCCAGGGCCGCCTGCCACCCGAGCTGTTGTTCGGCACTGGCACCGCGCCGCGAGCCGGCACCACCGGCCCGGCGCACGACGCGTCGCAGACCTTTGCCAGCGTCTCGTTCGAGTTCGCCCACGCGGTGGACGCGCAGCGGCTGGCCGGGGCACTGACCGACCCGGCCCTGGGCCTGCTTCGCGCCAAAGGCCTGCTTCGCGATGCGCAGGGTGCCTGGTGCGTGCTGCAGCTGGTGGGCTCGCGCTGCCAGGTCGAGGCCCTCCCCGGCCCGCCGCCGGCCCTGTCGCGCCTGGTAGGCATCGGCCTGCGCGCACGGTGGGACCCGGCCGCGCTGCGCCAGCGATTGGAGGACTGCCGCGCCTGATCAGCCGCGCGGCAGCAGGCGGCCCACCACGTCCATCAGCACGCGCTGGTCGATGGGCTTGGTCAGGTAGTCGTCGAAGCCGGCAGCCCGGCCACGCTCCAGGTCGCTGCGCATGGCGTTGGCGCTGACGGCCACCACCGGGATGTCGCGCGTTTCCGGCTGGGCACGAAGGCGTCGCAGCACCTCGTAGCCGTCGATGCCGGGCAGCTGGATGTCCAGCAGGATCAGGTCCGGCCGGTGCACCACGGCCATCTTCAGGCCGTCTTCGGGCAGCTCGGCACTCAGCAGGTGCAGCTGCGTCTGCTGCGCCAGCATGGCTTCCATCAACAGCACGTTGACCGGGTTGTCCTCGATGTACAGCACGGTGCCGGTGGCATCGGCCCACGGGATGTCGGACGCGGCACCTTCGGCCGCGGCCAGCCGCAGCCAGAACACGCTGCCGCCGGGGGCCTGGTCAAGGCCCACCTCGCCCTCCATCAGCGCGGCCAGCCGGCGGCTCAGGGCCAGGCCCACACCGGCCTCGTCGGCCATGCCCGGCGGCCGACCCAGCTTCTCGAAGGCCTGCAGCAAGCGCTCGCGCTCCGCCACCCCGTGGCCCGGGCCGGCATCGCTGATGCGCAGCTGCAACTGCCCGTCCGAGGCCGCGGCCGTCAGCCGCAGCGCGCCGCCGCGGCGCTGCGCCTGGACGGCACTGGCCAGCAGGTGGCTGAGCAACTGGCGCAGACGCTCGCGGTCGGCGCGCACGCTGCCACAGACCGGCAATGCGGCGGCGGCAGGCAGCTGTACGCCACGTTCCGCTGCCTGCGACGCGACCGCCTGCAGGGCCTCTTCCAGCAAGGGCCGCAACGCCACCGTCTCCAGCCGCAGCGGCAACTGGCCCGCCTCGATGCGTGCCAGGTCGAGCAACGCGTCGATCAGCCCAAGCAGCTGCTCGGCCGCGCCCACGATCTGCTGCAGCTGGGCCCGCGCGGTGTCGGACCGGGCCAGCGCCGCGTCGCCTTGCAGCAGCCGGCCGAAGCCCAGGATGGCGTGCATCGGCGTCAGCAGCTCGTGGCTCATGCGCGACAGGAATTCCGACTTGGCCCGGCTGGCCGACTCCGCCATGTCGCGGGCCTGTTCGAGCTCCAGCGTGCGCTGCTGCACGCGCTGCTCGAGCTGGGCATTCATCTCGCGCAAGGCCGCCTCGGCGCGCGTGCGGCCGCTGACGTCGCGCGCGTTCAGCACCAGGCCGGCGATGGCCGGGTCGTCCAGGCAGTTGTTGGCCAGCACCGCCAGGTGGCGCCAGCCGCCGTCGGCATGGGCCACGCGCAGCACGGTCTCCTCGCCGCGCGAGCCGTTGCCGGCCACCTCGCGCAGCTCCTGCACCGCCACCAGCACGTCCTGCGGATGGATCCAGTCGGTGACGCGGGTGTGCAGCATGGCCTGCGGCGGGTGGCCGATCAGCCGCTGCGACGAGGGGCTGGCATAGCGGATCGTGCCGTCGGCATCGCACAGCACCGTCAGCACCTGCGAACCTTCGATGAACGCACGGAAGCGGCGCTCGCTGGCCTGCAGCGCCTGCTCGGTACGGTACTGCCGGGTGATGTCCTCGACCGTGCCTTCGTAGTGCAGCGGCGTGCCGTCGGCCGCACGCACCAGGTGCGCGTTCTCGCGGATCCAGATGCGCTCGCGGGTCTTGTGGCGGTAGATCTCGGAGACAAAGTCGGTGACCAGGCCGTCGCGCTGCATCAGCCGCTGGAACTCGGCCCGGCGCTGCGGCTGCACGTACCACTCGCGCGCAATGTCGTTCACCGCGGCGAGCATCTCGCGCTCGCTGTCGTAACCGTTCAGGCGCACCAGCGCGGCATTGGCGCGCAGCTGCCGGCCGTCGATGCTGGACCGGTAGGCACCGATCGGCAGCAGCTCGAACAGCGTGTGCGTGCCCGGCGTGTCCATGGCAGCCCGTGGCGCGGCCAGCACGTCAGCGGCGGTGGCGCGGCGGCGCAGACGGCCGGTGCGGCGCGCCGCGCTCGGGACGCCGCGCGCTGGCAGCCGGGCCCCGTTCCGCGGCCTCGCGCCGCGCCAGGTCCAGCAGCGCCGGCAGCGCCTCGACGGCAATGCCTTTCAGCGCGCAGAAATTGGCTGCGGTCAGCGAGCTGCCTTCGTAGGCGCGCAGCAGTTCGGCGCGCTGGCGCTGGGCAGCCTGCTGCTCGGCCTCGCGCGCGGCGCGCAGGCCGCGGCGCCGCGTCAGCTCGTCCAGCGCGGCCTGGCGATGCTCGGCCGAGATCTCGCCGGCAGGCGCGCCATCCAGATCGAAGCGCTGGCTGGCCTTGGTCAGCGCCACCAGGTAGCCGGTGCGGCCGGTGTACCAACGGAAGAAGGCCGACAGCGCACCCTTGCTGAACACGCCCGGCGCACGCGCCTGGATGTCGGCCTGGATGCGCAGCTTCAGCGGCCGCGGCGGGCCGTCGAACAGCGCCGGAAAGCGCTGGCGCAACGCCAGCGCAGTGTCCTCGCCGGCCGGCTCGGTGGCAACGGGGGCGGGCGCAGCATCGGCAGTCATGACATTGGCAGGGGGGCGGAAAGGCGCGCATTGTGCCTGCCCGGCCGCATGCTATGGTGCCCGACCCGGCGCGCCCGATGCCGGCCCACGGAGAGCGCCATGCAGATGAACACCCTGCGCGAGGAGATTGCCGGCCTGCTGCCGGAGATGATCGGCCTGCGCCACCGCATCCACCAGCATCCGGAGCTGGCTTTCGAAGAGCACCAGACCGCCGATCTGGTGGCCGAGCGGCTGGCCGCGTGGGGTTACGAAGTGCATCGCGGCCTGGGCGGCACCGGCGTGGTCGGCACGCTGCGCCACGGCAGCGGCGGCAAGCGCATCGGCATCCGCGCCGACATGGATGCGCTGCCCATCGTCGAGACCACCGGCCTGCCCTATGCCAGCCGGCACCACGGCAAGATGCACGCCTGCGGCCACGACGGCCACACCGCCACCCTGCTGGCGGCGGCGCGACACCTGTCGTTGCACCGCCGCTTCAGCGGCACGCTGCACCTGATCTTCCAGCCGGCCGAAGAAGGCGGTGGCGGCGCGCGCCGCATGATCGAGGACGGCCTGTTCGAACTGTTCCCCTGCGACGCGGTGTTCGCGCTGCACAACGCGCCCGGGCAGCCGGTGGGCACGCTGGCCTTCCGCAGCGGGGCGGCGCTGGCCTCGGCCGACCGCGTCATCATCGACATCAAGGGCCGAGGCGGCCACGCCGCCATGCCGCATTACAGCGCCGACCCGATCGTCGCCGGCGCCAGCGTGGTGATGGCGCTGCAGTCGATCGTGGCGCGCAATGTCGACCCGTTGCAGTCGGCGGTGGTCACGGTCGGCATGTTTCAGGCCGGCACGGTGAACAACGTCATTCCGGGCACGGCCAGGCTGGAGCTCAGCGTGCGCGCGCTCGACCGCGAGGTGCGCAAGGCGCTGCGCCAGCGCATCACCGACATCGCCAGCAGCCATGCGGCGGGCCTGGGCTGCGTGGCCGAGGTCGACTACCAGGAGGGCTACCCGGTGCTGGTGAACACCGCCGCCGAGACCGCCTTTGCCGCGCAGGTGGCCACCGAGCTGATCGGGCCCGAGCGCGTGCTGCTGGACAAGCCGGCGGTGATGGGCAGCGAGGATTTCGCCTACATGCTGGAACACCGCCCCGGCTGCTACCTGTTCCTGGGCAACGGCGATGGTGCCGGCAGCTGCATGGTGCACAACCCCGGCTACGACTTCAACGATGCGGCCATGGAGACCGGCGCCGCCTTCTGGTCGCTGCTGGCCGAGCGTTTCCTCGCGTGAACGAGACCACCACGCACAATTAAGCTTCGCTGCCGCGGCAGCCCCCGCCTAGGAGAGACGGATGGAGAAGATGCACCACCTGAGCGCGATGGACAGCGCCTTCCTGCACCTGGAAACGGCCGAGATGCCGATGCATGTCGGCTCGCTGCACCGCTACCAGCTGCCCGAGGGCTACCAGGGCAACTGGTACGAGGACGTCAAGGCGCACCTGGCCAAGCGACTGCACCTGGCGCCGGTGTTCACCCGCAAGCTGGCGCTGATGCCCTTCGACCTGGCCAACCCGGTGTGGATCGAGGACGACGACATCGACCTGGATTACCACATCCGCCACACCGTGCTGCCCAAGCCCGGCACGCAAGAGCAGCTGGAGGCGCTGGCCGCGCGGCTGCATTCCAGCCTGCTGGACCGCAGCCGCCCGCTGTGGGAGTTCTATGTGATCGAAGGCCTGGCCGACGGCACCATGGGCTTCTACACCAAGGTGCACCATGCGGCCATCGACGGCCAGGCCGGCGTGGCGCTGGGCAATGCCATGCTCGACATCACGCCGGTGCCGCGCGCCGTGAAGCCGCCGCGCGCGCGCCGCTCGCACCGCTACCAGCTGGGCGTGGCCGAGCTGCTGGGCGCGGCGTTGTCAAACACGCTGCGCCAGGTGGCGATGATCGGCAAGCTGGCGCTTCCGCTGGGCAAGGCACTGCTGGGCAGCGCCCGTGAATCGCTGGCCGAGAGGCGCGTCGGCCTGGGTGCGCTGCGCGAGCTGCTGAAGATGCCGCCGCGCACGCCCTTCAATGCCTCGATCACCAACCAGCGCGTCTTCGCCGCGCTGTCGCTGCCGCTGGACGAGGCCAAGCGCCTGGGCAAGGCGCACGGCGCGTCGATCAACGACACGGTGCTGTGGCTGTGCTCGACGGCGCTGCGCGACTACCTGAAGGAATCGCGCGAGCTGCCCGACGATTCGCTGGTGGCGGGCGTGCCGGTGTCGCTGCGCGCCGAGGGCGATACGCGCATGAACAACCAGGTGACGATGAGCCTGGTGGAGCTTGCGACGAACGAGAAGGATCCGCTGGAACGGCTGCGCCGCATCCGCGCGGCCACCGCGTCGATGAAGGACACGATGGGCGCCTTCGGCGAGCTGATTCCCACCGACTTCCCGTCGCCGGGCGCGCCCTGGCTGCTCAGCGGGCTGGCTTCGCTGTACGGCCGCTCGGGGCTGGCCGACCGCATCCGCCTGGCCAGCGTGGCCATCTCCAACGTGCCGGGCTCGCCGCTGCCGCTGTACATGGCCGGCGCCAAGATGCTGGACTACTACCCGGTGTCCATCGCCGCGCACGGCGTGGCGCTGAACATCACCGTGCAGAGCTACATGGGCCAGCTGTGCTTCGGCCTGATCGCCTGCCGCCGCGCGGTGCCCGATGTGCGCGACATCGCCACCGCCATGCAGCGCGCCTTCGAGGCCTTCCGCCAGCTGCCGCTGCCCGAGGCGGTGGCCGCTGCGCCGGCCGTGGCCGCGCTGCCTGCTCCGGCGGCCGAGGCTGCGCCCAAAGCGCGCCGCAAGCCGGCGGCAAAGGCCGCTCCCAAACCGGTGGCCGTCAAGCGCCCGGCGTTGCGCGTGGTGTCCAAACCACCGGCGCGGGCGCGCGCGGCCCGCCCGGCCAAGGTGGCGTCATGAGGGCCGCGCTGAACCGCCGCCGCGCCCTGCTGCTGAGCGCCGCGCTGGCCTGCGCCGGCAGTGCCTGGGCCCAGGCCGACTGGCCGAGCAAGCCGGTGAAGATCGTCGTGCCCTTCGCGCCCGGCGGCACCACCGACCTGACGGCGCGCATCGTCGCCGAGCAGCTGACGCAGGTGCTCAAGCAGAACTTCATCGTCGAGAACAAGGCCGGCGCCGGCGGCAACCTGGGCGCGGCCGAGGTGGCCAAGGCCGCGCCCGACGGCTACACCTTCCTAATGGGCACGCCGGGCACGCAGGCCATCAACCAGTTCCTGTACCCGAAGATGCCCTACGACACCGCCAAGGACCTGGTGCCGGTGTCCTTCGTGGTGCGCGTGCCGAACGTGCTGATGGTCAACCCGCAGCTGCCGGCCAAGGACATCAAGCAGCTGATCGCGCTGCTGAAGGCGCAGCCGGGCAAGCTGTCCTACGGCACGCCGGGCAACGGCTCCACCGGGCACCTGTCCACCGAGCTGTTCAAGACACAGGCCGGCGTGTTCGTCACCCACATTCCGTATCGCGGCAGCGGCCCGATGCTGCAGGACCTGGCGGCCGGCCAGGTGCAGATGTCCATCGACAACATGCCCTCGGCGCTGCCGCTGATCCAGGCCGGCAAGCTGGTGGCGCTGGGCGTCACCTCGGCGCAGCCGGCGCCGCAGCTGCCTGGTGTACCGACTATTGCCAGCGTGCTGCCCGGCTACGAGGCCGAGGCCTGGTTCGTGCTGGTGGCGCCGGCCGGCACGCCGCAGCCGATCATCGACAAGCTCTCGGCCGAGGTAGACCGCATCCTGAAGAAGCCCGAGGTGGCCGAGCGCTTCGCCAAGCTCGGCGCCACGCCGGTGGGCGGCACGCCGAAGCAGCTGGGCGACTTCATCGCCGCCGAAACGCGCAAGTGGCAGCAGGTGGTGAAGGTGTCAGGCGCCAAGGTCGACTGACCCTGAGTCCGGGGGTGGGCCGCCCCCAGCGACGTGGCTAGACTGCGGCGGCCTGTCACGCTGCCCGCCGCCATGGACCGTCGCCGCTTCCTGTACACCGCCGGCCCCGGCCTGGCCGCCTTGTCGTTGGGCCTGGGCGGCTGCAACGACGGCGAGCCCGAATCGCTGCTGCTGGACCCGCTGGGCAACCTGCTGCCGCCGCTGCAATGGCTGACGCGCGACGCGGCCTATACCGACTACCGGCCCGCCGTGGACCTGAGCGGCACGCAAGTTGTCTTCGAGCGCCAGCCGCATCCACACCCGAAGGATGCGCCGACGCTGCTGTACCTGGCCCAGGGCATCGACCAGCCCAGCCCGGGCCTCGGCCTGCTGGTGCCGCCGACGGCGATGGTGCCGGTGCCCTTCCCCGACTCGCAGACCCGGCCCGACTGGAGCTGGGTGCATGGCGAGATCGCCTTCACTGGCGAGGTCACGGGCGTCAACGGCACCGACATCTACCTGTTGTCCAGCGACCGCGGCAACCTGAGCGCGCTGCCCGACGCCCGCGGCCACATCTACCCCAACTGGACCAGCGACGGCACGCACCTGGTGCTGGACAACGTGAACGGCACGGCCGACCCGGTGCTGCCGATCACGGCCCTGTACACGAGGGCCGGCACCCGCCAGCGCGCCAACCTGAACGGCAACGACACCAGCAGCCCGCCAGTCACACTCTTCGGCGGCTTCGCCGCGCCGCGGCCCGGCACGCTGGACTCGATCGCCTACGCCGGCCAGCCGGCCCTTAGCACCTGGGGCCTGGCACCGGGCGCGACGCCGCCGCTGTCGGCCAGCTACGACCAGGACAACAACTACATCTTCCTGAACAGCCGGGTCGGCAGCGGCTATGTCTCCAGCCCGATGGAGGCCGGCGCTAGCCTGCAGGCCTACGACCCGGCCTACCAGGGCCGCGCGCCCTACTGGTCACCCGACGGGCAGCACATCGTGTTCGAGTCCAGCCGGGCCGGCGGCTACGCGCTGTTTCTCTGCAACCTGCAGACAGGCGCGCCGCCGGTGCAGCTGACGCACACCGCCTACTGGGCGCAGCACGCCAAATTCTTTGCCGACGGCACGCGGGTGGTGTTCAGCGCGCTGCAGCAGCCCCGCACCGATGGCAGCGGGCCGCGCGGCATCGCCGTCATCGACATCAGCGCCTACCTCACTTGAGCGCGGCACGCGCGGCCGCGGCCTGGGCCATGGCCTGCAGCGCCTCGGGCGTCAGGCCCAGCGCTTCCTGCACCGGGCGGGCAGCCGTCGGGTCCCACGAGGCGCGGGTGCCCACCGTCATGCCGCCATCCACCAGCAGGTGCGTGCCGGTGATGAAGCCGGCCGCGTCGCTGGCCAGGTACAGCACCGCTTCGGCGATGTCCTGCGGCTGGCCGGTGCGGCCGGCCGGCTGCAGGCTGCCGCCGCGTTCGGTCAGCGTGGCGGCCATCTGCTGCGACGCCTGGCGGTCCAGGCCAAAGCCGCTGCCGAAGATGGCAGTGGCAATGAAACCCGGCACCACCGCATTGACGCGGATGCGGTAGCGCGCCAGGTCGGCCGCGCAGACCTTGCTGTAGTGCAGCACCGCGGCCTTGGCGGTGGAATAAGCCACCGGCGCATAGCCGGCCGCCAGCGCCGAGATCGACGAGGTGTTGACGATAGCGCCGCCGCCGCGCGCCTTCAGGTGCGGCAGCGCGTACAGCGTGCCGCACATCACCGAGCGCAGCAGCAGGTTCATCGTGGCGTCCCAGCCCTCCAGCGTCATCTCGTCCATGCCACCGCGCTGGCCGCCGGCGCCGGCGTTGTTGAAGACGATGTCCAGCCCGCCGAAGGTGGCCGCGGCGCGGTCCACCGCGGCCTGGATCTGCGCAGGCTGCGTCACGTCGCAGTGCGCATACTGCAGCCGGCCTTCGAAGCGCCGCTGCAGCGCCGCGCCGGACTCGTCCTGGATGTCGGCGGCCAGCACCTGCGCACCTTCGGCGATGAACAGCTCGGCGGTGGCCAGGCCGATGCCCGAACACGCCCCCGTGATGAACGCCACCTTGCCCGCCAGCCTGCTGCCCATGCCGTCTCCTCGCGATGTGATCGCGGCAGTGTGGCACAGTGCCGCTTCACTCCAAGGCGGCCCATGGCCCTGAAATCCACCATCTACAAGGCGACGCTGCAGATCGCCGACATGGACCGGCAGCTCTATGCCGACCATGCGCTGACGCTGGCGCTGCACCCTTCCGAAACCGAGGAGCGGCTGCTGGTGCGGCTGCTGGCCTTCGCGCTGAACGTGCCGCACGACACCGACCGCGGTGCGCTGCAGTTCGCGCGCGGTCTGTCCGATGCCGACGAGCCCGATCTGTGGCAGCACGACCTGTCGGGCCAGCTGCTGCACTGGATCGAGGTCGGCCAGCCCGACGAGCGCCGGCTGTCCAAGGCCCACGCCCGCGCCGAGCGAGTGACGATCTACTGCTTCGGCAGCGCGGCCGAGGTGTGGTGGAACGGCATCCGCAACAAGCTGACGCGGCTGGACAAGCTGTCGGTCTGGCAGATCCCCGCCGCGCAGGCGCAGGCGCTGGCGAAGTTGGCGGCCCGGTCGATGCAGTGGCAGCTCAGCATCCAGGACGGCCAGGTCTGGCTCAGCAGCGGCGGCGACACGCTGGAGATCACGCCGCAGCGGCTGATGGGGACGGCTTGAGGGCGCCGCCTATCATCCGCGGCCAAGATGAACTCGCCTTCCCCGCCCGCTCCCGACGACGACCCCTGGCTGTGGCTTGAGGAAGTGCAAGGCGCACAGGCGCTGGATTGGGTGCGTGCGCGCAATGCCGAATCGCGCGCCCGCCTCGAGGCCTGGCCCGCCTTTGCTGAATTGCGCCAGCGCATCCGCGAGGTGCTGGATGCACATGACCGCATCCCTGGCGTCACCCGGCGCGGGGAGCATCTGTACAACTTCTGGCAGGACGCCACACAGCCGCGCGGGTTGTGGCGGCGCACGACGCTGGCGCAATTCCGCCAGCCGCAGCCGGAATGGGACACGCTGCTCGACCTGGACGCCCTGGGCCGCGAAGAGGGCGAGAACTGGGTCTGGGGGGGCGCCACCTGCCTGGGGCCGGACTACCGGCACTGCCTGCTGAGCCTGTCGCGCGGCGGCGCCGATGCGCATGTGCTGCGTGAGTTCGACCTGCACACGCTGCAGTTCGTGCCCGGCGGCTTCGAGGTGCCCGAGGCCAAGTCCGAGGCCGCCTGGGCCGACCGCGACACGCTGTACCTGGGCAGCGATTTCGGGCCCGGCTCGCTCACCGATTCGGGCTATCCGCGGGTCATCAAGCGCTGGCGGCGCGGGCAGCCGCTGGCCGATGCCGAAACGGTGTTCGAGGGCCGGGCCAGCGATGTGGCGGTCAGCGTGTCGGTGGACCTGACGCCGGGCCACGAGCGCACCATCTTCCGCCGCGCGCCCGACTTCTTCACCAGCGAAGACGCGCTCTGGCAGGACGGCCGTCTGCTGCCGCTGTCCAAACCCGCCGATGCGCAACTGGGCTTCTGGTACGGGCAGGTGGTGCTCGCGTTGCGCAGCGACTGGACGGTGGACGGCCGCACCTGGCCGCGCGGCGCGCTGCTGGCCAGCGACGCGGCCGCCTACCTGGCCGGCCGGCCGCAGTGGCAGATGTTGTTCGAGCCCAGCGCGTCGCGTTCGCTAGCCGGACACGCCACGCTGCGTTCAGGCCTGGTGCTGGAAGTGCTGGACAACGTGGCCGGCCGGCTGGAGGAGCGGCAATTCGACGGCGTGCAGTGGCAGGCACGCACCGTACAGGCGCCCTCGCCCGGCAGCCTGTCGGTGCAGAGCCTGCACGACCCGCTGGTGGCCGACGATGCGCTGGCCGAGCAGTACCTGCTGACCTACACCGACTTCCTGACACCCGAATCGCTGCTGCTGGGCCGCAGCGGCAGCGACCAGCGCGAATTGCTGAAGGCGCGCGCCGCGTACTTCGAAGCCTCTGGCATGCAGGTCGAGCAGCGCGTGGCCACCTCGGCCGACGGCACGCGCGTGCCCTATTTCGTGCTGTGGCCGGCTGCTGCGGTGGCCGACGGCCAGCGGCCGACGCTGCTATACGGCTACGGCGGCTTCGAGGTGCCGCTGCTGCCCGCCTACAGCGGCAGCATCGGCCGGGCCTGGCTGGCACGCGGCGGCGTGCATGTGGTGGCCAACATCCGCGGCGGCGGCGAATTCGGTCCGGCATGGCACCAGGCCGCCTTGCAGGGGCAGCGGCAACGCGCTTTCGACGACTTCATCGCGGTGGCCGAGGACCTGATCGCCGCGCGCATCACCCGGCCGGACAAGCTGGCCATCAAGGGCGGCAGCAATGGCGGGCTGCTGGTGGGCGCGGTGATGCTGCAGCGGCCGGCGCTGTTCCGCGCGGTGGTCTGCCAGGTGCCGCTGCTGGACATGCGCCGTTACCACCGGCTGCTGGCCGGCGCCAGCTGGATGAGCGAGTACGGCGACCCCGACCAGCCGGCGCAGTGGGACTGGATCGCCAGGTACAGCCCGTACCAGAACGTGCCGGAGGCCCAGGCGATGCCGGCCGGCACGCGGCTGCCGGCGGTGCTGTTTACCACCAGCACGCGCGACGACCGCGTGCACCCGGGCCATGCGCGCAAGATGGCCGCGCGGCTGCGCGAGCGCGGGCACGAGGCCTGGCTGTTCGAGAACATCGAAGGCGGCCACGGCGGCGCCGCCGACAATGCGCAGCGCGCCGACATGATGGCGCTGGAGTTCGCCTTCCTGTGGCAGCAGCTATCGCAGTGACATGGACCTTGCCATCCACCACCAGGCCGCCGCCCAGCGCTTCGTTGCGCAGGTCGAAGGCGGCGAGGCCGAATGCGTCTACCGCCTGCACGGCGGCGTGATGGACATCGTGCACACCGAGGTGCCGCCCGCCGCCGAAGGCCGCGGCATTGCCGCCGCGCTGGTACGCGCCGCGCTGGCCCATGCGCGAAGCGATGGCCTGCGCGTGCGGCCCTCCTGCAGCTACGTGCGCAGCTACATGCGGCGTCATGCCGACACCCAGGACCTGCTGGCATGAGCACCCCAGCCCGCGATGCCCAGGCCGTGCTGGACTTCTGGTTCGGCACGCCGCAGCAGCTGCATCACCTGCTGCCGCGTCCCGAATGGTTCCGCAAGGACGCGGCCTTCGATGCCGCCATCCGCGACGGCTTCGGCACCACCATCGATGCCGCGCTGCGCGGCGATCTGGACGCCTGGGTGGCGCGGCCGCTGCACGCGGTGGCCTACATCCTGCTGCTGGACCAGTTCACCCGCAATGCCTTCCGCGACCAGCCGCGCATGTTTGCCGGCGATGTGCGCGCGCTGGCCGCCGCGCGGGCGCTGGTGGCCGCCGGCACCGACCGACAGCTGCCGGCACTGATGCGGCAGTTCGTCTACCTGCCTTTCGAGCATTCGGAGCAGCTGGCCGACCAGGACGAATCGATGCGCTTGTTCAGCGCACTGGCCGCCGACGACCCACGGCTGGCCGACCTGCCCACCTGGGCCGACAAGCACCGGGTGATCGTCGCGCGCTTCGGCCGCTTTCCGCACCGCAATGCGATCCTCGGCCGCGCCTCCACGTCCGAGGAGACCGAGTTCCTGAAGCAGCCGGGCTCGGGCTTCTGAGCATGCAGACCGAGGCCGCGCTGGCCGCCACCCGCACCTGGGTCGAGCAGGCGGTGATTGGTTTGAACCTGTGCCCCTTCGCCAAGGCGGTGCAGGTCAAGGGCCTGGTGCGCTACGTCTGCAGTGATGCGCGCGACACCGGCGCGCTGCGTGACACCTTGCGCGACGAGCTGCTGCATCTACGCGACACGCCGATCGAGCAGACCGAGACCACGCTGCTGGTGCACCCGTGGGTGCTGCAGGACTTCCTGGACTACAACGACTTTCTCGATGACGCCGACCGGCTGCTGCAGGCGCTGGATCTGCACGGCGTGCTGCAGGTCGCCAGCTTCCATCCGCAGTACCAGTTTGCCGGCACCGCACCCGAGGACATCGAGAACGCGACCAACCGATCGCCCTTCCCCACCTTGCACCTGCTGCGGGAGGACAGCATCGAAAGAGCGGTGCAAGCCTTCCCGGAGGCCGAGGCCATCTACGAGACCAACATGCGCACGCTGCGCGCGCTGGGGCCACGGGGTTGGGCGCAGCTGCAGGCGCGCTGCCTGCGCGGCGACTGAGCGCGGGCCGGGTATCCCACGGGTCGGGACCCCCGCGCGGCCCGATATGCTGCAGCGGCGATTTCCACAACAAGCACGGAGACCCCATGTTCCTGAAGAAGCTGCTGCTCGCCACCGCGCTGTGCACACTGGCCGCCACCGCCGGCGCGCAAGCCTGGCCCACCAAGCCGATCCGCATGGTGGTGACTTTCCCGCCCGGCGGTGCGCCGGACATCCTGGCGCGGCTGTTCGCCGACAAGGCGCAACTGGGCCAGCCGGTGGTGGTGGACAACAAGGCCGGCGCCGGCGGCAACATCGGTGCCGAGATCGTGGCCAAGGCGCCGCCCGACGGCTACACGCTGGTGATGGGCACGGTGGGCACGCATTCGATCAACGGCGCGCTGTACAGCAAGATGCCTTACGACATGGTGCGCGATTTCGTGCCGGTGGCGCACGTGGCCTCGGCGCCAAACCTGCTGGTCGTCAACAACGACCTGCCGGTGAAGACCGTGGCCGAGCTGATTGCCTACATGAAGGCCAACCCCGACAAGCTGAGCTTCGGTTCGCCGGGCATCGGCACCTCGGTGCATGTGTCGGGCGAGCTGTTCAAGTCGATGACCGGCACGAAGATGATCCATGTGCCCTACAAGGGCCGGCAGTTCGCCATCCCCGACCTGGTGGGCGGGCAGATCCAGGTGATGTTCGACAACATGCCCTCGGCGCTGCCGATGGCCAAGGAAGGCAAGATCCGCGCGCTGGGGCAGACCACGGCCACGCGCTCGCCTGCCGCGCCCGACGTGCCGACCGTGGCCGAGACGGTGCCCGGCTTCGAGGCCACCACCTGGTTTGCCGTGTTCGCGCCTGCCGGCACGCCGCGCGAGGTGGTGATGCGCATCAACGCCGAGATGCAGCGCGTCTTCAAGCTGCCCGACGTGGCCGAAAAGCTCAACTCGCTGGGCCTGGTGCCGTGGATCAGCAGCCCGGAGGAGCTGTCCGCCTACCAGGCCAAGGAGATCACCAAATGGGCCAAGGTGGTGAAGGAGTCTGGCGCCAAGGCGGACTGAGCCCCGCCACGCGGGCTCAGCGCAGAAAGCCTTCCAGCACGTTGGCGGCGTTGAGGCCGAGCTCGGCCACCGCATAGCCGCCCTCGAAGACGAAGACGGTGGGCAGGCCCAGCGCGCGCAGGTCGGCACCGACGTCGAAATAGTCATCGCTGCGCAGCCTGAAGCCCGAAATCGGGTCGCCCTCGAAGCTGTCCAGGCCCAGCGCCACCACCAGCGCGCCGGGCGCGAAGTCGGCCACCGCCTGCAGCCCCTGCTGCAGCGCGGGCCGCCAGGCCTCGAAACCGGTGCCGCGCGGCAGCGGCAAATTCAGGTTGAAGCCCTCGCCGGCGCCCGCGCCGCGCTCGTCGGCATGGCCCAGGTAGAACGGGTATTCGGTGCGCGGGTCGCCGTGCAGCGAAACGGTCAGCACGTCGGCCCGCTCGTAGAAAAGGCTTTGCGTGCCATTGCCGTGGTGGTAGTCCACGTCGACGATGGCCACGCGCGGCAAGCCGGCGTCGCGCAGCGTCTGCGCAGCCAGCGCCGCGTTGTTCAGGAAGCAATAGCCGCCATAGAAGTCCGCCCCGGCATGGTGGCCCGGCGGCCGCGTCAGCGCGAAGGCCGTGGATGCGCCGGCCGCCACCGCGCGCGCGGCCGACATCGCGCAGCCCGCACCGGCGCAGGCGGCCGCCCAGGTGCCGGCGGTGATCGGCGAGCCGGCATCGAAGGCATGCAGGCCGACTCGCGCCGACAGCTCGGCGGGCCGGCGGTCGCGCCGCATGCCCGGCGCCGGCCACACCGACGGCAGCAGGTCGAAGGCAGCGTTGGCCGGGTCCAGCGCCAGCCAGTCGCTCCACGCGGTCTGCAGGAACTGCAGGTAGCCGGCCTCGTGCACGCGGGCCAGCCGGGCCATGTCAACGTCGGCCGGCGCCTGGAAGCGGCCGATGCCGCGGCGCTGCAGTTCTGCTTGCACATGCGTGACGCGGTCGGGCACCTCCACGCAGGGCACCAGGCGGCCGCGGAACATCTCGTGCCGCCCCTGGTGCAGTGCGTGCACCGGGTTCAGGAAGACCTGCACCGGCCCGGCCCTCAGGTGGCGCTGCGCTGCGCGTCCTGCTCGTGCAGCAGCCGCCACATCACCTTGCCCGAGCCCGACGTGGGCAGCGCGTCGACGAACTCGACGATCTTCGGCACCTTGTAGGCGGCCATGTGCTCGCGCGCCCAGGCGATGATGTCCTCGGGCTGGGCCGTGGCCTTGGCCTCAGCGCGCAGCACCACCACCGCTTTGGCGGTTTCCCGGTCCGACACTTGCGCCGCTCACAAGGCAAGCACGACCGACACCAGCTGGGCTTGCCGTTCGACGCCGAGCTTGCCCATGGCCGCAGCGATGTGGGAGCGGATGGTCGCGATCGACAACCCCATCGCACTCGCGATCTCGGTAGCGCTGCGGCTCTCGGTAAGCTGCACCGCAACGCGGGCTTCGGCGGCCGACAGCCCGTGGACCTGCCGCAACGCGAGGGTCTTGTTGCGTGCGCCGCGACGCAGGCTGGCGATGGCCACCGCCGGGTGCTTGGCGAAGGGGTCGGTGGCTGCGCCCTGCACCGGCATCAGTTCGAGCGCGGCACAGCGGCGAACGTCGTTGACCAGATCGAGTACCAGCATGTCCGGTCCCAGCGTCTGCAGCTCGGGCGCGATCTCCTGCCAGCCGGTTTCCCGCGCCAGACAGAGCCGACCGGCCCGCTCTCGCAGCCAGGGGTGCGCATCGGCGAGCGCAGCCTGCGCCGCGAGGTTGCGATCGACGATCAGGCCGTCAGCGCCGAGAAAGACGAGGGGTGTCTCCAGGCGACGCACGATCTCGTGCAGCGTGGCGCCGACCGCCAGCCGCGGCGCGAGCCGTCGGTGCAGGCGCAGCACCTGGCGCATGTGCGGCGCCAGTGTGCGCAGCGCGCGCGCCTGGGCCGCGGTGTAAGGGCGGCGTTCGCGGAAACGGTGGAAGGACACGAACGAGGTCGGGCCTTCCCCGGTGCCGATCTCGACGACGGCGGCCAGCACATCCGAGATCCCGTGCCGTGCCAGGAAGTTGCGGGCGAAGTAGGTGCGCTGCATTTCGTTGCGCGGGACCAGTTCGCTGCCGCGGTAGACGGCACCTGCGCCGAAGTCGCTGCGCCGGACGGCCGCATGCACCCACGCGTCGTGCACGCTGTAGTGGGCGTGGTACTCGACCAGCATCTGATCGGTCATGCCCGCAGCGCCGATGTGCGACGTCTGCGGGTGTCGCGCGTCCGCCACCGTGAAGAACGAAGCCGACTGAGCGTCGAAGAAGTGCCTGAACGCACCCAGCGCCTGAGCAAGCTGGTGCTCGCGGCCGACGGCGTCGTAGAGGTGGTCGATCGCAGCCAGCCACTGCGGGCTGCGCGTGAGTTCTTCTTGCATCGCTGCGCCGCAGCGGCGCATCTTCCTGCGCAGCGCGGCTGAGTCCGATTCTGGGTGCCGGCCCCGCTCGCCGCATCGTGGTTTGTGCTGACGCGCCTGGCGGTCTCACTCCTGATCCTGAGAGTGCGGGAGTCCGGCCCATCCGTGTTGATGAGGCGCACGAGCTTTGGGCTAGGAACAATTCGACCGCGACAGCAACCCTGATGCGGCGGTTCAGCCCCGGACTTCGGATGGGACACTGGTGGGATGGGCGTTGAGCGAGGTATCGACCAACACGCCGGTTCGACATGGAAATGTTCCTGGCAGGCGGAGGGGAACGATGGTTCGAAGGCTTCTATTGGCAGCGGCGATCGCGGTTCACGCCGAAGCACCGGCTGCCGTAGTGAACGCACAGCACAAGCCGCTTGGCGGCAGCAACTCGACGGCTAGTCTCAGGGTCGAGAACGACGGGGCGCCGCATGCGACGCGCACGAAGTCGACCCGCCCCCCCCGATTCAGGGGTAGTCATCAGTTTTGATGATCCGTTCGCGCGATTGACGCGGCTAGCATGAACCAGATCGACAACCCGCAAACAACAACCAACCACCGGAGAACTCGAATGAAGTCGAAACGTGCACTCGCCACTGCCGCCGCCGCAGTGTGCGCAGCAGCCTGCACGAGTCAGGCGATGGCCGCGCCGTATGCCGACCTGCGCAACATCGGTGCCCAGGCCAACTGGAGCACCACGCCTGACGACGCGACGCAGCGCTACAACGACTCCTTCAACAACAACGATCCGCAAACGGGCGGCAGCTATCTCGGCGGCTACGTGGCGCCATCGCCGCTTTACTCCGTGTCGGGGGCGGTCGACGGTGCCGAGACCTTGCCCGGCGACTACCCGAACGCCCCTCAGCTGATTGGGGAGGAACTGGGCCAGTTGCGCTTCACGAAGGCGAATGGAACGCCGCCGACGCTGCTCACCGTCAACGGCGTGCAGTACTCCAACAGCTCGAACTACATCCGCATGAACGGGCCGACATTGAGTGGGGTTCCCTCCACTCTGTTCCATATGGGCCAGCGCAACTTTGCCGCCAGTTCGGCGTGGGACTTCAGCACCCCCGATCCCGGCATGCGCTACGGCGCGCGCTTCACCGACGCCAACATCGGCGACGACGGCTTCGACGACCTGATCTCGCTGGATGTCATCAACAACGGCGGCATCGCCGCGCTGCAGCTGCGGCGCATCGCAGGCAGCGAGACGACGGGTTCACGCACCATCACCGAGGTAGAAACGCGCAGCTTCGCCAGCGGCTTGACAAGCGGCTACGAGCTGGCCGACATCAACCTGATCGCGATGCACCTGTACTGGTTTGGCGACATCAAGCAGGTCGCGGCCGAGGTGGAAATGCTTCGAATCAGCGATGGCGGTGCGACTATCGAACAGGTCGGCAAGATCAACTTCAACAACCGCTACACCATCTTCAACGGCCCCGACCGCTTCACGCGCTATCAGGTGGGCGCGCAGTGGAGCGAGGAGATCAAGCAGCCCATCCCAGAGCCGTCGAGCTTGGCGCTGATGACGCTGGGCCTGGCGGGCTTAGGTTTCGCGGCGCGGCGTCGCGGCGCGAAGCGCTGACCGGCCCCGCGAATCGGGCCGACCGGGCGCCCAGTAGCAGAGCGCCCGCGGCTCGAGCCGCGGGCGGGCACGCGCACACGCGCTGAGCCGGCGCCGCGGTCAACCCGCCGTGCGCTGCGCGTCCTGCTCCTGCAGCAGCCGCCACATCACCTTGCCGGAGCCCGACTTGGGCAGCGCGTCGACGAACTGCACAATCTTCGGCACCTTGTAGGCGGCCATGTGCTCGCGCGCCCAGGCGATGATGTCCTCGGGCTGGGTGGTGGCCTTGGCCTCGGCGCGCAGCACCACCACGGCCTTGACGGTCTCGCCGCGGTATTCGTCCTTCGCGCTGATGATGCAGGCCTCCTGCACCAGCGGGCACTTGAACAGCAGCAGTTCCACCTCGCTGGGCCAGACCTTGTAGCCGCTGGCGTTGATCATGCGCTTCAGCCGGTCGGTGATGAAGAAGTAGCCTTCCTCGTCCATGCGCCCCAGGTCACCGCTGCGGAAGAAACGCTTGCCCTCGAAGCTGACGAAAGCCGCCTCGGTGGCGTCGGGGTGGCGCCAGTAGCCCTTGAAGACCTGCGGGCCGTGGATGATGATCTCGCCGTCCTGGCCCGGCTCCAGTTCCTGGAATGTGACCGGGTCCACCACCCGCGCATCGGTGCTGAAGTACGGGATGCCCAGGCACTGCAGCTTGGCGCGCTCCACCGGGTTGCTGTGGCTGGGCGCGGCGGTTTCGGTGAGGCCATAACCTTCGGCGAACGTCAGGCCGAATTCATCCAGCAGCCGCTGCGCCACCGCCTGCGGCATGGCCGCACCGCCGCCGCCGATGTAGCGCAGGCTGCTCAGGTCGAAGCTTCGGTAGTTGGGGCTGCCGAACAGGTCGATCACCATGGTCGGGATGCAGGTCCAGTGCGTGATGCTGTGCCGCGCGAACAGCCGCCCGGCCAGTTCGCGGTCCCAGCGCGGCATCAGCACCAGCGTGGCACCGGCATACACCGTGCTCAGCGCGCACAGCATCATGCCGGTGATGTGGAACATCGGCACCACGCCCAGGCCCACCGTCTCGGCGCCGCTGTTCGTCCACAGCCCGGACACCGCGTTATGCATCAGCGTGCGGTGGGTGTGCATGCAGCCCTTGGGCAGGCCGGTGGTCCCCGAGGTATAGGGCAGCAGCGCCAGGTCGTCGGGCGCAGCGGTGTGCGGCCCCGGCACATGGCCGGCGGCCAGCGCCTCGGCCCAGCGCGCATAGCCGGCGGGCAGCGTCGGGTCGGCGCGCAGCCATTGTTCGATGGCCGCATTCGGCGCCTCGGCCGGGTCCAGTGCGCCGTCGGGCATGCCGTCGGTATAGCGCGTGACCAGGACGGCCTTCAGTCGCTGCGCCGGCGGCAGCGCGGCATCGGCCTCGGCCACGAAGCCGGCCAGGTCGGCGGCGCAGATGACCACCTTGGTTTCCGGGTCGGTGATGTAGTGGCCGAACTCGTCGGCGCGGTTCATCGGGTTCACCGGCACCGCCACCGCATTGGCGCGGAAGATGGCGTACAGCGCGACGACGAACTGCGGGCAGTTCTGCAGGTACAGCGCCACGCGGTCGCCGGCGCCCAAGCCCTGCGCCTGCAGCCAGCCGGCCAGCGCCTCGGCCTGGGCCTTCAGCTGCGCATAGCGCAGCGCCTTGCCGAAGAACAGGAAGGCGGTCTTGTCCGGGTAGCGCGCAGCGGCCACCTCCAAGTTGAACCACAGCGAGGTCTGCGGGACGACCAGCTCGCGCGGCAGGCGCTTGGGCCAGATCTTGTGGTGGGGGCGGTCGCTGGCGCTCATCGAAGGTTCCTGGCTACATCACGGCGCCCAGCTGCCAGGGCACGAATTCGTTCTGGCCGTAGCCGTGCAGCTCGCTCTTGGTGTGGCGGCCCGAAGCCGTCTCCAGCATCAGCCTGAAGATGCGCTCACCGACCTCGTCGATGCTGGCGCTGCCGTCGACGATCTCGCCGCAGTTCAGGTCGATGTCCTCTTCCTGGCGCTGCCACAGCGCGGTGTTGGTGCTGAACTTCAGCGACGGCGCCGGCGCGCAGCCGTAGGCCGAGCCGCGGCCGGTGGTGAAGCAGATCAGGTTGGCACCGCCGGCCACCTGGCCGGTGGCCGACACCGGGTCGTAACCCGGCGTGTCCATGAACACCAGGCCCTGCGCGGTGACCGGCTGCGCGTATTCGTAGACGTCGACCAGGTTGGTGGTGCCGCTCTTGGCCACTGCGCCCAGGCTCTTCTCGAGGATGGTGGTCAGCCCGCCGGCCTTGTTGCCGGCCGAGGGGTTGTTGTCCATCGATCCGCCGTTGCGCGCGGTGTAGTCCTCCCACCAGCGCAGGCGGGCCAGCAGCTTGTCGGCCACCGCCTGCGACACGGCGCGACGTGTCAGCAGGTGCTCGCCGCCATAGACCTCGGGCGATTCGGACAGGATCGCCGTGCCGCCATGGGCCACCAGCCGGTCCACCGCCGCGCCCAGCGCCGGGTTGGCGCTGATGCCGCTGTAGCCGTCGGAGCCGCCGCACTGCAGGCCCACCACCAGGTGCCGTGCCGGCACCGACTGGCGCTGCACGCGGTTGGCCTCTTCCAGCATCCATTCGACGAGTTCAATGCCGCGTGCCACGGTGCGCGCCGTGCCGCCGGTGTCCTGGATGCTGAAGGTCTGCAGGCGGTTGCTTTCCTGCAGGCCCTCCTGCGCCATCAGGCCGCTGATCTGGTTGGTCTCGCAGCCCAGGCCCACCATCAGCAGCGCGCCGAAATTGGCATGCCGCGCATAGCCGCCCAGCGTGCGGCGCAGGATCTGCAGCGGCTCGCCCTCGCTGTCGGTGGCGCAGCCGGCGCCGTGCGTCAGCGCGACCACGCCGTCCACGTTCGGGTAGCGCTCCAGCGCCTGCGGATGGATGTCGCGGCGGAAATGGTCGGCAATGGCCCGGGCGACGGTGGCCGAGCAGTTGACGCTGGTCAGCACACCGATGTAGTTGCGCGTGGCCACGCGGCCATCGGGCCGCACGATGCCCTGGAAGGTGGCCTGCTCGGCCGCATAGGCGGTGGGCCGCGCATCGGCGCCGGCCGCATGGTCGCGAGCGATGTCGCCGAAGGCCAGGTTGTGGGTGTGCACATGCTGGCCTGGCGCGATGTCCACCTTGGCCAGGCCGATCACCTGGTTGTAGCGGCGCACCGGCTGGCCGGCGCGCACGGCGCGCACCGCCACCTTGTGGCCCGGCGGGATCAGGCCGCTGACGGTGACGCCTTCGGCTTCCAGCCGCGTGCCGCCGAGCAGCTGCACGCGCGCGATGACGACATCGTCCGCCGGATGGATGCGGATCACCGGCGGTGCGACGTTCATCATGGCGTCAACCGTCGATCAGAGCGGGATCCCAGGCATGCACGGTTTGCTGCTGCTCGCCCAGGCCCTCGATGCCCAAGCGCATCACATCACCCGGCTTCAGGTACACGGGGTTCGGCTTGACGCCCATGCCGACGCCCGGCGGCGTGCCGGTGGTGATGCAGTCGCCGGGCTCCAGCGTCATGAAGCGGCTCAGGTAGGACACCAGCGTGGCCACGCTGAAGATCATCGTCTTGGTGCTGCCGTTCTGGTAGCGGTGGCCATTGACCTCGAGCCACATACCCAGGTTCTGCGGGTCGGGGATCTCGTCGGCCGTCACCAGCCAGGGGCCGATCGGGCCGAAGGTGTCGCAGCCCTTGCCCTTGTCCCAGGTGCCGCCACGCTCGATCTGGTATTCGCGCTCGGACACATCGTTGACCACGCAGTAGCCGGCCACGTGCTTCAGCGCATCGGCCTCGGACACATAGCGCGCGCGGCTGCCGATGACCACACCGAGCTCGACCTCCCAGTCGCTCTTGACGCTGCCTTGGGGCAGCACCACCGGATGGTTGGGGCCGACGGCGCAGCTGGTGGCCTTCATGAAGACGATCGGCTCCTTGGGCACCGGCAGGTTCGATTCGGCCGCATGGTCGGCGTAGTTCAGGCCGATGGCCACGAACTTGCCCATGCCGGCCCAGGGTACGGACAGCGCGCCGGGCTTCTCGACCACCGGCAGCGTGCGCGTATCCAGATCGCGCAGCCGTTGCAGGCCCTTGGGCGTGAGTGCGGCAGGGCCAATGTCGGGCAGCACCTTGGACAGGTCACGGATCTGGCCCTGCGCATCGATCAGGGCGGGCTTCTCGGCGCCCTTCGGGCCGTGGCGTAGCAGCTTCATGCTTGTTTTCCTTGTGCAAACGGGTCGGATCGACCCGGGATGTCAGAGAGACCAGCCGCCATCGACCATGCTGGCCGTGCCGGTGGTGAAACGCGATTCGTCCGAGGCCAGGTACACCGCCAGCGCGGCCACCTCCTCGGGGGTGCCCAGGCGGCCCATCGGCTGGCGGGCGACGAACATCGCCTCCACCTGCTCCAGGCTCTGGCCGCTGCTGGCCGACAGCGCCTTCATGCGCTCGCGCAGCGAGGGCGATTCGATGGTGCCCGGGCAGATGGCATTGCAGCGCACGCCGCGGGTGATGTAGTCCAGCGCCACCGATTTGGTGAGGCCGATGACCGCCGCCTTGGTGGCTGCGTAGACGAAGCGGTTGGCCGCGGCCTTGACGCTGCTGGCGCCCGAAGCCACGTTGATGATCGAGCCGTTGCCACGCGCCAGCATGCCCGGCAGGAAGGCCTTGGTGGTGCGGTACATCGAGCGCACGTTCAGGTCGAAGGCGAAATCCCACTGCTCCTCGGTGCAGTCCATCACCGTGCCGTGGTGCACGTAGCCGGCGCCGTTGAACAGGATGTCGACATCGCCATGGCGCTGGCCGGCCGCGGCAATGGCGGCGGCATCCAGCGCGTCGAGCTGCTCGATGATGAAACCCGGCGAGGCCAGGCCTTCCAGCAGCTTGGTGTTCAGATCGGTCGCGACGACCGTGGCGCCCTCGCGGGCGAAGGCCTCGGCCACCGCACGGCCGATGCCCTGCCCGGCGGCCGTGACGAAGGCCTTCTTGCCGGCCAGTCTTGCAGTCATTCGTTGTCTCCTGGGGCGGCGGCGCGGCGGGGCTGCCGCGCTGCCATGCACTGCACTGTATGCGAGGCGGGCCAGCCGGACACTGCGGACTTCACCCCACCCGCAACACCCTTAGAATCGCGCGCTTTGCGTTTCGGGGCCAGGGAGGCTCACCGCATGACCGCTGCCAACCACACGATCACGCGCTGGGTGCGCTTCGAACATCAAGGCACTACCGGCTTCGGTACGCTGGCCGGCGACCAGGTGGTCGTACACCATGGCGACATGTTTGGCGCGGCGCAGCCCACCGGCCAGACGCTGCCGCTGGCTGGCGTGACGCTGCGGGCGCCGGCACGCCCGAGCAAGGTCATCGGCCTGTGGAACAACTACATGGCCCTGGCCGCCAAGCTGGGCCTGGCCGACCCCGCCGAACCGCTGTACTTCCTGAAGTCGCCGGGCAGTGTGCAGCACCCGGGTGCGGCCATCGTGGCCCCCAAGGGCCAGGGCAAGATCGTCTTCGAAGGCGAACTGGCCGTCGTGATCGGCCTGCGCGCCAAGGCGGTGAGCGAGGTGCAGGCGCTGGACCATGTGTTCGGCTACACCTGCGTCAACGACGTCACCGCCGCCGAGGTGCTGAACCGCGACGCCAGCTTCGCGCAGTGGTCGCGTGCGAAGAGCTACGACAGCTTCTGCCCGCTGGGCCCCTGCATCGCCACCGGGCTGGACCCGGCCGCACTGTCGGTGAAGACCTATCTCGACGGCCAGCTGCGCCAGGACTATCCGGTGGCCGACATCCGCTTTTCCGTCCCCAGGCTGGTAAGCCTTCTCTCGCACGACATGACGCTGGAACCCGGCGACCTGATCCTGTGCGGCACCTCGGTTGGCGTCGGCTCGATGAAGCCGGGCCAGACGGTGGAGGTGGAGATCGAAGGCATCGGCCGGCTGACGAACCGGTTCGAAACTGCAGACTGAGGACCTTTCCATGAAGATTGCCATCATCGGCGCCGGCGCGATCGGCGGGTATGTGGGCGTGAAGCTGGCGCTGGCCGGCGAGGACGTGACCTTCATCGTGCGCGGCGCCAACCTGGAGGCCATCCGCAAGAACGGCATGAAGCTGGTCATGCACGACGGCACCGAGCACCTGGCCCGCGACGTCAAGGCCACCAACGACTATGCCGCTGCCGGCGTGCAGGACATGGTGATCCTGGCAATGAAGGCCCACCAGCTGGAAGCGGTGGTCGACGAGCTGCCCAAGCTGATCGGCCCGCAGACTGTGATCGTCACCATGCAGAACGGCATCCCCTTCTGGTACTTCCACCAGCATGGCGGCGCGCTGGCCGGCAGCGTGGTCAAGAGCGTGGACCCGACCGGCCGCATCACTGCCGGCATCCCCGCATCGCAGGTGATCGGCTGCGTGGTCTATCCGGCGTCGGAGCTGGTCGCGCCGGGGGTGGTGGTGCACATCGAAGGCGACCGCTTCCCGGTGGGCGAGCTCGACGGCAGCACCAGCGAACGCGTGCAGCGCGTCTCCGACTGCTTCGTCAAGGCCGGCTTCAAGGCACCGGTGCTGGACAACATCCGCTCCGAGATGTGGCTGAAGCTGTGGGGCAACCTGACCTTCAACCCGATCAGCAGCCTGGCCCATGCCACGCTGGTGGACATCTGCCAGTACCCGCTGACGCGCGAGCTGGCCGCGGCCATGATGACCGAGGCGCAGGAAGTCGCCAACAAGCTGGGCATCACCTTCCGCGTCAGCATCGACAAGCGCATCGGCGGTGCCGAGAAGGTGGGCAAGCACAAGACCAGCATGCTGCAAGACATTGAGGCCGGCCGCGCTCCGGAGATCGACGCGCTGGTCGGCTCGGTGGTCGAACTGGGCCGGCTGACGAACACGCCGACGCCGCACATCGACACCGTCTATGCGCTGGTCAAGCTGCTGGGCAAGACCATGGAAGAGGAGAAGGGCCGCGTGCAGATGAGCCCGGTGGCCTGAGGCTGGCATACACGCCATGGCGCCGCTGATCAGCCCGGCCGAGCTGGCAGCCCGCCTGGCCGATGCGGCGGGCGGGCCGCCGCTGCGCCTGTTCGAAGGCACGGTGCACCTGCGGCCGGCGCAGCCCGGCCCCTTCGTCGTCGAAAGCGGCCGCGCCGATTTCGAGATGGCCCACATCCCGGGGGCCGTCTTCGTCGACCTGCAGGGCGAGCTGTCGGCGCCGCATCCCCGCCTGCGCTTCACACTGCCCACGCCCGAGGCGCTGGCCGCCGCCTGGTCGGCTGCCGGCCTGTCCGACGGCGAGGCCTGCGTGGTCTACAGCAGCACGTCACCGATGTGGGCCACCCGGCTGTGGTGGATGCTGCGGGCGCTGGGCGTGCAGGCCGCGGTGCTGGACGGCGGGCTGGCCCGCTGGCGGGCCGAGGGCCGGCCGGTGGCCAGCGGCCCTGGCACACGCCCCGCGCCCGGCCGGCTGACGCCGCGCTTCGATGCCGCGCGCTGGGCCAGCCGTGACGAGGTGCTGCGCGCGACGCAGGACGGCGGTGCCTGCGTGTTGAATGCGCTGACCGCATCGCTGCACGACGGCAGTGCCGAAATGCACTATGGCCGCAAGGGCCACATCCGCGGCAGCGTCAACCTGCCCTATCCGGCGCTGCTGCAGGAGGACGGCTGCTTCAAGCCGCTGGCCGCGCTGCGCGAGGCCTTCGCGGCGGTGGGCGCACTGGAAAAGCCGCGTGCCATCTGCTACTGCGGCGGCGGCATCGCCGCGACGATGGCGGCGATGACACTGCAGCGACTGGGCCACCCGGACGTGGCGGTGTACGACGGCTCGCTGTCGGAGTGGGCCGCCGACCCGGCGCTGCCGATGGACACCGGGCCCTGAGGCCCGGCATCCGTTCGCTTCAGATCGCCTTCTCGGCGCGCAGCGCGTCGATGTCGGCGGGTGCGAAGCCCAGCTGGGCCAGCACCTCGTCGGTGTGCTCGCCCAGCAGCGGCGAGCGCGTCACCTCCGTCGGGCTGTCGC